>Ga0214471_10000633_pt1 | contig 29096 bp, 34 predicted proteins | sample RVTome_5_FD_207665 | JGI IMG/M metagenome (GOLD analysis project Ga0214471, IMG submission 207665) | Soil microbial communities from uranium-contaminated site in the Upper Colorado River Basin, Wyoming, United States - RVT142D155 | ecosystem: Environmental > Terrestrial > Soil > Contaminated >... | reverse complement strand
CCCGGAGCAGGCCCGCACAGCCAGGGCGGCTTTTGGGAGAAAAAGTCGCGTCAGCACGGAAAAGGCGGCCGGCAGTTTCGCAAAAGATGAGCTTGTACGTTGAATTAGAAAAAGCGTGGTACTTTCCTTTCAGATGAAGGCAGTTGCCACTTTGGGTTTGTAATTTGCGTCCTACTGAACCAGTTCTGCGGTAGCGAACCTGCTACCTACGTTTGTGACACGTACCTTCGTGTTCTGGCCGACTTTGCCGTTCTTGACAAAGATTACAAAGCCCTGAACTCTGGCGATGCCGTCACCTTGTCTGCTTGTTTCAGTTATCTGCACGTCGTATTCTTTGCCTGTTTCCACAGGTTTTGGACCATAGCTGCCGAAGCCGCCACTTCCACGTCTTTCATATGACATTCGTTACATTGGCTGTTGTTTTATTGCTATATAAATGGTGTATGATAGGATTGCGGGCGCAGGTGAGGGCTTATGCTTGTTTTTGCTAGTATGGACGACTCGAGTGCGCCTACAACGATGGAATTACAGAATCCAGTCTGAACAAGACAGGTGCGTCGTAAAAAATGGGCAGCCGTCGCCACCCTTGCATACTAGAGAGTCCTTACGTAAAGCAAAGGCTCTGGTATTTGGTCAGGGTCTCCAGTAAAGTAGCCGTGACCATTCCCGTCGCAGTCAGTACCGCTATGTATTCCCTGAGAGAGAAGTGCGTTTCGCACATCAGCAGGTGATGCATCAGGATTTACCGACTTGTACAATCCTGCAGCACCTGCTACGTGCGGCGATGCCATGCTCGTTCCGCTCATTGATGCATACGAGTCGTCCTTGTATGTTGACTTGATGTTCACACCGGGTGCCGCAATTTCAATTGTCGAACCAAAGTTGCTAAAGGCGGCAAAACTGTCGTCATTTCCATAGGTTGTCGCCTGTCCCAAGCCTCCGCACTTGCCGTCGCTGTCAGCAATAGCTGATACCGTTATTACATCTGGATGGTTGGCAGGTGAGAATGTGGAAGCGTCCTTGGCGCTGTTTCCAGCCGCAACTACATATGTTACACCTGCGGCAACAGAGTTGTGAATGGCGGTGTTAAGGGCACTCGACGTGCATTCGCATCCAAGACTCATGTTTGCAACCTCTATCATGTCAGCCTTTTGCGTCACATAATCAACCCCCGCGATAACATCCGACATGTAGCCAGATCCACTTCTATTAAGGACCTTGACCGCCCATAGCTTTGCGCCGGGAGCAACACCTGCTACGCCGTCGTTATTGTCTTTGGCTGCTGCAGTGCCCGCTACGTGGGTGCCGTGGCCATTGTCGTCATCTGCAGACCTTGTTCCCTTTACAAACGTCTTTTGCATGAACACGTTAAGGTCTGGGTGCTTGAGGTCTATTCCCGTGTCGATGATTGCAATATCTACAGCAACAGCCACGTTTCCGTCACCTGCGGCTATAGAAGAGAGTTCTGCATCAACGCGATCTATACCCGTTGGAAGAATCTGCGCAAACGTCTGTACTAAATTATCCCTTGCAAAATTCTTCACTGACTGGTCCTGTTCAACATAATCTACTCTTGGATCGTTTCTAAAGTGCTGCACGGCCGAGTCAGGACCTCTTATGGTGAATCCCTTTATCGCATGCTCGTAAACATGGATTGCCTCTGCTCCCCTTTCTCGGGCTTCGTCGGCTATATTCTGTGGTGCAACTCGGTTCCCCTCTTTTAGCACAACTATGTATTGGTTGGGTATTCGTTCATTCGCCGTTTGGCCCTGATTGGCCTGAGTAGGGTGAGTTGCAGAAACATGCGTTGCGGTCTGTGTGATTAGAGCAAATGCCGCGACCAAGCCCAAGATTATGGCGAAGTTGGATGATTTGTTGGGAATAGGCACGCCACTAGTTCCGCCGGGTGTGATAAAAAGTTCACTATTTCATTGTCTAATAGAAGACCCTTTACCTCGCGCATCCGCTGAAATTTGCCAGTGAACGTAAGCGAAAGTTATCTTATGCCAATACATGAAATAGTCAGGAAGGTGCGGGGGGTGGGATTTGAACCCACGAATCCCTAAGGAATGAGGTGTCCCAGTCGGTCGAACATCTGAGCATCATGCCAGATAATCTGGTCTCACGCCTTTGACCAGGCTGGGCGACCCCCGCTTTGGGGGTGCTATCTAGCGACTAGAATAATATCGTTTTGCACTACTCTATCTTGATGGAAACGCCGCCGTCGCCTTTCTTTTTCAGCTTGATAGATACCTCCAGAATGCCGTTCTTATACGTCGACTTGGCTGTCTTCGGGTCGACAGCGTCAGGCAGGTTTATTTTTTTGTAGTAGCGCGGCGAGCCCGTCGCCGATTCGATAGTGACAGCGCCCTCGTCGGCCGACACCCTGAGGTCCTCCTTGTTGACGCCCGGCACTTCGGCGACGACGCGAACGTCCTCGGAACCCTTTATGACATCCACCAGTGGTTCGCGCTCCTCCTTCACGGACAGTCCGCCGCCAAGCAAATGGGGCATCGTGTCGATGTTGCCGAACTTGCGGACCTCGGGCTTGCCGTCAGGGCCTATCTTGACGGAATAGCCGTAGACTATGGGGCCCATCTCTCTGACGGTGCTGCCGTCTTCTAGCTTGCGCTCCCTGACAAGGTTCTTTGGGACCTGCTGCTCCAAGTTCTTGAACGCCTCCTGCATCATGCGCTCCATTTCCTTCATCATGTCGTCGACATCCGGGAACCATGAACGGCGTCTTTTTCCAAACCATTCGTCAAAAGGTGAAGACATGTAGATAGGATTACCAACATTCTATTTTAGCGTTTTTCGTGCCCTTCAAACTCCCGCTCAAGCTCTTTAAGGAGCGATTTTTGCCTGTCAGTCAGCCTTCCGGGAACCCTGACGTTCAGTTTCACGAGCATGTCGCCCCTGCCCGAGGAGCCGTAGCGCGGAAGCCCCTTGCCCTTGAGGCGGATAAGGGAGTCTGGCTGCGTGCCCTGCTGTATTTTCAGCTTTTCAGAGCCGTCAAGCATAGGAATCCTGAACTCGGAGCCAAGGGCAAGGTCGGTGAACTTCACGTCCAGCTTGTACAGCAAGTTGCCGCTGTCTAGCCGCTCGAAATGCTGGTGTGGTTTTACGTGTATCTGCACCACCATGTCACCGGAAATGCCCGATTCCGATTCCTCACCCCCGCCCCTCACCTGCATCGCCATCCCGTCCTCAACACCTGCCGGCACCTCTATCTTCAGCTTGTTCATCTTTCGCGCCTTACCCGAGCCCTGGCAGGTGCCACATGGCCTGTCGATTATTTCGCCCCTGCCCTGGCACGTCCTGCACGGCTCTACGGACACAAAGGTGGAAAACCGACTCTGGTTGTAGACGCGCTGGGTCTGCCCCCGTCCGTTGCACACGCTACACCGGCGCGGCTTTGTCCCTTCGGCGGCCCCGGTCCCGCTGCAGCTGTCGCACTTTTCCAGGCGTGGGACCTCCACCTCTTCCTTCTTGCCCCTGAGCACGTCTTCAAGCGTCAACTCCATGTTGTAGACAAGGTCGCGGCCCTTGCGGCGGCCGAAGCCAAAAAAGTCCCCGCCGCCAAAGCCTGCAGAGCCGCTCCGGCCAAAGAACTGCTCAAAAATATCCCGAAAGCCGCCAAAGCCCATGTCACGGAAGACCTCTTCAAAGTTTGCTTCCGAGCCGCGGAAAACCTCGTCTGCGCCCACGCGGCCGTACGTGTCGTAGCGCTTGCGCTTGTCATCGTCAGAAAGGACAGCGTAGGCCTCTGAGATCTCCTTGAACTTTTCCTCGGCTCCGGGCTCCTTGTTGCGGTCTGGGTGGTACTTCAGGGCCAGCTTGCGATAAGAACCCTTGATGTCCTCCTTGCTTGCGTTCTTTTGGACCCCCAAGACCTCGTAATAGTCACGCTTGCTCACAAGAGCTCACCTTGGACTGCCAATGTCATCACGGTTGTGCGCCTTGCGGTCCGGCCTGCGCACTCGGCTCGCCCGCAGGGTTCCCTGCTGCGGCGCCGGCCGAAGCCGCGCCTGCACTCCTGTAGGCCTCTGCGCTCACCTCCGCAAGGACGTTTTTCAGCTCTTGAACCTTGGCCTTGACGCTTTCCATGTTGTTGCTTGCCATGGCGTCGCGCAATTCCTGGGCTGCCTTGGCCATCCTGTCCTGCTGCTCAGGGCTCATCTTGTCCTTGAGGTCCAGCTTTAGCTTTTCAGCTGCATAGACAAGATTGTCGGCCTCGTTCCTCGTCTCGGCCTCTTCCTTTTTCCTCCTGTCAGCGTCGGCAAACTGCTCCGAGTCCTTCTTTAGTTTTTCAATCTCATCCTTGGAGAGCTTGTTGTTTGCGGTGATGGTTATTTTCGCCTCCTTCTGCGTGGCAATGTCCTTTGCTGCCACGTTGAGGATGCCGTTTGCGTCGATGTCAAACGTGACTTCGATCTGTGGCACGCCCCTTGGCGCCGGCGGGATGCCAGAGAGGTTGAACATGCCAAGCGAGACACAGTCAGAAGCCATCGGGCGCTCGCCCTGCACAACGTGTATCGTGACTGCAGTCTGGTAGTCTGCTGCTGTTGTGAACACCTTGCTCTTTTTGGTCGGTATCGTGGTGTTGCGCTCTATCAGCGGCTCTTTCAGCCCGCCAAGCACTTCGACGCCAAGCGTCAACGGAGTAACGTCAACGAGCAGTATGTCCGTCGAGACATCGCCGGCGATGATTGCCCCCTGCACAGCCGCGCCCATCGCAACTGCCTCCATCGGGTCGATACCTCTCTCGGGCTCTTTGCCCATGACGGTCGCGACAAGCTGCCTCACCATAGGCATCCTCGTGGGCCCGCCGATGAGGATGATCTTGTCGACGTTCTGCGGTGTCATCTTGGCGTCCTGGAGCGCCTGTAGCATCGGCTGGCGGCAGCGCTCGACAATCGGCCTCAGCAGATCCTCGAGCTTGGCCCTTGCCAGCGGGAGTATCAGGTTTTTGGGACCCGCCGGGTCGTATGCCAAAAATGGCAGGTTGATTTCAGTTGTGACAACGTTAGAGAGTTCTATCTTGGCCTTTTCCGCCGACTCGCGTACCCTCATCATGGCGGCCTTGTCGTTTCTCACGTCCACTCCCGACTGCTTGCGGAACTCGTTGACGACATACTCGACGAGGAAGTTGTCCATGTCCGTCCCGCCAAGCTGGGTGTCGCCCGAAGTGCTCTTGACCTGGAACACGCCTCCGCCCATCTCCATTATTGTGACATCGAGTGTGCCCCCGCCAAAGTCAAAGACCATTATCTTCAGGTCCCTGTCTGACTTGTCGAGGCCGTATGCCAGAGATGCGGCTGTGGGCTCGTTTATTATCCTAACCACCTGCAAGCCAGCAATCTCGCCCGCGTCCTTTGTAGCCTGGCGCTGGTTGTCGTTAAAGTAAGCCGGGACGGTGATGACCGCTCTGTCGACAAGCTCGCCGAGAAACGCCTCGGCGTCCCTCTTTATTTTTTGCAGTATGAAAGACGATATCTGCTGGGGTGTGTAGTCCTTGCCCCAAACCCTAAACTTAAAATCGGTCCCCATCTTGCGCTTTGCAGCGATGACTGTGCCTTCCGGGTTTGAGACCATCTGCCTGCGGGCCGGCTCACCGACGATAAGCTGTCCGTCCCTCGTGAAGGCGACTACCGAGGGAAAGGCCTTGCCACCCACTGAAGTGCCCTCTGCCGCCTGAATTATCGTTGGCTTGCCGCCAATCATGGCAGCCGCTGCTGAGTTGCTCGTACCAAGATCAATGCCAATTATTTTGCCCATATTTTTTGCCTTCTGACTACGCGGTAGCCTTATTGGCGCCATCGCTATTTTTAACTATCTTTCTTGCGACTTCGACCATGCTTGGCCGGAGCACCTTGCCACTCAACATGTAGCCGCGCCTTATCTCGGCAGTCACACTGTTCTCTGGAACGTCGTCCCTTGCCAGAAACGCGATCGCGTCATGAACGCTTGGGTCAAAGGGAGTGCCAACCGCCTCAATCGGCCTCACTCCCTCGCCTGCAAGCATCGAGTCGATGTTCTTCAGTATCCCTTCAAGGCCGGCTGCCACCTCTGGCGTGCTGCTCTTTTTCGCGGTGTCTAGCGCCCTCTCGTAGTCGTCGCGTATGCCAAGGAATTTCAGCAAGAGCTCTGCCTTGCCCGCCTGGACCCTTGCCATGACCTGCCTGTCGGCCTGCTTGCGGTAGTTGTCGAAATCCGCCATGAGGTACTTGAGCTTGATCAGGTAGCCTTCGGCCTCGTCTTCGGCGGCCTGAAGCTCGCCTCGCAGCTTCTCTATCTCGACGTCCTTGTCCTCCACCTGGATGTCTTTTTCATCGTCAGCCATGCCGGGATCGCAGGGAATTATTCCACGCCGGATAATTACATATCGCCCAAAAGAATAATAGCACTTTGCGCCAACCTCACGCCATGTCCGACGACGAGCTTGAGGCGAAAAAGCAAAAGAAAATGGCCGCGCTCCAAAGGGCGGCTGAGGCAAGGGCCGCGCTGTCCGCGATATCGGCGCCGGTGCACCTCACCGATTCCAATTTTGCAGGCGAGGTTGCGAGGTATCCGGTCATTCTCGTGGATTTCTGGGCTCCGTGGTGTGGGCCGTGCAGGATCGTCGCGCCCGTCATTGACCAGCTTGCAAAAGAGTATGCAGGAAAGGTGGTGTTCGGCAAACTCAACGTCGACGAGAACCCCCGCATCGCAGGCTCGTTTGGCATACAGAGCATACCAACGATGATGGTCTTCAAGAACAGCAAAGCAGTCGATATCATTGTGGGCGCGATGCCAAAAGGAGCGATTGAGGCAAAACTAAAGCAGCAGCTTTCAAGCGGTTCAATATACGGATAGAAAAAAGAGAAGTTTCCGCGCCTAGTTTATCCCTAGGTGCGGAAAGGAGGCAACGCTTACGCCGAGCTCGCCCTGGATCTTGCGGATCTTGCCTGCGTATTCCCTCATCCTTGCAGCATCGCCCTGTACCTTGGCAATGCGGTATCCCTTCCATGCCTTTCTCAGTGCGCCCCAGCTCTGGCCCGTCGTAAAGTTGCTGTTGTTGGTTGCTTCGGTGTGAAGCGACATTATGGCTGTCATGGTGAGATACTGCCTGGTTCATACTTAGAACCAATAGTCAATATTATCCAATTTAGTAGTTAACAAGGTTGACACGAACGCGTCTATCGAGGCAAATTTTTGGAATTTTTATCGATTGAGAAGGCACATCTCATATATTTTGCAAAGTTTCTTTCCACCTCAACAACCATTTTTGTAGCCAACATTTTAATCCGCCGGCAGCTTGCAATGAGAAGGGGGGCAATTTGACGGGAGACAAGGAAGAGCGCCAAAAGGCCGCGCAGCGGTTTTACGCCCTCCTCAAGGCGCTCATGGACGAACTGTTCGAGTACGCAGCCAAGTCGCGGCATGTCAAGATGCCCAGCAACGTGTTGTTCGGTTTAATTTACGACGAACGCGATGGTGTGCTTTTTACCGGGCAGGACAGCAAGGCCGGGAAAAAGATGTATCTCTATAACGTGCGCATCATCGGCAGGATGTTTGAGGAAAAGCGCCAGCAGATGCTTGACGACAAGACAACTGTGACTTTGTTCAGCTGGATTGCAATTGTTTGTTCGATATACATCAGCCCGTTCGTATATGATCACGTCGTCAATAAGCAGCACAGGGGTGAGGGCGCGGCAGAACGCACGACAAGGCAGATTGTCCGTGGATTTTTGAACAGGCTGACAAACAATCCCGAGCTTGCACATGTGCTGGACGTGCTCCGCATGCACAATGATCAAAAATAGCTGACGAATGTAGCAAGCATGGTTGGTTTTACCATAGAAATCCGCGTGCCGGTGTCATGCAGGCATGGAGAGATTGCGATGCAACATGTGTGACGAGCTGATAGACGCTAGTGAAGTGCCGGGGCACGTCGCCAGTAGGACTCACGCCGTCAAGAAAAAGGTGGCAGAGTTTAACGAAATGAACGCGCTTGTCGGGAGGAGATACGACAACGATGTGTCAGTGGCCAGCGCTTGGATAAGGAATTTGCATGCTCATGATTTCCTATCATCTGGTCAGGCGTAGTTTCCCTTTATCGACGACTTGGCTCCGCATGCCTCGCAGATCAAGAATCCGAGTTTCTTGTTCTTCTCCGTCCTTGTATCGGGGCTTCCACATACCGGGCACTGGACATAGTCCTTGACGTAGCGTTCGATGAGCGCGTTGAACGATGACGGAGTCTTGCGGCCCAAAAAGATAACGCGCTCTCCCTGTATGTAGCCTGCTGATGCCAGCTCCTTGTTAAGGTAGAGTAGTATTTTCTCGGGGTCGCGCCTCAGGGCCTTTGGAAAGTCCATGAAGTTGCGGAATATCGTTTTCTGGCCGACCCAGATTATCTGCGGTTCGGGAATTTCGAGCCTCGAGGTGGACTTCTTTGCAGCAGTCCCCATCTTGTCCTGCAGGCGCTTTAACAGCGCTTCATAGTCGGCGGCCTTTTGGGCGCTCACGCCGAATTTGTGACTGGTCTGTTTAATGTGTGTTGTGGGTGAGGGCACGCCTGACAGCCTTTTCGTTGACCTCGTAGCCATCCACTGGCAACCCCTTCATCTTCATGTATTCCGCGTTGCTCTACCCTATCCCATCATGACCTATTACTACAACTCTCTTACCATCCATCCTGAAAATGGGCGGGCTCGAAGCATTAAAGCGCTGTGTGGCGCAACACTGGTCCAAACTACTGTAGGAAATCTCGCCACAGGATACGAAACGCTAGTAGCCCGTATTGGATGCATTCCTCTTGCCTGAAAGATCCAAGAATGTGTTGCAATGACTTTTCTGTCCCCGTCGCTACTAACACTTCTGTTTTAATCTCCAGACTCAAAGTGGTAGCATTTTCATGTACTACTCATCCATCTGTTTTTATTGCAGTTTGCAAGTACGGCCGGTGTGATCCCGATAAACCGGCCCTGGCTTGGTGAGGAGGAGAAGTGTGAGGTGATGAGTGTGCTTGAGGAAAGCACTCTGACAAGCGCGGCAAGCGACGGTGGCAAGCGCGTCCGCGACTTTGAAGGCGCACTCAGGGGCTATCTCGGGTCAAAGCACGTCGTTGCAGTCAATTCTGGAACGGCGGCATTGCATGCAGCGCTGTTGGCAGCCGGCATAGGCAAGGGCGACGAGGTCCTGCTGCCATCATTCACTTTTGTGGCGACGGCAAACGCGGTTGTGGCGGCAGGCGCAACGCCCGTGTTCATCGACATCAAGAAGAGTGATTTCACAATCGACCCAGCAGACATGAAGGCTAGGATCACGAGTCGCACAAGGGCCGTGATTCCTGTGCACCTGTATGGACACCCGTGCGATATTGAGGCAATAGAGATTGCAGAAAAGCGCTCGCTTGCAGTCATAGAGGATGCCTGTCAGTCACTTGGCTCTACCTACTGCAAGAGGCAGACAGGCACTCTTGGCCTTATGGGCTGTTTTAGCCTCTATGCAAGCAAGGTACTCACAGCCGGCGAGGGCGGCGCTGTAACCACAGACGACGACAGGCTAGCCGAGAAACTTAGAATGATAAGGAACCACGGCAGGGCGCACGACTACGATACCAGAGTGCTCGGGCTGAACCTGAGGCTGCCTGAAATGAGCGCCGCTGTCGCCGGCGTGCAGATGGGCAAGCTTGGTTCCATGCTGGAGGCAAGGAGACGCAACGCAGAGCTCCTTTCCCAGCTTTTATCAGAGATCAAAGGGATCTCGCTACCGAAAGAGACCGAAGACAAAAAGTTCAACTGGTACCTGTATACCGTCGCCTTTGCCAGCGCAAAGGCAAGGGGCGATGCCCGGGTCGCACTGGAGAAGGCAGGCATTGGCACTGCCGTGTACTACGACCCACCAGTTCACAAGATGCACCTTTACCGCAGGCTCGCACCCGGCACGAAACTTGCCACAACAGATTGGTGTGCAAAACACGTGCTCTCCCTCCCTGTCCACCCCGGCGTCGCGACATCTGACCTAGAACGTTCAGCGGCAGCACTTGCAAGGCTCTGATCACATCCTTTTGGATCAGGCCCGCGTTCTTTGTGTTCATAATCGCATGGAGAATATTTGTTTACTACCCACTTGCGCACTGGGTGTGGGGCTGGTCGCAAGCTCGTTTGTCAACCCTGCCGGCGCCGACGGCCTGCTGTACGGCAACCCGTCGCAGCTCCCGGTGCAGGCTATGGGCATAGCGGTTGCTGCTGTCTTAGGATTTGGGGGGACGGTTACAATCATGAAGATAATCGACAGGACCATGGGCCTGAAGGTGAAGAAAGAGGAGTAGGATGTCGGGCTGGATATAAGCCAGCATGCGGAAAGGGCCTACGTCTACTACCCCTCCCTCTCCAAACTCTTTTATCCCGTTCTCACCGCATTTTCCGGATTGAGGCTCATCATCTACACCGGGAAGGGCGGTACCGGGAAGACTGTGACGTCGTGCGCCACAGCTATCAAGCTCGCACGGCGTGGCTACAGGACGCTTGTGCTTTCTGCCGACCCTGCGCACACGCTTGGCGACGCCCTGATGAAGCCCGAAGTTGGCAACGAGCCGGTGGAGGTGGTGCCAGGGTTCCACGCGCAGCAGATAGACCCTGTTATTGAAATGGGCCGAAAGTACAATTCCATACTGTCCTACATGGCGTCCGTGTTTTCCGCAAAGGGCATCGACGAGACGCTGGCATACGAGATAGCCATGCTGCCGGGCATGACGCAATTATTATCATTGCTAAAAATAGAGGAGACTTGGCAGACCAAGGCGTATGACGCGGTGGTCCTTGACATGCCAGCGTCCGGCGAGGCACTGAGGTACCTCTATTTCCCCAAGCTTGTGGGAAGCATCGGGCGCAAGCTGACCGGCCTTGCAGGTATGTTCTCCGGGTTAGCCAAGGTGTTCCAGCCGCTTGCAAAAATACCGGCGCCTTCAAGAGACGTCATCCAGAGCGAGATGGACCTACTCGACCGCCTAGATTCACTTGCCGGCATCATCAAGGACAACGAGGCAACCAGCATAAGGCTTGTCGCAAACCCGGACACGTTCAGCATAGAGAACGCCAAGCGTGCATTGATGTCGGCGTCGCTGTACGGGATAAACGTTGACCTTGCAGTCGTGAACAAGATAATGGCAGGGTCTTCCGATGCCTATTACGACAGGTGGGCCAGGTTCCAGCACGGTAAGGTTGAGGATGCCAAAGCCAACTTTTACCCGCTGCCTGTCAAGGAGGTGCAACTTTACGAGACAGAACTGAGGGGTATCGAGATGATCTCGGCGCACGGCGACCGTATATTTGGCGACGAGGACCCGGCAGGTGTTTTTTACCGGGGCCAGCCGTACCAGTTCAAGAGCGAGGGCGCGTCCATCCATATGACTGTGCAGGTACCCTTTTCGGAGAAGGACGACTTTTCGATAGAACGGTACGGCAACCAGCTAACAGTCAGCGTCAGGACTGCGGCAGGCAAGGTGGTGAACATCATTCCATTGCCGGTCGCAACCGCAACCATGAAACTTGCAAAGGCCAAGCTGGAAGAGCGGATGTTGGACGTGCTTTTTGAGAAGTAAAACCCCGTTTCGTACTCGCAAACAGTTTACGCTACTTTGATAGCTGCGACTGTTGGAACCCTGAAAACAGAGTGCAAAATCCATATCGCAAACCTCTAGCCTTTATTACAAGTTATGGTAAAGGACATACAAACGTCTTTATTCGAAATTCTTTAGTTTTTGTTATAAGTTATGGTAAAGGACATCCAACTTGTGGCAAATGATCTCAAGCTTTATTTCAGAGGATTTGAAGTAGCGCTCAACAAAAGCAACATCGATGATTCGATAAGATACCTCAAAGATATAAGACGCGAGCTAAATGATAACCTTGATTATCTGCAGGCAAAGCAGGAAGCATCAGAAGTCCAAGATGTTTTGAAGCGGATTCTTAAAGAGTCGTTGGGTGACTATAAAAAAAGAATCAGGCGGATTGAAAAAGAACTAAAGAGGCATTGAAGATTGCAGGAGAACTGAGCGAGATTGACCAGCATTCCTACGCAGCATACGAATGGGGCGAGTGGATACAGAATTTAACGGATTGAGAAACTGCGGCAAAGGTCGATAATTAGAGCAAGTGTAGTCTTTATTATCCTCTTTTTCTGTAAAGTGATTGATACGGAATTTGCGTTCAACCATTGTCATCTTTGGGCTGACCTTTGCAGTTCTAGGTCTTTTGCTCGGTTATGCAGCTTCATACGATAGCACAACAAAGAATGGTGAGGGTAAGGTGCTGCAACTAACAACTGACAAGCCTGAATACAACAGAGGCGAGACGGTGACATTTACGGCAAAGAATCTTGGCTTTGAGACACTGGTATTTCCCGATTCTGCATTGGGGCTATCAATAAGAAATCTTGACACTGGCAAGAGTTACGGCGTAATTGCTGCTCAAGTCCTGACCCCAATAGATGCAGGTCTATCTAGGCAAGTAACATGGCAGGAGGCCAACGATGCGGAAGCTGGGAACTATGTTGCAAGCATCAATACTGCGGGGGGAAGCTCTCCAAGTGCCACAGCTGAAGTGAAGTTTAGAATTATCTGACATCTCAGGTAGTGATATCGTCAATTCACATGCGAATTCTTAACTATGGGATAATTATCCTAGAAATGCATTAAAGGCTCACGAAGAAGCCAGTCAGACCAAGGCATCCATATGCAATGATTGTGAACTGACTTTTTCCACTGAAATGTCAGCTGCCAATTGGCAGCTCAATTATATTGGATAAGATTTTGACCAGACTATGTGGGTTAAGACGAGTATACTTTATATAATATCTGAAACCCAGTATTGAGGAGTCAACATGCCGATCGATCCAGACTTTCCGAGGAATCACCAAGTAATAGGCAAGATAAAGCACTCAGATGGCGAGCACTTCCACTTCGTTTGGGGCCCGGGCAAGATTGCAGAGGCTGCAGAGAATGAGGATGTCAAGCACGCCTACGAGTCGCACGGCGAAGAGGTCATCCCGCTTGGCGTAAGCGGCACAATGGTCGCCATTGACTGGGACTCGTGTGTGGCCGATGGCGCCTGCATCGAGGCTTGCCCCGTGCAGGTTTTCCAGTGGTACAGGACCGAGCACGACGTGCCGGCAAAGGACGCTATAAACATGGAGTTCGTAGGCACAGGCAGCTCTGTCAAGGAAGAGCGCAAGGACTACACCGACAAGGCAGACCCAATTAGGGAGCACGACTGCATCTGGTGCATGGCCTGCGTTTCAGTGTGCCCGCCGCAGGCAGTCAAGGTCGACCAGAGCAACCTGGAGTTCCACGAAAAAGCTGCGGGCACCTTCAACGAGGCTCTCTCAAAGGGAAGCGCTCCACCGCCGCACGCCCACTAGCTTCCTCTTTTTCTCTTTCTTTTCTTTAAGATTAAATCCTACTGTACTCTTTCGAAAGTTGTGCCGGTGGCACTCGACTCGTACATGGGCATGTTTTTGCCCGCCGACATGCAGAAGAGGATAACACGCTTTCTGGCCGGCGACTCGGGTTTTCCCTATATACGAAAGGATGAGCCGATGGGTGCGTTCTTCATGTTCGGCAGGGAGTTTGGAGTGCACGGCGACGCGGAAATAGGCGAGGCAAAGGACCTCGCAAGACGCACTGTTGAACAAGCTGCAAAAGAAGTCAGGATGTACCTGTCAAATCCGGGCCGGCTCGATCCCGCGTTTACCCGTGAAAATTATACGAAAAGAATGCTGCAGATTGCAGTAGATACGCAGGGTATGGGTCAGGAGGAAATGAACAGGCGCGTCGCAGGCGACCCCGCGATATTGCTGGACTGCTTTGCGCAACACGTCGCACATTTTGGCCACGACTTTTGTTTCAAGATATTCGGTCCGCTTGATAAAAGTCTGGTGCCCGCTCTGTTTCAGAAAAAGCTGAAAGGGCGCATGATCCTCTTGGGCTATAACGCCAAGAACATGAATGAGCTGCCGTTTACAAATCCGCTAGAACCGTTTTTCGACTGGCTGTTAAAAGTTGGATGAATGGTCGATGACGCGGACCATGTGCTTGACATCAAGAACGACAACGCCCTTGGGCATGTTTATGGCAAGCACGCGCTCCTTAGGCGGGTTGTAGCGCAAAACGTGGACGAGTGCGCCCCTGCCGAGCCGCCTGCCGCTCCTCTTCTCTATCGCTATCTCTGGATCAAAGAGGGCGTCAAAGGCGAAAAAGTAGGTCCCGCCCCAAACGTTGACAGAATACTCGACGCGGTAGTAGGGCACCGACATCCTCGGGAACATCAATGCCGAGGTCGAGTGCACGGTCCCGTCTGCGTCGTAGAACCGGCTGTTGTGGAACGCGTCGACAAACGGGATTTTCGTGGTGACTGTCGAGTTGACCGACTTTCTTGCGACCAGCGATTCATATCGCTTGAACTCTTCGTCCGGCAATGTAGCCGGCCCGTACCTGGCGTCGTCGTGGATCGTTATTCGGCGGTTCACGATGAACTTGTCGCCGGCCTCCAAAAGCCGCCGAACGTTTTCGACGAACTGGTGCTCGTTGCATTCGTAGAGAGGCATCTTATCCACCTATGCCCCTTACAACGTGCAATATCGTCTTGTTAGAGCCGCAGATTGTGATTATCGGGTCTTTTGGGTAAACTTCGCCTATTTCCTCCGACACGCTTATTGTCTCGTCGCCGTGGGCGTAGAGCATCTTTTTCCAGAATTTGCCGTCGGCGACGACGGTCGCGGTGTCCTGCATCAGAAAGCCTATCTCGGAAAGGCTGGCTTGCACCATTTCCAGCGGAACAAGCACCGAAATTGACTTGAGTTTCTGCTCGGCTCTCTTGCCCAACGATATTTTGATCGCTTTACGAATATAAAAATTGGACTACACAGGCTCAGGTTTCGGGCCTGCATTAAAACTTATTAACGTATAATAGTAGGGCGGCGAGAAAACTGCTTGCGCGGACGTGGCAGAGTGGTCCCTCCCGTGAGACACAGTAATGCGTCGGCCTTGAGTCGGTCACGGCCGGAGAGCCGATTCGCCTTCGGGCGATCAGGAGTTCAAATCTCCTCGTCCGCGCCTACACTCTTCTGCCTGTGCCGCGCTGCTTTCTCTTGTTTACCTTTTGCGTGTGCTCGGCCTTGACCTGCCTGTCCAGCTTGCGTATGAGCTCCTTGACGGCGCTTATAGGGTCATACCCCACTGCGTGCGCGTTTATCACTCCCTTGCCGGTTATCAGCCTGCACCTTAAAGAATACTTTCTCGTCTTGTGCTTGTCCGCATACACGACAACGTTCTGCACGTCGCGTATCCTTCCCTGTATCTTTTTCACGAACCTTGCAATCTCGCCCTCTACCCTTCTGCTCTCCTCTTCGTTCTCGAGGTGGGCCATGTGGATGGCAGGCTCGCCCTTCTTTGGAAGCACAAGCTCAAGCGCGTCCTTTGGAGTTACGACGCCCATCGGCCTGCTGTCACCCACCACTACCAATTCTTCATTCTTCTTGAAGTGCTCGGACAGGTCGTTCAGCTTTGTGCCCCGCTCGACTGCTACTGCGCGGCGCATGATGTCCTTGACTTTCACGTCGCCTTTCACCTTAGACCTCGCCCCGGAGATGCCGGCCGATTTGCTGGCGCGATCCATCGGCATGGCGATTATCGATGCCGCGTCGAGAATGCTCAGGATGCCCCGGAGCACGCCCACGGTGTTTATCACCGGTAGGCGCGAGATGTTGTAGCGCCTCATCTTTGAGACAGCATCTGCAAGCGATGTATCTTCTTCAATTACAATGGCGCCAGACATGACCTCATCCACGATGGCGTGCCCAAAGTCTGCAGTCTGGGCGATGTCAGTCTCGCTCAGGATCCCGGCAAGCTTGTCGTTGTGAACGACCGGGAGAGCCCTGTTGCCGGTGCCAAGTATCATCTTGGCCGCATGTTCCACCTCGTCGTCGGGGGAAAGAGACGACGTGTTTGTCACAAAGCTTTTCAGTTTTGAAGTCGGCTGGGCGCTTGACGCCAGAAACTGCTTGGCAAATATCATGCCCGAATAGGCGCCGTTTCCGTCCACGACCGGCACCTGGTGGATTGAGCGGTTCACCATCAGAGTGAGTGCCCTGGAGACGGTGTCTTCGGCAGTGAGGCTTGCAACGTCTGTTACCATGATTTCAGATACCTTCATTGTCTTTAGCGAGGCCGGGGATTACATTTTAAGCCTTCTTTTCTGCAACTCTTCTCATGGAGAAAGACCGCCGGCTTGCGCTTGTCGCCGGCGTAGCGGTGATAATCGCGACAGTTGCGACCATATTGTACACGCCGGCAGGCACGATCGTTCCCCTGCCCGAGCCGAACGCCGGCCGGGGCAACGGGACCGGTGTCGTCTCAGGCATCGAGATAATTGCCGACGACCTTGAAGTCCCGTGGGCGGTTGAAATAGCAGAGGACGGGCGGATCTTTTTCACAGAGAGGGTCGGCAGGATACGAATAATCGAAAACGGCGAGCTCATTGCCGAACCTGCGGCCTACATCAACGTCGAACAGAGGAACGAGGCCGGCCTCATGGGCATTGCGCTCCACCCTGACTTTGCAAGTAATCATCTGCTATACGTCTACCACACCTACACCAACGGCACCGGCGTGTTCAACAAAGTTGTGATGCTGACAGAGCGCGACAACAAGATAATTGATTCAACGACGATAATAGATGGCATTCCAGCGTCTGACAGGAACGACGGCGGGCGCATAAAATTCGGGCCCGATGGCAAGTTATACGTAGCGACCGGCGACGCAAGGCAGCCTGAGCTTGCACAGAACGCAAATTCGCTGGCAGGAAAGATACTGCGGGTAAACCCCGACGGCACAATACCGAACGACAACCCGTTCCCCGGCTTGCCTATCTACAGCTACGGCCACCGCAACATCCAGGGCCTTGCGTGGCACCAAGAGACTGGCGAGCTGTACGCAAGCGAACACGGCGAGACAGGCAACGACGAGATCAATTTGATAAAGCCGGGCAAGAACTATGGCTGGCCAGTCGAAGAGTGCGACGCAACGTGGTTCGAAAAGCCGATCTTCTGCTTCAACCCTGCCATTGCGCCCGGCGGCATCGCGATTGCGCAATCTGACGCCCTTGGATACAGGGGTGACATTCTGTTGGCGTCGCTCAAGGGGATGCACGTGCGCCACATCGACCTTGAAACGGGCGACAGCAACAACGTGCTGACCGGCTTTGGCAGGATACGCGACGTGGTCGAAGCGCCGGACGGCTCGCTTTACGTGCTCACGTCAAACCGGGACGGCAGGGCCATTGCTGGGCCGAGCAATGACAAGATTTTAAGGGTGACTTCCCCCTAGCGTCTCGGGATGAAAAGGTTCTACGAGATGGGCAGGGAGGAGCGCCTCGATTTCATCAAGGGCGCGGCGGGGCTTTCCAACGACGAAGTGGCGGCGTTTGGCGCACCGCTCGCGTTCGATACTGCAGACAGAATGGTCGAGAGCGCGGTCGGCATAATGTCCGTGCCCCTCGGGATCGCGACCAACTTTGTGATAAACGGCGTCGAGCGCCTGGTGCCGATGGCAATCGAGGAGCCATCCGTGATAGCCGCAGCGAGCAAGGCGGCCAAGATCGCAAAGGCAAGGAGCGGGTTTACAGCTAGGGCCGACAAGTCGCGCATGATAGGGCAGGTGCAGGTAGTTTCGCTCAAAAACATTGCCGCCGCAAGGCGCAGGGTGCTTGCGAAGAAAAAGGAGATACTTGCGATTGCAAACGCAAAAAGCAGGGCGGTCGCGGCGGTTGGCCTTGGAGCACGCGAAGTGCGCGACGCAAGCAAGAACAAGATGGGCAGGATGCTTGTAGTGGAGTTGGTTATAGACACGAAGGACGCGATGGGCGCAAACGCGGTAAACACGATGTGCGAGGCGATAGCGCCGAGGGTGGCCGAGTTAACCGGGGGTGAAGTGGTGTTAAAGATACTTTCCAACTACGCGACTGAAAGGATGGTGCGGTGCAAGGCAGTCTTTGATAAGAACGAGCTTGGCGGCAGCGAAGTTGTAAAGCGTATCCTGTACGCGCACGCGCTTGCGCATTCCGATGTCTACCGCGCAGTCACGCACAACAAGGGCATCATGAACGGCATCGACGCCGTCGCGCTTGCCACCGGCCAAGACTTTCGTGCAATAGAGGCAGGAGCTCACGCCTACGCGGCGAGGGACGGCACTTATAGATCTTTGACGAAGTGGTGGCGCACGAAGACCGGAGACCTTGCCGGCGAGATTGAATTGCCGCTTGCAGTAGGTATAGTTGGCGGCATCACAAACGTCCACCCGACGGCAAAGGTGGCACTGAAGATAATGAAAGTAAAGAGCTCGCAGGAGCTGGCGATGGCAGTGGCGGCGGTTGGCCTTGCGCAGAACCTCGCCGCGATACGCGCGCTTGCGTCAGAGGGCATACAGAATGGCCACATGCGGCTCCATGCCCGCAACATCGCTGTCATTGCCGGAGCAAGGGGCGACGAGGTTGACGTCGTCGCAAAAAGAATAGCCGGCGATGGAGCGGTCAATGCGGAAAAAGCAAGAGAAGTGCTCGAGTCGCTCCGGCGCTGATCCGCCTTTAAGGCAGCGGCATGCAGGTCTTAAGGAACCGGCTACAAGATATATATCCGATAAGGAGATTTTATCATCTACCAATGCCCACTGTGAAATTTGCGGTTCCAAAGGGTAGCATAGAGGAAGTCACGTTCAAGCTCCTCGAGCAGGCGTACCAAACGGTAAGCGGCCGGGGGCGCACCTACAGAGTAAAGCTTTCAGACCCCGAGATAGAGACCAAGATCCTGAGGCCGCAAGAGATCCCCACCTATGTTCAAGAGGGGTTTTACGACGTGGGCATAACTGGCAGGGACTGGATAAAGGAGGCAAGGGCCGACGTTGTAGTGCTCCTTGACCTTGAGATAGGCAGGGTCAACCAGGTCATCGCCATCCCGACCAGCTTTCCTTACGAGAGCCTCGACGCCTTGGTAGACGATTTTGCTAAAAAGAAAAAGACGCTCAGGTTCTCAGCCGAATACCTGACGACCACTTCGGCTTGCATCAAGGCGACCAAGGCGTACAAGAAGCACTACGGCAACTCCGACCCCACTATAATAACACCGTGGCTGCGCGTGGGCGACAACAGGAAGGTCGAGATATTCCTGTCCTTTGGCGCGACGGAGGCTAAGCCGCCGGAGGACGTCGACGCGATTTTCGACATCACTGAAACTGGAACAACATTGGCGCAGAACAACCTGAAGATAATCGACACCGTCGCGACTTCCACTGCAGTGTTGGTAGCGAACAGAAAGTCTCTGAAGAACGCGGCCAAGCGCGAGAAAATAGCCGACATGGTGGCGCTTTTGAAAGGAGTTGTGGAAGGCAGGAAAAAGCTGCATCTGTTTGTAAACGTGAAAAAGGAGAACCTCGACATGCTGCTAAAGTCGCTGCCGGCGCTGAAAAGGCCGACCATAAGCCCACTTTCCGAGGACGGCTGGTTCGGAGTCAACACGGTTATCGACAAGGACGAGTTCATCAAAATAGTCCCCAAGATGAGAAAGCTGGCGCAAGGGATCGTCGTCCTTGAGCCTAGGCAGATATTGCCCCTTGAAGAGGTAAACCTGGACGGCTATTCGTAATGAAAGTGCTGAATGTCGCCGAGCCGGCGTCAGTGGCGGCGCGCCTGCGCAAGTCAGTCAGCGTTTCTAGCGAGTTAATGGCGCAGGTAATGGCGATAATGCGCGACGTGCAGGAGCATGGCGACGCAGCTGTCATCGACTATTCGGCAAAGTTTGACGGGGTCAGGCTCGGCTCGCTTGCCGTGACAAGACAGGAGATAAAGGACGCGTACGGCAGGGTGACAAAGGAGCAGGTCAGCGCGATAAGGCTGATGAAGGCGCGCCTTGAAAAGAGCGAGCTTGCAGTAACTAGGCGGTTGCGCGACATTAGAGTAAGGTCAGAGGGCGTCTCGATAGAGAGAGCGCTTGTCCCCGTCTCAAGTGTCGGCTGCTACATACCTGGCGGAAAAGCGCGCTACCCAAGCACGCTGGTCATGTGCGCGGTGCCAGCCAAGGCAGCCGGCGTGTTGAGGATTGTCGCTGTTTCGCCCCCGACAAATGACGGCAATATCGATCCATTGACTCTGGTTGCGGCCGACATTTGCGGCGTCGACGAATTCTACAAGGCAGGCGGCGCGCAGGGAATAGCGGCGCTTGCCTACGGCACGCAGTCCATCAAATCCGTCAGCAAGATAGTGGGCCCGGGCGGCATGTTTGTCACCGCGGCAAAACTGGCCGCGTCAAGTGTGGCATCTACAGACATGGTCGCGGGCCCGACCGAACTGCTGGTTTACGCGGATGCTTCAGCGGACCCGAGGCTCGTTGCGGCCGACCTCATCTCTCAGGCAGAGCACGGCCCCGACACGATCTGCGGCCTCGTGACTGCTTCCCAGAAACTCGCTGCAAGCGTGCAAAATGAAGTTGAAAGAATGGTGCCCGGAATCGCGCGCTCTGATATTGTCAGGAAAAGCCTTGACGAAAACGGCTTTATCGCAGTCTGCAACGACGAAAAGGCGTGCGTAGATTTTGCCGATGAGTTTGCGCCGGAGCACCTGGAGGTGATCTGCAAGAGGCCGGAGGCAGTAGCCAAGAAGTTCAAGTCTGCCGGCTTGGTCCTGATAGGCCAGGATTCGCCCTCTTCTGCCAGCGACTATGCTCTTGGCTCAAACCACGTGCTCCCGACGCTTGGCTTTGCCAGATCCCGCGCGTCGCTTTCCGTTCTTGACTTTCTCAAAGTGGTGAACAGGGTACGGGTCTCAAAGGCAGGGCTTGCAAGGGTGGAAAAGGTGGTAAAGGAGATAGCGACTGCTGAAGGGCTGCCCAATCACTACGAGGCCGTAAGGGCGAGGGGAAAGCGCAATTGAGGTTCTCAAAAGAACTATCAAGGATATCAAAACTGGACAGGTACGTTCGCCCGGATAAAGTGCAGGGCGCCATAAAGCTCGATTCAAACGAGAACTTTGCGCTTGACAGGGGCTTTATCGCGGCGGTGGCCAAGGATGCTGCAAAACGCGTCGACCTTCGCGAATACCCCATCGACGAGCTTGAGGAGCTTTATGCGAAACTTGCGGAGTATGCCGGCGTCAGCGAAAAATATGTGGGTGTTGGCAGCGGCTCGGACCAGATAATCGAGCTTTTGCTCACGACGCTTGCGGTAAATGGAGCTAGGGCTACCGTTTTCGTGCCGACGTTCTCTTATTTCATAAACAGGTGCGAGCTTCACGGCATATTGGTTGACAGGGTCCCGCTTGACGGCGATTTCGAGCTTGACGCGGCCATGTTTGCCTTGCGCGCCAAGAAAGCAGACCTCGTATACCTATGCTCACCAAACAACCCGACCGGCGGCCAGATCCCGAGGAAAATTGCCGCCGGCATAATCGACGAGCTTGACGACAAGCTTATTCTCGTGGACGAGGCGTATGCCGACTTTGCCGGCTACTCGCTTGCCAAGCTCGCAACAAAGCGCGAAAACGTCATAGTGCTCCGCACGCTTTCAAAGGCGTTTGGGCTTGCCGGCGCGCGCGTCGGCTACATGGTGACAAACGAGAAACTGGCAAGTGTCTTTAATTCGACCATACAGACGCCCTACCCCGTCAGCACACTTTCGCTTGCCATAGCCTCAAGCGTGCTTGAAAGATCAGTCCACGTGGCAAAAACTGTGGAGGCTGTCAAGAGTGAGCGCGAGCGCGTGGCAAAGAGGCTGGCAAGGATTGCAGGCATCAGGGTTTTCAGGTCTGACGCCAACTTTTTGCTTATCGAAGCCGGCAGGAAATACCGCACGATCGCCGACACGCTTGAAAAGCGCGGGATAGTGGTCAAGCTTCTCGGAAACGTCGCCGGCCACCCAGGCTGCATGCGCGTCACCATCGGCACACGCAGGACAAACAGCAAGTTCGTGGAATGCGTAGAAGAGGTAGTGGCATGATGGACTGCGCGCTGTTTGATATCGACGGCGTGCTCGTGGACATCCGCAGGTCGTACAATGATGCGATAAAAAAGACGGTCGAGTTTGTCCTGGAGCAGACGACTGGCAGAAAGTACAAGGGGCTAGTAACGGACCGGCTGATCCTGCGCTTTCGCCAAGGCGGCGGCTTTAACAACGACACGGATACCAGCTACGCCATCGCGCTTGCGGCCATGGCAAACCGGCAGAGCACACCCAGGACGCGCAAGTTCCTCTTTGAAGTTGCAGAGAACGCCGACGACACGGGGATAGTGTCCGTGGAAAAGTTTCTCTCGAGATATGGTATAGAAAAGCACAAGCAAGTCTTGGTCTACCCTGCGCCTGTAAAGGACAGCTACATAGGGAGGGTGTTTGACGAGTTGTTTTACGGGCCGGCGCTTTTCAAAAAGCAGAATGGGCTCGTGCCCAAATACTGCAAGGTCAAAAGGCCGTTCATAGCAAACGACCGGATTGCAGTCAGGAAGGAGACCATGAAGCTTTTGCACGAGTGGTTTTCAGGCAACCTGGCAATAGTGTCGGGCAGAAGCCGGCTAGCGGCTGAGTACTCGCTTGCCCCCGTCCTGAAGTACTTTAACCTCGACGCCTGTGTTTTCTTGGAGGACGAGGCAAGGGAGCACGCCAAGCCAAACCCGTATGCCATCAAGAAGGCGATGCAGGTCATGGACGCAAAAAGCGCTGTCTACGCCGGCGACTCGGCAGAAGACATGATGATGGCAAGGAGGGCACAGAAAGAGGCAGGTTTTGAGATAGCGTTCGTGGGCGTCTACGGCCTGAGCCCCCAGCCTGCCAATACGCTGAAGCAGTTCAGGGAGCAGGAAGCCGACGCGGTGGCAAAGAGCGTCAACTCGCTCCCATTACTGTTAAATAAAGTACTGGAGGCTTGAATGGTACTTGGCCTCTGCAAGAAAGGCAAAACTTGGGCGGGTCACGAAAGAGACTGCAGTCACCGTGCAGGTAAACATCGACGGCGCCGGAAACACAAAAATCAAGACTGGTCTGCCCTTCGTCGACCACCTCATCACATCTATTGGTAAGCACTCGATGATAGACATCTCGCTGACGGGCAAGTCAAACGACGGGATTGTGCACCACATTGCAGAGGACGTCGCGATTGCGCTTGCGCAGGCAATAGATAAGGCACTTGGCGCAAGGTCAGGTATAGTGAGGTTTGGCAGCGCGATGGTGCCGATGGACGAAGCCCTTGCCTACGTCGCAATCGACCTGGTCAAGCGCCAGTACCAGAAGGTCGAATTGAAGCTGGAGCGGGCAAGCATAGAGGGCATGCCGAGGGAGGACCTCGAGCACTTTGTGCGATCGCTTTTGCAGAACCTGAACGCGTGCACGCATATGGTGGTCGAGTACGGAGAAAACGACCACCACAAGGTCGAAGCCGCGCTCAAGGCGCTCGCGCTTGCCCTGAGGGCAGCGTGCGGCGCAGACGGCAAGAGGAAGGGAGCCCCAAGCACCAAGGGCGCGATGTGATGAGGATAGCGATATTTGATTACGGCGCAGGGAACCTTTTCAGCCTGCAGGCGGCGCTTGAGCGCAACGGCGCCGAGGTTACGATAATCCGCGACATGAAGGACCTTGACGAATATGACGGCCTCGTGCTACCGGGAGTCGGCAACTTTGACCCCGCAATCGAGTCGATAGAAAAGGACGCCAGCCGACTCGAAAAAGCCATTGACAAAGGCATGCCGGTGATGGGCATCTGCCTTGGCATGGAGATGTTGTTCAACAGAAGCGAGGAGGGCAGGCTTGAAGGCTTGAAGATACTCGACGGTGAGGTCGTTATGCTGCCAAAGAGCAAGGTCAAGGTGCCGCACATGGGATGGAACAACCTGAAGATAAGAGGCAAGAGTAAGTTCTTGGAGGGCGTAAAGGACGACGCGTGGGTATATTTCGTGCACTCGTACCACACGGTGCCTACGAGCAGGAAACTCGTAGTGGCGACGTCAGAATACGGCGCGACGGTACCGGCCGTAGTCGAGAAGGGCAACCTGGTGGGCGTGCAGTTCCACCCGGAAAAGTCAGGCGACGTGGGCGGCAGGATGATAAAGAACTTTATCTCAATGTGTGAAAGGGCCAAGGCAGAAAAGAAATGGAGGTGATCCCGGCTGTGGACATCATGGGCGGCCAGGTCGTGAGGCTTGTCAAGGGCGACCCGGCAAACAAGGTTGTCTACGGAAGCGACCCTTCCGAGACGGCGAAAAAATGGGAGGCCGCCCGCGCAGACATGCTTCACGTCGTGGACCTTGACGCGGCTTTTGGCACTGGGAACAACAAAGAGGCTGTTGCCAAGCTGGTGTCGTCGGTGAAAGTACCGGTGCAAGTCGCAGGCGGCGTAAGGACCGCCGACGCTGCGAAGGACGCGCTTGAAAAAGCCGCGAGGGTTGTCATCGGCACGATGGCCTACAGCGACCCTGAGGCCGTCAGAAAGCTGGCAAAAAAATATCCAGGCAGGATTGTTGTCTCCATTGATCAGTCAGGCGGCAAGGTGATGGTCAGTGGATGGAAGGAGTCTGCCGGCGTCAGCGTAAAGGACGCCATAGTTCAGTTCCTAGGAATGGGCATCGAGAACTTTTTGCTCACTAGCATAGAGCGCGACGGCATGCTTGCTGGCCCCGACGTTGAGACGCTTGCGCAGGCTGCAGGCGTCGACGGCAGGGTTAGGGTAATCGCAAGCGGCGGCATTTCAAGCGTCGCGGACGCCGTACGCGTCAAGAGCGCCGGGTGCGCGGCAGTGATACTTGGCAAGGCGATGTACGACGGAAAGGTGAGCATAGAGAGAGTGAAGGCAGTAGCATGACGCTCGCAAAGAGGATAATCCCGTGCCTTGACGTGGACAACGGCCGCGTGGTAAAGGGCGTCCACTTCTCCGACATCAAGGATGCCGGCGACCCGGTGGAACTTGCAAAAAAGTACGGCGAGCAGGGCGCAGACGAGCTCGTGTTCTTGGACATCACGGCGTCGCAGCAGGGGCGCGACACGATGAAGAATGTGGTGAGAAAGGTGGCAAGCGTCATTGACATCCCGTTCACGGTCGGCGGCGGCATAAAAAAGCTGGAGGACGCACGTGACATACTGCTTTCCGGCGCCGACAAGGTCTCGATAAACACCGCGGCTGTCAAAACGCAGGCGCTGATAACCCGGCTGATGGAGATTTTCGGCAGGCAGTGCGTCGTGGTTGCAATAGACGCAAAGAGGGTTTACCTAGGCAAGGGCAGCCAGAAGGGAAAAACAGTGTTCTCTGACAAAAAGGGCCGGTACTGGTTTGAGGTGATGGTATACGGCGGCAAGGAGGGCACGGGCCTTGACGCGATAAGTTGGGCGAAAAAGGCTGAGTCGCTTGGCGCCGGCGAGATACTCTTGACGAGCATCGACGCCGACGGAACCGAGAACGGCTACGACGTCGAGCTGACCCAGGCCATATGCAAGACGGTCAACATACCGGTCATAGCGTCGGGCGGCTGCGGGCGGGCAAGCCATATGCTGGACGTGTTCGAGAAGACCGACGTTGACGCCGCACTTGCGGCCTCGATATTCCATTATGAAAAGTCGACAGTCGACAAAGTCAAGAAGTACCTGAGGAGAAGCGGCGTCAAGATCAGGGTATAATTATCAGTTGACATTATCAAGTGCATGGACAAATTCGGCCTCCTGTCCTCAGGAAGCAGCATCACGTTTAAGGCGCATCTCGAGCATCTTGACCCACAAAGAAAAGAATTGATGTTGGAGCTGCGCAGGTTTGCTAAGTCGCTTGGAGCAAACGTCATTGAAGAGGTGAGGCCGCACAGGGTAGTCTACGCAAAGACGCTCACGTTCCGGACGTTCCTAGACATCGAGCCGGCCCGTGACCGCCTGGTAATAGAGATAAGGAATGAGCGCGGTGAGCCGCCCGCGCGCCTTGAAGTCACGGAGCAGTCAAGCCTTGAAGAAGCAGAAACACAGATTGCACAGGCGTATGAAAAAATCCGCTAGCCCGTTATCGTAAAATCTGAAAACTCGCCCGTGTAGCTTTCATACTTGACATCTACAGCGTCCACCTTTGAAGCCGACGGGCCCTGGTGGCACCACCCGACCACGTTTCTGACGCTGTCTTCATCGCCCTCGATGACGGCCTCAACTCTGCCGTCGTCGAGGTTGCGCACCCAGCCGGCCAGGCCGTGCTGTTTTGCAGTCTGCATCGTGTTCTGGCGGAAATACACGCCCTGCACCTTGCCGGCAACAAACACGTGGGCGCGAGTTTTTGGCATTTCAAACACCTAGAAAATGACGGCGCAAAAAATGCCGGTTATGCTAGATGTCCGCCTTCCTCGGCGAACAGGTGCTCGTACGTCGTGCCCTTCCTGACCAGCCTGTACTTACCGTCACTGTCCTTCATCACGATGGGCGGCTTGGTCTGGCAATGGAACGGCATGTTGAACACGACCGAGTAGGCGCCCACGTTGTAGAACGAGACGTAGTTACCCACATCTGATCCGCTCATGTCCGAAACCTTTGAAAGCGGGAACACGTCGTACGTGTCACACAGCCTGCCGGCGAGGTGCGTGTTCTTTGGCGCCGTTAGACCGGTAGTCCGGTCCTTGCTGTCCACGACAGGAATCACTTCCTGTGGGTATTCCTGCTTCAGGAGCGCCGCGTCGAGGAGTATGTGGTATCCTGCATCGACTATCACTATCTTGTGCTCGTTGTACTCCTTGGTATTCACTATCCTAGAGACGAGTATCGACGACTCGGCCACGAGGAAGCGCCCCGACTCTATCATCAGCGTGAACACGCCGTGGGTCTCTGCCAGCTGGTTAAGTCTGCCAAGGTGGTTCTTGGCCATCTCTGCCGGCGTCGGCACGGGGTCGTTGTAGAACACCGGTGTCCCGCCGCCGATGTCAAACGTGTTTACCTGGAAAGCAGGATTCTCCTTCTTCATCTTCGTCATGAAGGCGTCCATCTTGTCCAAGGCGTGTGTGTAGCAGGAAAAGTCGGTTATTTGCGAGCCCAAGTGGAAGTGGAACCCCTCAAACTTTAGCAGGTCGCTTGTCAGCATGTGCTTGACCATCTTGGCCGCGCTGTCGATGGTTCCGCCGTTGAACGGGACTCCGAACTTGCCGTTCTTGTGGGTCGCGCGCACCTTGGCGTCTGTTGCAACTTCAGGGTTGATCCTGATCATTGCAAGCGGGCGCACGCCCACCTTGCCTGCGGCAATAGCCAAGTTCATCATGCCCTGGTGAGAGCTGACGACTACCCTGCGCACCCCGCTCCTCAAAACCTCGACGTACTCTTCCGCCTCCTCCGTTACGCTCGTGTAGATAACGTTCTCCGGGTCGGCGTTGCACTGGAGGATAAAGTGGAGCTCGCCAAGCGATGTCAGGTCGAAGGCGAGCCCATCCTTCATGAAGGCGCGCATGACTGCGGGCGAAAAGTTGGCCTTGATAGAGTACGCCACCTTGACTGGGCCTTTGAACTTTGAGTAGGCCCGGTGCAGCTCGCGCGCTTTTGCGTGGAGCGTGTCTTCGTCAACAAGATAGAGTGGAGTGCCGTATTCTGCGGCCAGATTCTTGACGTCAAGTGGTGTTGCAAAACGATTCAGCTGTGCAGTAGTCGGCTTGCTTACAATTTGGAGTTGTGAGTTTTCTGCCAATTTTTTAGGTAATGTTATCAATAAACCATCACTTTAAAAACATTACCCCGGAAATCTTGCCCCGTATAATGAAGATAGTTTGATCAGGGATTCACCGGAAAGTTTCACGCATGAAAACAATTGGCGCGGCGTTGTTTTGCAAGCGTAAAGAATTCTGCCGCAGGAAAAAAATGGAGAAAAGAAAGTTGCAGCGCGTGCCTAGCGGTAGTACGGCACAGCCTTTTCTGGCGGCTTGCCTTCGCGCTGCGTCTTGATCTTCTTGACCGCCTCTTCAAAGTGGCGCATCATGACGTGCGCTTCCGCCGCGTGCTTTGCAGCTTCTTCCGGCGTCGGGTACTTTGCAAGATATTCATGCAGCACGAGCGACACTGCAGTGTTTACGACTGAACTGGTGTCTGCGCCGCTGAACCCGTCGGTGAGCTCGGCCACCTTGGCGATGTCCACGTCGGAGCTTAGCGGCTTGGTCTTGGCGTGTATGTCGAGTATCTTGAGCCTCGTGGCCTTGTCAGGCATTGGCACGAACACTATCTTGTCGAACCTGCCGGGGCGCAGTAGCGCGGGGTCGACGATGTCTGCCCTATTGGTAGCAGCGATCACGACGACGCCTGACAGCGCCTGTATGCCGTCAAGCTCGGTCAGCAGCTGTGACACGACACGCTCTGTCACCATGCTGTCGCCGCCTATTCCCCTCGTCGGCGCTATCGAGTCTATCTCGTCAAAGAACACGACGCACGGCGCGGCCTGCCTAGCGCGCCTAAATATCTCCCTGATGCCGCGCTCCGACTCGCCGACCCACTTGCTCAAGAGCTCGGGGCCGCGAACGCTGATAAAGTTCGCCTCAGATTCCGTGGCGACTGCCTTTGCGAGCATAGTCTTGCCGGTCCCCGACGGCCCGTGCATCAGTATGCCCTTTGGCATCGTGTGCCCAAGCTTTGTGTAAAGGTCCGGATAGCGCAACGGCCACTCGACTGCCTCCTGAAGCTCGCGCTTGACCTCGTCAAGGCCGCCTATGGCAGACCACGGTATGTCCGGCGACTCGAGGTAGACTTCCCTCATGGCAGACGGCATGACTTCCTTGACCGCGTTCTCAAAGTCGGCCATCGTCACTATCAGTTTGTTGAGCACTTCTGGCGACAGCTTTTCATCTTCGAGATTCAGCTCTGGCAACAGCCTGCGGAGGCACTTCATCGCCGCCTCCTTGCAGAGGTACTCCAGGTCTGCGCCGACAAAGCCGTGGGTGATTCCTGCGATCTTGTCTTGGTCGACGTCGGTTTCAAGTGGCATGTTGCGCGTGTGTATCTGCAGTATCTCCAGCCTGCCGCGCTTGTCCGGGACTTTGATTTCTATTTCGCGGTCAAACCTGCCGGGGCGCCTGAGCGCTGGGTCAAGGGCGTT
>Ga0214471_10000632_pt1 | contig 29131 bp, 19 predicted proteins | sample RVTome_5_FD_207665 | JGI IMG/M metagenome (GOLD analysis project Ga0214471, IMG submission 207665) | Soil microbial communities from uranium-contaminated site in the Upper Colorado River Basin, Wyoming, United States - RVT142D155 | ecosystem: Environmental > Terrestrial > Soil > Contaminated >... | reverse complement strand
CCGTCACGCCGGGCGAGGGCGACGCGCCACGCCTCGGCCGTCTCGTGGGCGTCGGCCGGCCGCAGGACGACGAGCCCGGGGATCGCGCGCAGGCTGGCGAGCTGGCTCACCGGCTGGTGAGTCGGGCCGTCCTCGCCGAGGAAGATCGAATCGTGGGTGAAGACATAGACAACCGGCAAGCGCATCAACGCCGCCAGACGGATCGCCGGGCGCATGTAGTCCGAGAAGATGAGGAAGGTGCCGCCGAACGGCCGGATCATCCCGGAGAGCGCGAGGCCGTTGAGGACGGCGCCCATGGCGTGCTCGCGCACGCCGAAGTGGAGATTGCGGCCGGCGGGGGAGGCGGGGGCGAAGACGCTCTCGCCGTCGAGCAGCGTGTTGTTCGACTCGGTGAGATCGGCCGAGCCGCCGAGGAGCTCGGGGACGCGCGAGGCGAGAGCGTTGAGCGCCTTGCCCGAGGCGGCCCGGGTGGCGATCGGCTTGCCGTCGGCGAAATCCGGGAGCGAGGCGTCCCAGTCCTCTGGCAGCTCGCCCGCGAGGCGGCGCGCGAGCTCGGCGGCGGCCGGCGGGTGCGCGTCCCGGTAGCGGGCGAGGAGCTCGCGCCAGGCAGCGTGCGCCGCGGCGTTGCGCTGGGCGGCGGCGGCGAACGGCTCGCGCGCCGCCGCGGGGACGAGGAACTCGCCTTCCTCGGGCCAGCCGAGGGCGCGCCGCGTGGCGCGCGCCGCCTCGGCGCCGAGCGCCGCCCCGTGCGCCGCGGCCGTGTCCTGCTTCGGGCTGCCGAAGCCGATGTGCGTGGCGACGACGACGAGCGTCGGCCGCTCCTCCTCGCTCGCGGCGGCGGCGAGCGCAGCGTCGATCGCCGCGAGATCGTTGGCGTCGTCGACCGCGAGCACGCTCCAGCCATAGGCGCGGTAGCGCGCCGCGACGTCCTCGCTCCAGGCGAGCTCGGTCGAGCCGTCGATCGTGATGCGGTTCGAGTCGTAGAGCACCTTGAGGCGGCCGAGCCGGTGGTGCGCGGCGAGCGAGGAGGCCTCGGAAGAGACGCCCTCCATCAGGTCGCCGTCGGAGGCGATCACCCAGACGCGGTGATCGAAGAGCGGAAAGCCCGCTCGGTTGAAGCGAGCCGCGAGCAGGCGCTCCGCCATCGCCATGCCGACGGCGTTCGAGATCCCCTGTCCGAGCGGGCCGGTCGTCGTCTCGACGCCGGCGGTGTGCCCGCGCTCGGGGTGTCCCGGCGTGCGCGAGCCGAGCTGGCGAAAGCGCGCGAGCTCGGCGAGCGGCAGGTCGTAGCCGGCGAGGTGGAGCAGGCCGTAGAGCAGCGCCGAGGCGTGTCCGCAGGAGAGCACGAAGCGGTCGCGATTCGGCCAGTCGGGCGCCGCCGGATCGTGGCGCAGCCAACGCGTCCAGAGCCGATAGGCGACGGGCGCCAAGCCGAGCGGCGCGCCGGGGTGCCCCGAGCGGGCACGCTCGACCATGTCGACGGCGAGGAAGCGCAGCGTCGAGATGGCGAGCGCGTCGCGGTCGTCGTTCGAGGTCACGGAGCGTCGAGTGGTCGGGGCCCGAAGAGGCGAGCGCGGCGACTCTATCGCAGGCATCCGCCGCGGCGTCGCAGCACGTAGCACCATCGACGACCTCGGGCTGGGAGGCCCCGTGCTCCAATTGCGCATGCCGCGCCGAGCGCCGCTCGCCGCGCTCGCCCTCGCGCTCGCCCTCGCGCTCGCGCTCGGCGCCGCGAGCGAGCCGCCGGGTCACGACCGCATCCCCCCGCTCATCGGAGACGACGCCCGTGCCCGGCGCGCCGCCGCGCGCGAGCTCGTCGCGGCCGAGGCGCGCGGTCTGGTGCCGGGACTCGTCGATGCCGTCTTCTTCACTCCCCGGCGCTTCCGCGGCGATCTCGCCTGGACGCTCGCCGAGCTCACCGGCCACACCGGCGCCGGGGAGAGCTACTACGCCTGGGTGGAGTGGCTCGGGAGCCGCGACGATTTTCCGCCTGCGCCCGGCTACGTGGAGTGGAAGCGGAGCCAGCTCGCGCGCATCGATCCGGCCTACCTGCGGCTCCTCCACGAGGGCGTGCCGGCGCGGATCCGCATCGAGGAGATCGTCTTCGGCGGCGCCCGCCTCGACGGCATCCCGGCGCTCGACGATCCGCCGCACGTCGGCGCGGCCGCGGCGCCGCTCGCTGCCGACGAGCTCGTCTTCGGCGTCGTCGCGGGCGGCGCAGCGCGCGCCTACCCGCACCGCTATCTCGGCTGGCACGAGATGGCGAACGACGTGGTGGGAGGCGAGCCGCTCACGCTCTCGTATTGCACGCTGTGTGGGAGCGGGGTCGTCTACTCCGCCCGCGGCGGCGACGGCGAGCGCGAGCGGTTCGGCTCGTCGGGCCTGCTCTTCCGCTCGAACAAGCTGATGTTCGATCGCGCGACGCACTCGCTGTGGAGCCAGCTCACCGGCGAGGCGGTCGTCGGTCCGCGCGCGGCGGAGGGCGCGCGGCTGACCGCGCTGCCGGCCACCGTGACGACCTGGGGCGCCTGGCGGAGGGCGCACCCGTCGACCTCGGCGGTCGTTCTCGCACCGAGCTACGGCGCGCGCTGGGGCTTCGACTACCGCCCGGGCGCGGCGGACCAGAAGCGCCGCGGCGTCCGCTTCCCGGTCTGGCCGAAGAGCGCGCGACTGCCGCGCGAGGAGGAGATCCTGGGGCTGCGGCTGGGCGCGGCGGCGAAGGCGTATCCGACCGCGGCTGCCGTCGCCGCGGGCGTCGTCAACGACCGGCTCGCGGAGACGTCCGTAGTCGTGCTCGCCGAGCCCGCGAGCGGCGCTCTGCGCGTCTACCGGCGCGGTGCGCGGCGGTTCCGCCGCGACGCCGCCGGCGGGCTCGTCGACGAGCAGGAGCGCCTCTGGTCGGAGACCGAGACGGCGCTCCTGTCGCCGCCGGGGAGCGGCGAGGAGCCGCTCGCGCGGTTGCCCGCGCACCTCGCCTTGTGGTTCGGCTGGTACGGCTTCTTTCCCGCCACCGAGGTCTGGGAGCCGCCCTCGGGCTAGAATCGCGCTTCCGCCCGCGGAGACGTGGCCGAGTGGCTGAAGGCGGCGGTTTGCTAAACCGTTATACGGGCAACAAACCTGTATCGAGGGTTCGAATCCCTCCGTCTCCGCCAGCTTCACGCCCTTCACGGCGCGTGCCGCACCGCCCCGGCGAGCGCCGATAGGATTCCTCCCTCGTGACCGACGCTCGCACCACGCGCCCCGTCCGCGTCCGCTTCGCGCCCTCGCCGACCGGCTACCTCCACATCGGCGGCGTGCGCACGGCGTACTTCAACTGGCTCTTCGCCCGCCACCACGGCGGCGCCTTCGTCCTGCGCGTCGACGACACCGACGCCGGCCGCAACGTCGCCGAGGCGCTCCGGCCGATCCTCGACGGCTTCCGCTGGCTGGGGCTCGACTGGGACGAGGGGCCGGAGGTGGGCGGCCCGCACGCGCCGTACTTCCAGTCGGAACGTCTGCCGATCTACGAGCGCGCCGTCGAGCGACTGCTCGAGCGCGGCTACGCCTACCGCGACTACGCGCGGCCGGAGGAGATCCAGGCCGAGCGCGGTGAGGCCGAGGCCGCCGGGCGGCCCTATCTCGCCTCGCGCCGTTGGGCCGCCGAGAGCGCGGAAGAGCGCACCCGCTTCGCGGCCGAAGGGCGCTCCGCCGTGGTGCGTTTGAGGATGCCGCGGGCAGGCGCCTGCCGCTTCCACGACGAGGTGCGCGGCGAGGTCGAGGTCGCCTGGGCGAGCGAGGCAGATCACGTCGTCCAGCGCGCCGACGGCACCTGCCTCTACCACCTGGCGAGCGTCGTCGACGACGTCGAGATGCGAATCACGCACGTCCTCCGCGCCGAAGAGCACCTGTCGAACACGCCTCGGCAAATCTGGATCTTCGACGGGCTCGGCGCCGAGTTGCCGGTCTTCGCCCACCTGCCGGTCGTCGCCGAGCCGGGCAGCCGCGTCAAGCTCTCCAAGCGCAAGCTCGACAAGTACCTGAAGAACCCCGAGTTCGCCGAGCTCTACGCGCGCGGCAGGCGGATCGCCGAGAGGCTCGGGCGCGCCGTCTCCGCCGAGACCTTCAACCCGGTCGTCGTCGCCTTCTACCGCGAGTCGGGTTTCCTTCCCGAAGCGCTGCTCAACTACCTCCTCCTCCTCGGCTGGTCGCTCGACGACCGGACGGAGATTCTCTCTCCCGCCGAGCGCATCGCCGAGTTCACGCTCGAGCGCATCGGCAGGTCGTCGGCGAGCTTCGACCCCAGGAAGCTCCTCGCCTTCCAGGAGCGCTACATGGCGGCGCTTCCGCTCGCGGAGCGGACGGCGCTCGCCCTGCCGTTCCTCGCCCGGGCCGGCCACGTCGACGCGCCGCCCTCGACGGCCGAGCGCGCGTTCGTCGGCCGCATCGTCGAGGCCGCCGCCGACCGCATCAAGGTGGCCGGCGACAGTCTCGACTACCCCGAGTTCTTCGTCGCGGACGAGGAGCTGACCTACGACGCCAAGGCTTTCGACGAGCGCATCCGCCAGGCGCCAGGGGCGGCAGATCTCCTGCGCGACCTGCGCGCCGATCTCGCCGCGACGAGCGACTTCACGCCCCCTTCGCTGGAGAAACTCTTCTCGGCGTTCACCGAGAAAAGGGGAATCCCGCTCGGCCAGATCGTGCACGCGGTGCGCGTCGCCGTCTCCGGCAAGCCGGTCGGCTTCGGTCTCTTCGATATCCTCTCGATTCTCGGCCGCGAGCGCGTCGTGGCGCGCCTCGACTGCGCCCTCGCGCGCCTCGCCGCCGGCTGACGCGCCGCCGCTCGGAACCGCCCATGGGCAAGCACTTCATCGCCGACATCGTCGCAGCCGATCTCGCCGCGGGCAAGCACGTCGAGATCCGCACCCGCTTCCCGCCCGAGCCGAACGGCTACCTCCACATCGGCCACGCCAAGTCGATCTGCCTCAACTTCGGTCTCGCGGCCGAGCACGGCGGCCGGTGCAACCTGCGCTTCGACGACACCAACCCGACGACCGAGGAGGCGGAGTACGTCACCTCGATCCAGAGCGACGTGCGTTGGCTCGGCTTCGATTGGGAGGACCGCGAGTACTACGCCTCCGACTATTTCGAACAGCTCTACGCGTGGGCCGAGCAGCTCGTGCGCGCCGGCAAGGCGTACGTCGACGATCTCTCGGCCGGCGAGATCCGTGACTACCGCGGCCCGTGGAACGAGCCGGGGCGCGAGAGCCCGCACCGCGGCCGCGGCGTCGAGGAGAACCTCGACCTCTTCCACCGCATGCGCGCCGGCGAGTTCGCGAACGGCGCGCGCGTGCTGCGGGCGAGAATCGACATGGCGTCGGGCAACGTCAACCTGCGCGACCCGGTGATGTACCGCATCCTGCACGCGCGCCACCACCGGACGGGCGACGCCTGGTGCATCTACCCGACCTACGACTGGGCGCACGGCCAGTCGGACTCGATCGAGCGCATCACGCACTCGCTTTGCACGCTCGAGTTCGAGGACCACCGGCCGCTCTACGACTGGTTCGTGCGCGAGCTCGGCATCTATGCCCCTCGCCAGATCGAGTTCGCGCGCTTGAACATCACCCACACGGTGCTGTCGAAGCGCAAGCTGCTGCGCCTGGTCGAGGAGGGCGTCGTCACGGGCTGGGACGATCCGCGCATGCCGACGATCGCCGGCATCCGCCGCCGCGGCTACTCGCCGACTGCGATCCGCGAGTTCTGCGAGCGCATCGGGCTCACGAAGCAGGAGTCGACGGTCGAGCACGCGCTACTCGAGCACTGCGTGCGCGAAGAGTTGAACCGCACGGCGCTCCGGCGCATGGCCGTTCTCGATCCGCTCAAGGTGACGCTCGTCGATTGGCCGGCGGGGCGGGTCGACGAGCTCGACGCCGTGAACAACCCCGAGGACGCGACAGCCGGCACCCGCAAGGTTCCCTTCGGGCGCGAGCTGTGGATCGAGCGCGGCGACTTCCTCGAAGCGCCGCCGAAGGAGTTTTTCCGCCTCGCCCCGGGACGCGAGGTGCGGCTGCGCTGGGGCTACATCGTGAAGTGCGTCGAGGTGGTCAAGGATGCCGCCGGCGAGGTCGTCGAGCTCCGGTGCACTCACGACGCCGACTCCCGCGGCGGCGCGCCGGCGGACGGGCGCAAGATCCGGGGCACGATCCACTGGGTGTCGGCCGCGCACGCGGTCGACGCCGAGGTCCGGCTCTACGAGCACCTGTTCGCGAATCCGGATCCGAACGACGTGCCGGAGGGGGTCGACTGGATCTCGACCGTGAACCCCGCCTCGCTCGCGTTCGTGCCCGGCGCCAAGCTCGAGCCGGCGCTGGCGGTGGCGGCGCCGGGCGAGCGGGTCCAGTTCGAGCGCGTCGGCTACTTCTGCGCCGACTCGCGCGACCACACGCCGGAGCGGCCCGTCTTCAACCGCACGGCGACGTTGCGGGATACCTGGGCCAAGCTCCAGAGGCAAGGGGCGAGCGAGTGAACGCCTTTTGGGTTGACCCTCTGCGGGCCGCCCGATAATCTTCCGCGGTCCTGCCGCTGGGAGGTCGTTCAATGGTAGGACATGCGGCTCTGGACCGCAGAATCGGGGTTCGAGTCCCTGCCTCCCAGCCACTCTGAGTCGTTTCGCGGTCCCGTGCGACCGCTTCCGACGCGCCGGCATCCCGCCGGCGCGTCTTCGTTTCTCGGGCTAAGCGAAGGCGAGCGAGAGCAGCGTCTTCTGCTCGAGCGCGTGCGCCTTGGCCGAGCCGGTGGCGGGAGAGGCGGAGGCGGTGCGCTTGACCGAACGCACGATGCGCCCCTTGGCGAGGCGATCGAGAATCGAGTCGACGAAGGCGAAAGCGCCCATGTTGGCCGGCTCCTCCTGCACCCAGATCACCTCGCGCGCCGTCGGGTGGCGCTCGAGCTCGGCGACGAGCTCGCGCTCGGGGAACGGGTAGAGCTGCTCGAGGCCGAGCACCGCGACGTCCGTGCGCTCGCGCCGCTTCCGCTCGGCGCGCAGCTCGTGGAGGATCTTGCCGCTGCCGAGGAGGATCCGCCGCGCGTCCCGGCTGGCCGCGTCGGGCAGCACCGACAGGAAGCGCGGGCGCGTGAGCTCGGCGATGGGCGAAGCGGCGTCGGGATGGCGCAGTCCCGACTTGGGCGTGAAGACGACCAGCGGCTTGCGCCACTTGCGCAGCGCCTGGCGGCGCAAGAGGTGGAAGTACTGCGCCGCCGTCGACGGCTGGCAGACCTGCCAGTTGTCCTCGCCGGCGAGCTGCAGGTAGCGCTCGAGGCGGGCCGAGCTGTGCTCCGGGCCCTGTCCCTCGTAGCCGTGCGGCAGCAGCAGGACGACGCCCGAGAGCAGGTCCCACTTGTCCTCGCCGGCGGCCAGGAACTGGTCGATGACGATCTGCGCGCCGTTGCCGAAGTCGCCGAACTGCGCCTCCCAGACCACCAACGCCTCGGGATAGTCGCGCGCGAAGCCGTACTCGAAGCCGAGCACCGCCGCCTCCGAGAGCATCGAGTCGTAGACCTCGAAGAAGGCGCCGGGAGCGGCCAGTGCCGCGAGCGGCACGTGCTCGCGCTCGTCTTGCTGGTCGATCCACACGGCGTGGCGATGGTTGAAAGTGCCGCGCCTCGTATCCTGGCCGACCAGGCGCACCGGCGTGCCGGCGGCGACGAGCGAGCCCATGGCCAGCGTCTCCGCGGTGCCGAAATCCACCGGGCGCTCGCCGTGGCCCGCCTTGCGCCGCTCGTCGAGCAGCCGCGCGAGCTTGGCGTGGACGTGGAATCCTTCGGGCACCGCGGTGGCGGCGTCGGCGAGGCGCGCCAGCTCGTCCGCAGCGACGCCGGTATCGACCTCGTAGGCGGGATCGTAGAAGCCGCCGACGTAGCCCGACCAGTAGCCGGGGAGCTGGCGCAGCACGGGCGTCTTCTTGAGCTGTGCGACCTCGTCGTGCGCCGCCTGGAGCTCGCGCCGCAAGCGCTCGGTGAGCGCCGGGAGCTCGCCGCCGAGGCCGGCGCGCTCGGCGTAGCTCGCCGAGAGCGGCGGCAGGGCCTGGATCCGCTCGTAGAGCTTCGGCTGCGTCACCGTCGGATCGTCGATTTCGCTGTGGCCGTAACGGCGGTAGCCGACGAGGTCGACGACGACGTCGCTCGCGAACTCGGCGCGGAAGTCGATCGCCAGCCGCGCCGCGCGCACGACGGCGTCGGGGTCCTCGGCGCAGACGTGGAAGATGGGGCTCGGCAGGCGTTTGGCGACGTCGGTCGCGTAGCGCGTCGAGCCGTACGCCTGCGGCTCGGTGGTGAAGCCGATCAGGTTGTTGACCACGACGTGGACAGTGCCGCCGATCGAGAAGCCGTCGAGCCGCTCGAGGTTGAGCGCCTCGGCCGCGATCCCCTGGCCGGCGAACGCCGCGTCGCCGTGCATCACGATCGGCAAGACGGCGCGGCCGCTCGCGTCGCGCCGCCGCGTGAGTTTGGCGCGCACGCGGCCCATCGCCACCGGAACGACCGCCTCGAGATGGCTCGGGTTGGAGACGAGATGGAGCGACATCTCCCGCCCCGACGACGTGCGCCGCTTGCCAGTGGCGCCGAGGTGGTACTTGACGTCGCCGCGGCCGAGGGCGCTCCTCGGGTCGACCTCCTCGAAGCCGGCGAAGATCTCGGTGGGGCTCCTGCCGACCACCCAGGCCATGACGTTCAGCCGGCCGCGGTGACTCATCGCCAGCAGGGCTTGCTCGGCGCCGTGCTCGCCGGCGCCGTCGACGAGGTGGGTCAGAAACGGCACGAGCGCGGTCAAGCCCTCGAGCGAGAAGCGTTTGTAGCCCGTGTAGCGGGCCTGGATCGACTGCTCGAGCAGCTCGGCGCGCGCGAGCTCTTCGAGAATGCGTCGCCGATCGGGCGCGTCGGCCGGCGACTCCATGCGCTCGGCCACCCAGGCGCGGCGGGCGGGATCGGCGATGTGGGCCGTCTCCACGGCCAGCGTGCCGCAGTAGAGCTCGCGCGCCCGACGCGCCTCGTCGCCATCGAGCGGCAGCTCGGAATGGCGAATGGCCGGCAGGCGGCCGAGCGGGTCGATCGCCGCCTCGAGGTGTCCCCAGCGGCGGTACGCCTCGAGCACGGGGGAGGCGACGACGGTGGGGAACGGCCTGGTCACGGCCGAGGAGTCTATCGCTGGCTCGGCACTAGAATGCCCGGTCATGACCTCCCCGCCCCGCACCTCGCAGATGCTTCGCGGACTCGTCGTCGCCGTCATCGTCGTGGTGGCGGGCCTCGCCGGCTGGTGGCTGGGGGGGCGCTCGGCCGAGCGCGCCGCCGAGGCGCCGCCGCCGCCGTCGCCGCGCGTCGCCGCGGCGGAGAATCTCGGCGAGCGCTTCCTCGTCGTCGACACCCACATCGACCTGCCGCACCGTCTCCACGAGCAGGGCGAGCACCCCGACGACGTCTCGCAGCGCACGAAGCGCGGCGACTTCGACGCCGTGCGGGCGCGCGAGGGCGGGCTCGACATCGCCTGGATGTCGATCTACGTGCCGTCGGAGTACCAGCGCGGCGACGGCGCCAAGGCCTACGCCGACGGCCTCGTCGATCGGGTGTGGGCGCTCGCCGAGCGCCATCCGCAGCTCTTCGCGGTGCCGCGCAGCGTCGCCGAGAGCGAGGAGATCGTCACCTCCGGCCGCATCGCGCTCGCGATGGGGATGGAGAACGGCGCCGGCATCGAGGACGACCTCGAGAACCTCGAGCACTTCTACGAGCGCGGCGTGCGCTACGTCACGCTCACCCACGCCGAGGACAACCTGATCTCCGACTCCTCGTACTCCGATCCGGCGGCGCGCCGGTGGGGAGGGATCTCGCCTTTCGGCCGCCAGGTGATCGCGGAGATGAACCGCCTCGGCATCCTCGTCGACCTCTCGCACGTCTCCGACGCCGCCTTCGACCAGGCGCTGGCGGCGAGCCGCGCGCCGGCGATCGCCTCGCACTCCTCGTGCCGCCGCTTCACGCCCGGCTTCGAGCGCAACTTGGACGACTCCCGCATCCTGGCGCTCGCCGGCAAGGGCGGCGTCGTGCAGATCAACTTCGGCTCGGGCTTCCTGACGCCGGAGGCCAACGCCTGGTCGCAAGCGGCGTGGAAGGCGGAGGAGGAGTTCGTGCAGGCGACCAACGCCAAGGAGGGCACCGCCGAGCTCGACCTGTTCCGCGAGCGCTACCGCGCGGAGCACCCGTTCCCGCGCGCCACCCTGGACGATGTCGTCGCCCACATCGACCACGTCGTCGAGCTCGCCGGCATCGACCACGTCGGCTTGGGCTCGGACTTCGACGGCGTCGGTCCGACGCTGCCGGCGGGGCTCGAGGACGTCTCGAAATACCCGAACCTGCTGCGCGAGCTGCTCGCCCGCGGCTACTCGGAGGAGGACGTGGCGAAGATCGCCGGCGGCAACCTGATGCGCGTCTGGCGCGACGTCGAGATCGTCTCCCGCAGCCTCGGCGGCCAGCCGAAGACGGAGGCCGAGCCGGGTGCCGGAACCGTCGAGGAAACCGCCGCTTCCGCAGCCGCCGACGCCCCGCTGCCGTGAGGGCATGAGCGGCCGCGCGCTCCTCGTCGGCGTCCTGTCGGCGCTCGCCGCCGCGTGCGCCGGCGACGGCCGCAGCCCGCTGGTCGTCTACTCGCCGCACGGCCGCGACCTGCTCGTGCTCTACGAGTCCGACTTCGAGCGCGCGCATCCGGGAATCGACCTGCGCTACCTCGACATGGGCTCGCAGGAGGTCTACGACCGCGTGCGCTCGGAGCGCGCCAATCCGCAGGCCGACGTCTGGTTCGGCGGCCCCGACTCGATCTTCGCCCGCGCCGCCGCCGAGGCGCTGCTCGCCCCCTACCGCCCGTCGTGGGCGGAGGCGGTGCCGGCGGCGAGCCGCGCGCCGGGCGATCTCTACTTCGGCACCTTCCGCACCATCCCGGTGCTGGTGTGGAACACGCGGACCGTCGCCGCCGCCGACGCGCCGGCCGACTGGGAGGACCTGCTCGCCGAGCGTTTCCGCGGCCGCCTGCTGGTGCGCGACCCGCTGGCCTCGGGGGTGATGCGCACGTTGTTCGGCTACCGCCTGGCCCTCGCGCTCGCCGCGACCGGCGCGCCGGACGCGGGCTTCGCCTGGCTCGGCCGGCTCGACGCGCAGACCAAGCAGTACGCGGCGAATCCGGCGCTGCTGTTCGAGATGCTGGTGCGCGGCGAGGGCGACGTCACCGTCTGGGAGCTCACCGATGTCCTGCTCCACCAGTCCGCCGGCGAGCCGGTCGGCTGGGCGCTGCCGCGCTCGGGCACGCCGGTGATCGACGATTCGGTGGCGCTCGTCGCCGGCGCGCCGCATCGCGCCGCGGCGATCGAGTTCCTCGAGTACGTCGGCAGCGCCGGGGCGCAGACGCTCGCCGCCGAGCGCGCCTTCCGCATTCCGGCGCGCAGCGACCTGCGGGCCGAGGCACTGCCGGAGTGGGCGCGCCAGGTGCTCGTCCGACTCGTCGCCGCCGACTACGACGAAGCGCTCGCCAGCGAGCGCGGGCCGGAGTGGATGGCGAGGTGGGACCGCGAGATCCGCGGCCGGGGCGGGGCCACGCCTTGAGCCGGTTCGTCCTCGACGGGATCACCAAGAGTTTCGGCGCCGAGCGAGTCCTCGCCGGCGTCTCGCTCGCGATCGAGCCGGGCGAGATCGTGGCGCTGCTCGGCCCTTCCGGGAGCGGCAAGACGACGCTGCTGCGCATCCTCGCCGGCTTCGAGACCGCGGACGCGGGCGAGATCCGCCTCGCCGCCGAGCGCGTCGACCGCCTGCGGCCCGAGCGCCGCGGCTTCGGCATGGTCTTCCAGCACTACGCGCTCTTCCCCCACCTGACGGTCGGCGGCAACGTCGCCTTCGGGCTCGAATCGATGCGGCTCGCGCGCGCGGAGGTCGCCGCCCGAGTCGCCGCCGCGCTCGCCCGCGTCGACCTCGACGGCTTCGAGCGGCGCCGAGTCGGCGAGCTCTCCGGCGGCCAGCAGCAGCGCGTGGCGCTCGCCCGTGCCCTGGCGCCCGAACCGCGCGTGTTGCTGCTCGACGAGCCGCTGTCGAACCTCGACCCCGGCTTGCGCGAGCGGACGCGCCGCGAGCTCGCCGCCCGCCTGGGAGAGATCGGCATCACCACGGTGCTCGTCACCCACGAGCAGGAAGAGGCGTTCGAGCTCGGCCGGCGCGTGGCGCTGCTCGAACGCGGCAGGCTCGCGCAGGTGGGCACGCCCGCCGAGCTCTATCGCGCTCCGGCGACGCGCTTCGTGGCGAGCTTCGTCGGGCGCGGTGCCCTTCTCCCGGCGCGCGTCGCGCACCGGGGCGACGAGCTCCTCGCCGAGTGCGCGGCCCTGGGCGGCGGCGTCGTCGCGGTCGCAGCGGCGCCCGGCGCCGAGGCGATCGCGGCGGGCGAGATCTTCGTGCGCCCGGAGGAGATCGACCTCGTCGCGGCCGGCACGCCCGAGTCCGTGCCTGGCACCGTCGGTGTCGTCCGCTTCGCCGGACCGGTGTCGTGGGCCACGGTCGCGCTCGCCGGCGGCGCCGAGATCGAGGCGCTCGTCTCCGGCGCTCCGCCGGCGATCGGCGAGAGGGTGGGCGTGCGGCTGCGCCCCGGGGCGCGGCCGCGGCTGTTCGCGGCGGAGGACGCCGCGCGTTGAGGATCCGTCGCCCCGGCGACCTCGCCGTCGTCGCCGCCCTCGCCTGGCTGGCGCTCTGGCCGCTCGTCGTCACGGCGCTCGCCGCCTTCGAGAGCGAGGCGGGGCCGGGCGCAGCGTGGCGGGAGTTCGCGTCGCGAGGGAGCGAGTGGACCGCCCTCTCCCGCAGCCTGGTGGTGTCGCTCGCCTCGGTGGCGCTGGCGGCGGCCGTCGGCGTACCGCTCGCCTTCCTCTTCGCGCGCGCCGAGTTCCCGGGCCGGCGGGTACTCGCCGAGCTCGTCGCTCTGCCGGTGGCTCTGCCGCCGCTCGTCGGCGTTGTCGCCTTCCTCTACCTGTGGGGCGAGAGCGGGCTGGGCACCCGGCTCGTGATGGCCGGCCTCGGGCTCGAGCGTGCACCGTGGCGGCTCGACGGCCTCGGCGCCATCCTGCTCGTGCACGGCTATTCGATGTACGTCTACTTCTACCTCTTCGTCCGCGCCGCGCTCGCGCGCTTCGACGGCGCGCTCGTCGAGGCGGCCGCCTCGCTCGGCGCCGGGCGGCTGCGGCGCTTCGTCCGCGTCGTCGTGCCGGCGCTCCGGCCGGCCCTCGCCGGCGCCGCGGTGCTCACCTTCCTGAGCGCGCTCGGCTCGTTCTCGGCGCCGTACATCTTTGGCGGCAACTACCGCGTGATGACCACCCAGATCCTCGCGAGCAAGCAGAACGGCGAGGTCGATCTCGCCGAGGTCGAGACCGTCGTGCTCACTCTCGTGGCGCTCGCCGTCCTCGTCCTCGCCCGCCGGCTCGACCGCGGCGAGGCATCGCGCCGGCGCGGCTCGGCGCCGCACCCCCGGCGCGCGGTCGGCCGCGGCGCGCGGCGCGCGCTCGGCGCCGCCGGCTGGGCGCTCGCGCTCTTCCTGCTCGCGCCGCACCTCACCCTCGTGCTGCTCTCCTTCGTGCCGCGTGGCACGTGGTCGACCGAGCTCCTGCCGCCGGTGCTCTCGGGCACCAACTACCGAATCCTCTTCGGCTCGGCGGAGGCGCTGCGGCCGGTCGCCAACTCGCTCGCGATGGCGCTCGTGGCCACCGGTGCCGCGCTCGGCCTCGGCTTCGCGGCGGCGCGCGCCGCGCGGCGCGGCGGCTGGTCCGGGCGGGCGGCGGATCTGCTGATCGCGATCCCGTGGGCGGTGCCGGCAACCGCCTTCGCCGTGGCGCTGGCGACGACGCACTCGGTGGTCCAGCCGTGGAGCGGCCGCTTCCTCCTCGTCGGCACCTTCGCCATCCTGCCGCTCGCCTATCTCGCGCGCTCGCTGCCGATGACCGGGCGCGCCGCGCTCGCCGGGCTCGGCCAGCTCGACCCCGGGCTCGAGGAGGCGGCGGCCTCGCTCGGCGCCGGCCGGCTGCGCACGCTCTGGCGCGTGACGCTGCCCGTGCTGCGCCCGGCGCTGGTGGCGGGGGCGCTGCTCGCCTTCCTCACCTCGTTCGGAGATTTCGTCGCCTCGATCGTGCTCTACACCTTCGAGACCCGCCCGATCGCCATCGAGATCCTCGCCCGGCTGCGTCTGCAGGAAACCGGCGTCGCGGCGGCTTACGGCGTGCTGCTGACTGCGCTCTCCGCCGCAGTCTTCCTCGTCTGGGGCCGCGAAAAGGAGACGCCGTGAGCGGCGAGAAAGTGACACTCGGCCGTCTCTGGGCCCTGATGCTGACCGTCTTCGTCGACATGGTCGGCTTCCTGATGATCTTGCCGCTGCTGCCCTTCTACGCGACGCGGTTGGGGGCCTCGGCATTCCTCGTCGGCCTCATGATCTCGGCCTATGCGGTCGCCCAGCTCGCCACCTCCCCCACCTGGGGCAAGCTCTCCGACCGCCACGGACGACGGCCGATGCTGCTTCTCGGGATCTCGATCGCGATCGCCGCGCACAGCCTCTTCGCGCTGGCGTGCTCGAACTGGGCGATGGACCGCTTCGACGCCCGCGGCCTGATCGCCATCCTCTTCCTCTCCCGCTTCGTGCAGGGCGCCGGCGGCGCCACCACCGGCGTCGTCCAGGCCTACATCGGCGACGCCATCGTGCCCGAGGACCGCGCCAAGGCGCTCGGCTGGATCTCGGCCGCAACCTCGGCCGGCGTCATGATCGGGCCGGCGATCGGCTCGTTGGCGTCGCTCGGCGGCCCGGCGGTGCCGGGGCTGACGGCGGCCGCCCTCGGCGCCGTCAACTTCCTCTTCGCGCGCCGTCACTTGCCGGAGTCGAGCTCGCTCGACGAGCGCGAGAGCGCGGCGCGCAAGCCGCGGGGCTCGCTGCGCCGGCGCTTGGTCCAGATCTCGACCCACCCCACCGAGCCGGTGGCCCGCCTGGTGTGGATCTACGCCGTCGGCATGATGGCGTTCATGGCGATGAACGCGGTGCTCGCGCTCTTCCTGCAGGCGCGCTTCGGCTTCACCGAGAAGTCGATCGGCTACCTCTACACCTTCATCGGCACCGTCTCGCTCGTCATGCGCAGCCTGCTGCTCGGACCCGCGGTGCGGCGGTTCGGCGAGATCGGCGCCATGCGCCTGGGACTCGGCTCGCTCGTCGTCGGCTTCGCCACGGTGCCGCTCGCGCCCTCGGTGACCGCGTTCGTCGCTGCCGTCGTCTTCTTCCCGATCGGCACGGCGCTGCTGTTTCCGGCGACGACCTCGCTCGTGTCGCGCTACTCGACGCGCCACGAGCTCGGCGCGACGATGGGCGTGCAGCAGGCTTACGGCGGTATGGCGCGGCTCTGTGGGCCGATCTGGGCGGGCGCCGCTTTCCAGCTCTTCGGCCCCGGCGCGCCGTTCTGGATCTCCGCGGCGGTCGCCGCAGCGACGTTGCTCTTCGCCCAGGGCCTGGCGCCGCCGCCCGCGTCGCAGCGCATCGCGCCGGCGGTCGAAGAGCCGATCGCGGGCTGAAGCGGCGCTGGAAACGAAGAGAGCCGAGTCTCTCGACTCGGCTCTCGGGATCTCGATTGGTTGCGGGGGCGGGATTTGAACCCGCGACCTTTGGGTTATGAGCCCAACGAGCTACCAGACTGCTCCACCCCGCGTCGGGTGCCGGTCGAACGGCGCCGGGACTCGCAAGGATCTCATACCTTCCGTTCGGGAGTCAAAGCGCCGCGTGGCGCCGGGCGGCGTCCTGGCCCGCTCCGGCCTTCTCGGTTAGGCTACGGCGACACGCCCACCCATCGCCGTGCGGCTCGTCGAAGGAGGCGCCATGTTCCGGATCGAGGAGATCGTCGCGCGCGAGGTGCTCGATTCGCGCGGCAATCCGACGGTCGAAGCCGAGGTCGCGCTCGCCGGCGGGGCCGTCGGCACGGCGATCGTGCCGTCCGGCGCCTCGACCGGCAGCCGCGAGGCGCTCGAGCGACGCGACGGCGAGGCGCGCTACCTCGGCAAGGGAGTGAGGAAGGCCGTCGCCGCGATCGAAGAAGAGATCGCCCCCGAGCTCGAGGGCGCCGACGCGCGCGAACAAGCGCTCGTCGACGGCGCGATGCGCGACCTCGACGGGACGCCCAACAAGGAGCGGCTCGGCGCCAATGCCATCCTCGGCGTCTCGCTGGCGGTGGCCAAGGCGGCGGCCGCCGCCTGCGAGCTGCCGCTCTACCGCTACCTCGGCGGGCCGCACGCGACGGTGCTGCCGGTGCCGCAGCTCAACGTCTTGAACGGCGGCGCGCACGCCGACAACTCGGTCGACATCCAGGAGTTCATGCTCGTGCCGATCGGCTTCGCGCGCTTCAGCGAGGCCCTGCGCGCCGGCGTCGAGGTCTACCATCACCTGAAGAAGGTGCTCAAGGAGCGCGGTCTGGCGACCGCCGTCGGCGACGAGGGCGGCTTCGCGCCGAACCTGGGCTCGAACCACGAGGCGCTCGACCTGCTCGTCGCGGCGATCGAGAGGGCCGGCTACCGGCCGGGCGAGGAGGTCGCTCTCGCCCTCGACGTCGCCGCCTCGGAGCTCGGCGAGGAGACGCCGCAGGGCTTCCGCTACGACCTCGACGGCGAGGGCAAGCGGGGCCTCGGCGCCGACGATCTCGTTGCCCTCTATCGCGACTGGTGCGGCGCCTATCCGCTGGTCTCGATCGAGGACGGCCTCGCCGAGGGTGACTGGGACGGCTGGGTACGGCTGACGCGCGAGCTCGGCGAGCGCGTGCAGCTCGTCGGCGACGACGTCTTCGTCACCAATCCCGAGATCCTCGCCCGCGGCATCGACCGCGGCGTCGCCAACGCCCTGCTCGTCAAGGTCAACCAGATCGGCACGCTCTCGGAGACGCTCACCGCGGTCGAGCTCGCCAAGACGAACGGCTACGCGAACGTCATCTCCCACCGCTCGGGCGAGAGCGAGGACACCACCATCGCCGATCTCGCGGTCGCCACCCGCTGCGGCCAGATCAAGACCGGCGCGCCCTGCCGCAGCGACCGCGTCGCCAAGTACAACCGCCTGCTGCGCATCGAGGAGGAGCTCGAGGGCGTCGCCGCCTATCCGGGGCGCGCCGCCTTCCCGCGCTTCCGCCCGTGACCGACGCCGCCCGCGCCGCGTCGCTCAAGCCGCGCCCGCTGCGCTCGCTCGTCTCGCTGGCGGTGGGAGCGGCGCTGCTCGCGCTCGCCGCAGCGGGCCTCAAGAGCTGGCGCGACTACGAGCAGGTGCGGGCGCACGAAGCCGCGCTCGTCGAGGGCATCGCCGCCAGCGAGCGGCGCATCCGCGCCCTCGAGCACCGCATCGAGAATCTGGAGAGCGACCCGGCGACGCTCGATCGACTGGCGCGCGAGGAGCTCGGCCTGGTGCGCCCGGACGAGGTCGTCATCGTGCTCCCCGAGCCGCCGCCGGCCCCGCGCTGAGCCACTGCGCTAGAGTCCGATCTTCGCCCCCGCCCGCCGCTCGCGGGCCCCGCCCACGCTCCGCCCGGAGGACCTCGATGCGACGCTCGCTCCTCGCCCTCGCCCTGGCCGCCGCGCCCGCCCTCGCCGCCGACGAGCCGACGAAGCTCCTGCGCTTCCCCGACATCCACGGCGACCGCGTCGTCTTCACCCACGCCGGCGACCTGTGGACGGCGTCGACGGCCGGCGGCACGGCGACGCGCCTGACCGCGCACCCGGGGCTCGAGCTCTTCGCCAAGTTCTCGCCCGACGGCGAGTGGATCGCCTTCACCGGCCAGTACGACGGCGACGAGCAGGTCTACGTCGCGCGCGCGTCGGGCGGCGAGCCGCGCCAGCTCACCTTCTACCTCGCGCACGGCCCGCTCGCGCCGCGCTGGGGCTACGACAACCTGGTCTACGGCTGGAGCCCCGACGGCGCGAGCGTCTTCTTCCGCTCGCTGCGCGACGCCGACGGCGCGGGGGTCGAGACCGCCCTCTACTCGGTGCCCGTCGCGGGCGGCCTGCCGGTGAAGCTGCCGATGCCGTCCGCCGGCGCGGCCGACTACTCGCCCGACGGCACGCGGATGGTCTACTCGCCGCTGTGGCGCGACTTCCGCACCTGGAAGCGCTACCAGGGCGGCTGGGCGCAGGACCTCTACCTCTTCGACCTCGCCACCGCGGCGATCGAGCCGGTGTCGCACTCGCCGCGCACCGAGCGCGACCCGATGTGGATCGGCGACGCGGTCTACTTCGTCTCCGACCGCGACGGGATGCTCAATCTCTTCCGCTTCGACCTCGCCACGCGGGAGACGACGCAGGTCACGCACGAGACGACCTGGGACGTGCGCTGGGCGAGCTCGGACGGCCGCGCGCAGATCGTCCACGAGCTCGACGGCGAGCTCGTCGTCCACTCGACGGCGACGGGCACGAGCCGCAAGCTCGACATCGTCGTCCCCACCGACGGCGTCCACCGCCGGCCGTCGCGGGTCTCGGCCGAGAAGCAGATCGAGGACTGGGAGCTCTCGCCGAAGGGCGAGCGCGCCCTCTTCGTCGCCCGCGGCGACGTCTTCACGGCGCCGATCGAGAAGGGCCCGACGCGCAACCTGACGGCGAGCTCGACGGCGCACGACCGCCACGCCCGCTGGGCGCCCGACGGGCGCGCGATCGCCTACGTCTCCGACGCCTCGGGCGAGGACGAGATCTGGCTCGTCGACCAGGCCGGCGCCGGCACGCCGCGGCAGCTGACGCGCGGGATGGCGGCGATGCTCTACGCACCGGCGTGGTCGCCCGACGGCAGACGCCTCGCGTTCGCGGACAAGCACGGCAAGGTCTACGTCGTCGGCGTCGCGGGCGGCGAGCCGACGGAGGTCGCCGACGACGACTTCGGCCGCGTTTTCGACTATGCGTGGTCGCCCGACTCGGCGCACCTCGCCTTCTCTTTGGGCGAGGCGAACAACACACGCTCGATCTGGATCTGGTCGGCGGGCGACGGCGAGACGCGGCGCGCCACCGGCGAGCTGTTCAACGAGTACGCCCCGGCCTGGGCCCCGGCGGGCGACTACCTCTTCTTCCTCTCCGAGCGCGAGTTCGCGCCGCAGATCTCGCAGATCGAGTGGAACTTTGCCGGCAACCGCATGACCGGCATCTTCGCGCTGGCGCTCGGCGCCGACGTCGCGCACCGTTTCCCGCCGGAGAGCGACGAGGTCGAGCTCGCGGACGCGAAGCCGGCGGCGGGCGGCGAGGGCAAGAAAGCGAAGAAGGACGACGGCGGCAAGGGCGACGACGAGAGCGCGGGCGAGAAGGCGCCGCCGCCGGTGCGCATCGACTGGGACGGCTTCGCCGAGCGCGTCGTGCGGGTGCCGGTGGAGGCCGACAACATCGACGGCCTCGCCGTCACCGCCGACCACCTGCTCTACACGGTTTCCGGCGCCTCCTTTTACGGCCGCGCCAGCTACGCGAAGCCCCGCCTCGAGATCTTCGACCTCGAGAAGCGCGAGAGCTCGACGCTGGCCGAGGAGATCTCGGGCTGGGCGCTGTCGCGCGACGGCAAGAAGGTGCTGGTGCGCCAGAACGGCAAGTTCAACCTCTACGACGTCAAGCCGAAGGGGGCGGAGAAGAAGGCGGTAGCGACCTCTGGGCTGCTCGTCGACCGCGTGCCGGCCGACGAGTGGGCGACGATGTTCGAGGAAGTCTGGCGGCGCTACCGCGATTTCTTCTATGTGCGCAACCTGCACGGCTACGACTGGCGGGCGATCGGCGAGCGCTATCGCCGCTGGCTGCCGCATCTCGCGCACCGTTCCGATCTCAACTACCTCATCGGGGAGATGATCGCCGAGCTCAACGTCGGACACGCCTACGTCGCCGGCGGCGACTTCCAGCTGCCGGATCGTCCGAGCGTCGGTCTGCCGGGCGCCCGCTTCGCGCTCGACGCGGCGTCCGGACGGTACCGCATCGCCAAGATCTTCCGCGGTGACAACCAGGAGGCGAAGTACCGCGCACCGCTCGCCGAGGTCGGCGTCGACGCCCGGGTCGGCGACTACGTGCTGGCGATCGACGGCGAGGAGCTGCGCGGCGACGACAACCCGTACCGCCTGCTGCGCCACAAGCGCGATCCGGTCGAGCTGACGCTCAACGAGCGGCCGACGCTCGACGGCGCGCGCGAGGTGACCTACCTGCCGATCGAGGACGAGAGCGCACTGCTCTACCGCGACTGGGTCGAGCGCAAGCGCGCCTACGTGACGGAGAGGACGGGCGGCCGCGTCGGCTATCTGCACCTCCCGGACATGGGCGGCGACGGGGCCTACGAGTTCGTCAAGTGGTACTACCCGCAGCTGCGCAAGGAGGGTCTGGTCGTCGACGTGCGCGCCAACGGCGGCGGCAACGTCTCGCAGTGGATCATCGAGCGGCTCGACTCGAAGCTGCTCGCCACCGAGTTCGGCGAGGCGAGCGACTTCCCGCAGACGTATCCGTACACCGTCTTCCACGGCCACCTGGTCTGCCTGCTCAACGAGACCTCGGGGTCGGACGGCGACATCTTCCCGGCGATGTTCCGCCAGGCGGGCCTCGGACCCCTGATCGGCAAGCGGTCGTGGGGCGGTGTCGTCGGCATCGGCGGCACCGGGCCGCTGCTCGACGGCGGCGCGATCTTCGTGCCCCAATCGGGACAGAACGACCTCGATGGCAGTTGGATCATCGAGGGGCACGGCGTCGATCCCGACATCGTGGTCGAGAACGATCCGGCGTCGGTGATCGCGGGCGTGGACAACCAGCTCGACCGCGCCATCGCCGAGGTGCTGGCGGCGATCGAGCGCGAGCCGCGGCGGCTGCCGTCGCGGCCGCCGGACCCGGTGAAGACGCCGTAGCGAAGCGCCTCAGCCGAACGAGCGCAGGGCGGCGCCGGTGTCCGCGAAGATCTCGAAGAAGCCGATGAGCTGCGTGACCTTGAGCACCTCGCCGACTTTGGGGGCCAAGCGCAGCAGCTTGACGGCGGCGCCGCGGTTGCGCGCCGAGGTGTAGGACGCCATCAGCTCGCCGACGCCCGAGGAGTCGAGCGCGGTAACGCCCTCGAGGTCGAGCAGGATCTTCTTCTCCCCGCGGTTGAGCGCGTCGAGGATGGCGTCGTGCGCCGCCGAGCCAGCGGCGATCGTCATCTTGCCGTCGATGTCGAGCACGAGGACGTCGCCCTCGTGGCGGCTCTGGATGTTCATCGCCTCACCCTCCCTCGGAGCTTGCCCGGCGAGCGTACGCGCAGCGTCGCCGCGCCGCAAGGGCGACGCCCTCAGCTGCCGCCGCCGAGACGCGCCGCCGCCGCGGCGGCCACCTCTGCCACCGGGATGCCGCGCAGGCAGCCGTGGTGGAGGAGCGGGCAGCGCCGGCGGAAGCAGGGCGAGCACCAGAGGTCGCGGTAGAGCACGGCGTGGCCCTCGCCCGCCGGGGCCGTGCGGCGTGGGTCGGTCGGACCGAAGAGCGCCACGCACGCGACGCCGAGCGCGGCGGCGAGGTGCATCGGACCGGAATCGTTCGTGATCAGCAGGTCGAGGTGGGCGAGGACGGCGGCGAGCGCCGCCAGGTCGAGCTCGGGACCGATCAGCGGGTGCAGCTTGCCGCCCTCTTCGTGCACGCGCACCGCGAGCCAGACCTCCTTGGGGCCGGCGAGGAGGATCTGGCGCGCGGCGGGCACGCGCCGGCGCAGCTCGTGCGTGAGCTCGGCGAAGCGCCGCCACGGCCAGCGCTTCGAGGCTCCCCACTCGGCGCCGGGGAAGACGCCGACGAGCGGACCGGCGCCGAGCTCGACGCGGGCGCGCGCGAGCCGCTCGCGGCCGCGGGCGAGGAGCGGCTCCGGCAGCTCGAGACGCGGAATCCAGCTCGCCGGCGCCGCCACGCCGGCGGCCGCGAGCAGCTCGCGATAGTCCTCGACCTGCGGCCGGCGGCCGCGCGGCCGGCGCACCGCCGGCGCGAGCAGCGGGGCGCGGAGCTCGCCGCGGTAGCCGTAGCGACGCGCGATGCGCGCGTCGCGCGCGAGCTTGGCGGAGCGGAACGAGTTGGGGAGCACGAACGCCTCGTCGAGCGCCGCCGCGCGCAGCTGAGCCGCCGTCGCGGCGTCGTCGCCGCGCTCGACCGTCTCGACGACGCCAGCAAAAAGCGCGACGAGCGGCACGAGATGCGGCCTGGCGACGAGGACGAGCTCGCGTCCGGACTCGTCGAGCGCGCGCACCACCGGCTCGGCCATGACGCAGTCGCCGACCCAGTTGGGCATCACCACCAGGGTGCGCGGGGCGCTCATCGTTGCCACCGGCGATGCATCCAGAGCCAGCGCGCCGGCGCGCCGCGAATGATCTCTTCGCACACCGCGAGGCAGCGGCGGGTGAGCTCGTGGGTCGCGGCCCGGTCGTCGCCGCCCTCCGGCCACAGCGGCGGCCGGATCTCGACGCGGTAGCGCCCGCCCGGGCGATGGTCGCCGAAAACGGGGACGATCGGTGCGCCGCTTCTCGCGGCCAGCCGGGCGACGATCGGGCTGGTCAGCGCCGGCCGGCCGAAGAACTCGACCTCGATGCCCTCCTCCGCGCGCACGCGCTGGTCGATGAGCAGGCCGAGCCGCCCGCCCTCGCGCACGACGCGAAACATCTCGCGCACCGCGCCGCGCTTGTCGAGCGTGCGGTTGCCGAATCGCTCGCGCAAGCGGCGCACGGTACGATCGAAGTGCGGATTGTCGGCGGCGCGGCCGACGACGCTCACCGGTCCGCCGGCAATCGTGAGGTAGAACGGCAGCACCTCCCAGTTGCCGTAATGCGCGGTGAGGAACAGCACACCGCGACCGGCGGCCTCGGCCGCGCGCAGGTGGTCGAGCCCGGCGATGTCGCCGCGCCGGCAGAAGGCGGGCAGGTCGAAGCGCCGCGCCGACAGCACGTCGGCGAAGAGGGCGCCGAAGTGACGGAAGCACACCGCGACCAGCCGCCACCGCTCCTCGGCGCCGAGCTCGGGCAGGGCGTGCGCGAGATTGTCGAGGGCGACGCGCCGGTGAGAGCGATCGAGCGCGTGCGCGAGCGCGCCCAGCCGCTCGCCGAGCCGGCGGCTCGCGGCGTGCGGCAGCAGGCGGACGAGGCCGTAGAACGGCAGGAAGAGCGCGTGCTCGAGCGCGTGGCGGAGCGGCGCCCGCCTCATCGCCGCGCCGCCTCGAGCCGCTCGCCGAGCCAGGGCCAGAACGCCGCTTCCGGGCGAGCGGCGATCGGCAGCACGGCGAGCGGCAGCGCGAGCCGGCCGGCGAGCTTGGCGCGGTCCTTGGCGGTGACGAGCACCGCCTCGGCACCGGCGCGGCGCGCCGCCCGCTCGATGTCGCGCACGTCGAGCTCGGAGTAGTGCCAGTGATCGCGGAAGCCCTCGCGTCCGACGAGAACGAGGCCGGCGCGCTCGGCGGCGGCGTGGAAGCGCTCCGGGTGCGCGATCGCCGCGAGGGCGAAGACGCGCGTTCCGGCGGCGAGCTCGGCGCCGTCGAGCCGGTACGGCCCGAGCGCCTCGGTGACGCTCGCGAAGCCGCGGCCGCGAAAGCCGAAGGGGGCGAGCGCCGCAGCGAGCGCGCCGCCGTCCGCCGGGTCGGCGGCGCCGGTCGAGACGGCCGCGTCGGCGCGCGCGGCGGCGGCGAGCGGCTCGCGCAGGAAGCCGCCCGGCGCGAGCCTCCCGCGCGCCCACGGGTCGGCGGCGGGGAAGAGCAGGCAGTCGACGTCGCGCGCGAGCGCGACGTGCGAGAAGCCGTCGTCGAGGACGAAGGTGTCGACCTCGCCAGCGAGCTCGGCGAGCGCGAGCTCGCCCGCGTCGAAGCGACGCTCGGCGACGACGACCGCGACGCCCGCGAGCTCCTCCGCCATCTGGTACGGCTCGTCTCCGGCCTCGTCGACCGCGACGAGCGGACCGTCGCCGCGCGAGACGATGAGCGCTCCGCGTGTCGTGCGCCGGTAGCCCCGCGAGAGCACGGCGACGCGCTGGCCGGCGTCGCGCAGATGGCTGGCGAGGGCGATGACGATCGGCGTCTTGCCGCTGCCGCCCCAGTGCAGATTGCCGATCGAGACGACGGGGCGGCTCAGGCGCCGCGCTCGCGCCCGCAGCCGCGCGGCACGCCGGGCGAGGAGCGCGCCGTAGAACCGCTGCCACGGCGAGCGCGGCGGGCGCGGCGGCGCGAGGAGCGCGCTCAATCGGCCGCCGGCGCGGCGGTGCCGAGCAGCGGCCCCACCAGCGAGAGCGTGCGCGCCAGCGCGCCGCGGTTGCGGTCGACGAGGTCGCGCCCACGCGCGCCGATCTCGCCGGCGCCGGCGCGATCGACGAGCCAGCGCTGCCAGAGCTCGCCGAGCTCGCGGGCCGAGCCGACGCGCGCCCAGGCCGCGGCGCGATCGAAGGCCTCCGCCATCTCGCGGAAATTCTCCATCGACGGGCCGACGGCGACCGGCACGCCGTGGCGCGCCGCCTCGACCGGATTGTGCCCGCCGCGGCGCACCAGGGTGCCGCCGATGAAGGCGGCGTGGGCGAGCGGGTAGAGCGCCGCCAGCTCGCCGAGAGTGTCGAGAAGCGCCACCGCCGGCGCCGCGCCCGCTGCCGTTTCCGTCTCGCCGCGTGAGCGCCGCACGGCGGCCGGGAAGCGCCGGCGGACCTCGTCCCAGACCTCGTCGAAACGCTCCGGATGGCGTGGCGCGAGGACGAGGAGCGCGCCGGTCGTGCCGCGGGCCGCCGCGAAGGCCTCGAGCACGCGGCTCTCCTCGCCCGGCATCGTCGAGCCGGCGACGAGCACGGGGCGGCCGCCGGCGGCGCGCGCGAGCCAGGTCTCGAGACCGGGCACCGCGGCCGGCGGCGGCGCCTCGAATTTGAGGTTGCCGGTGACGGTGACGCGGGCGGGCTCGACGCCGAGCGCCACCAGGCGGTCGCGATCGAGCGGGGTCTGGACGCCGAAGTGGGCCACCGGGTCGAGCAGCAGCCGGCGCACGATCGCGCGCGCCGGGCGCAGGCGCGCGAAGCTGCGGTCCGAGATCCGGCCGTTGACGACGGCGACCGGGACGCCGCGGCGGCGCGCCTCGCGCAGCACGAGCGGCCAGTAGTCGCCCTCGACGAGAACGAGGGCGTGCGGCCGCACGGCGTCGAAGAAGCGCCGCACGGCGAAGCCGAGCTCGAAGGGCAGGTAGCCGAGCGCGGCGCGCCCGGCGAAGGAGCGGCGGGCGCGCGCCTGACCGGTCGGGGTGACGGTCGAGACGACGAGTGGCAGCCCGGGCGGGAGGCCGCGGACGAGCGTCTCGGCGACCGCCACTTCGCCGACGGAGACGGCGTGGATCCACAGGCTGCCGGAGGGTGCCGCGGGGAGCCGGCGGCCGAGGCGAGAGGCCAGCGTCGGCAAGTAGTGTCGACCGCGCACGACGAGGAGAAAGGGCCCGGCGAGGGCGAGCGAGAGCGCCGAGAGCGCTTGGTAGAGTGCCCACATCTGCCGCGGAAGGCCAGTATAATCAATTCTTTCCAGGAATCCTCCGTGACTCCGCGCCGGCCTCGACCCCGCTCGCACCGCTGACGCCATGGAGTTCGTCTGCCACGTCGGGACCGCCGAGGGCCGGGTCTCGCGTCAGGTGCGGCGGGCCGCCGACGAGCGCGCCCTGCGCGCCGAGCTCGAGCGCGAGGGCCTGCACCTGATCACCCTCGAGCGCGGCCTCGCGGCGAGCGCCCGGCCGGGCCTGGAGGGCTGGCGGCGCCGCCGCGTGCCCCTGGCGCAGCTCGTCGTCTTCAGCCAGGAGCTCGCGGCGCTGCTGCGCGCCGGGCTGCCGCTCGTGCAGTCGCTCGGCATGCTCGTCGAGCGACAGCACGATCCGGGCTTCCGGGGCCTGCTCGCGCGCGTCGTCGAGCGCGTGCGCTCGGGCGGCGAGCTCTCCGAAGCGTTCGGCGAGCTCGGCGACGCGCTGCCACCGATCTACTCCTCCGCCCTGCGCGCCGGCGAGCGTACGGGCGACCTCGAGAAGGTGCTGCTGCGCGTCGTGCGCTACTTCAAGCTCGTGCTCGACGCGCGCAAGAAGGTCTACACGGCGCTCGTCTATCCGAGCGTGCTGCTCGGCCTGTCGGTGGCGATGCTCGGGGTGATGGCGCTCTACGTCGTGCCGCGTTTCCGCGTCTTCTACGAGGCGATGGACCTCGAGGAGCTGCCGCTGCTCACCCGCATCACCCTCGGCACGGCCACGGCGCTGCGCGACAATCTGCCGTTCCTCGTCCTCGCCGTCGTGCTCGCGGTCCCCTTCGCGACGCGCTGGGCGCGCTCGGCGCCGGGGCAGCTCGCACTCGGCCGGCTGCGCCTCGGCCTGCCGGTGCTGGGCGGCATCTTCCACGGCTTCGCGGTTTCGGAATACTGCCGCTCGCTCTCGACGCTGCTCTCGGGCGGTCTGCCCCTGGTGCAGGCCCTCGACATCGCCACCGGCGCGGTCGGCAACGCCTGGGTGCGCGTGAAGCTCGCTCCGGCGATCGGCCGCGTGCGCGAAGGCACGGCGCTCCACCAGGCGCTCGCCGAGACCGGCCAGGCGCCGCCCATCGTTCTCGACATGGTGCAGGTCGGCGAGGCCACGGGCGCCCTCGACGCCATGCTGTCGAACGCCTCGGAGTTCCTCGACGACGAGGTGGAGACCCGCATGCAGCGCCTGCTGCAGCTCATCGAGCCGATCCTGCTCGTGGTCGTCGGCGGCCTCGTCGCCGTGCTGCTCGTCTCGGTCTACCTGCCGATCTTCTCGGCCCTCTCCCAGATCCAATGAGCGGGCGGCGCGCGGCGGCGGAGGGACCGGTAGGATAGCGCCGATGACGCTCCGCGACCCGGTCACGAGCCCCTTCGCCGCGGCGGGCGACGCCATCCACGAGAGCGAGCGCGCCCGGGAGCTGGCGGCGCGTCACGGGCTCGAATACGTCGATCTCGCCAGCGCGCGCCTCGACGCCGACGTGTTCCACTCGATCCCGTTCGACCTCATGCTGCGCTACGGCTTCGTGCCGCTCGAGCGCGGCCCCGGCCGCGTCGTCGTGGCGATGAAGGATCCCACCGAGGTCGGCCGGCTCGACGAGCTCGAGCTGTTGCTCGGTACGCCGCTCGTCCTCCGCGTCGCCGCGCCGTCGGCGATCGACGAAATCCTCGAGAAGAGCGAGTCGACCCAGCGTGTGCTCGAGCAGGCGACCGAGGAGTTCCGCATTCAGCTGGTCTCGGAGGACGAGCGCGGCGAGGAGGTGCTGTCGCTCGACCGCATCACCGCCGACTCCTCGCCGATCATCAAGCTCGTCGATTCGACGATCTTGAATGCAATCCAGCGCCGCGCCTCCGACATCCACATCGAGTCGCGCGAGCACGAAGTGCTGGTCAAGTACCGCATCGACGGCGTCCTCTACCAGGCGATGGAGCCGATCGACAAGCGCCACCACCAGACCATCGTCTCGCGCGTCAAGGTGATGAGCGAGCTCGACATCGCCGAAAAGCGCGTGCCGCAGGACGGCCGCTTCAAGCTTCGACTGCGCGGGCGCACCATCGACTTCCGCGTCTCGATCCTGCCCACCACCCACGGCGAGGACGTCGTCATCCGCATCCTCGACAAGGAGTCGCTGTCGGCCGAGTTCAGGAACCTCCGCCTCGACGTCCTCGGCTTCGACGACGAGACACTGAAGAAGCTGCGCAAGGCGATCCGCGAGCCCTACGGCATGGTGCTGGTGACCGGCCCCACCGGCTCGGGCAAGACGACGACCCTCTACGGTGCCGTCGCCGAGATCCAGTCGCCCGAGGACAAGATCGTCACCATCGAGGATCCGGTCGAGTACCAGTTGAAGGGCGTGGTGCAGATCCCGGTCAACGAGAAGAAGGGGCTGACCTTCGCACGCGGCCTGCGCTCGATCCTGCGCCACGATCCCGACAAGATCATGGTCGGCGAGATCCGCGACGAGGAGACCGCCTCGATCGCCATCCAGTCGGCGCTGACCGGCCACCTCGTCTTCACCACCGTGCACGCCAACAACGTCATCGACGTGCTCGGCCGCTTTCTCAACATGAAGGTCGACCTCCACAATTTCGTGTCGGCCTTGAACTGCGTGCTGGCGCAGCGGTTGGTGCGGCGCATCTGCCCGCACTGCCGGCGCGAGACGACCGCCAGCGAGCAGCTGCTCGAGGAGTCGGGTCTCTCGCCGGCGATCTATGGCGACCACGTCTTCTGCCAGGGTGCCGGCTGCCTCGAGTGCAACGGCACGGGCTTCCTCGGGCGGATGGCGATCTCGGAGCTGCTCGACCTCTCGGACCGCATCCGCGAGCTCATCCTCGACCGCCGGCCCGGCGCCGAGATCCGGCGCGCGGCGAAGGAGGAGGGGATGCGCTTCCTGCGCGAGTCGGCGCTCGAGAAGGCGCTCGGCGGATGGACGACCCTGCGTGAGATCAACCGGTTCACTTTCGTCGATTAGCCGCGCCCTCGCGGGCGGCGGTCGACCGGTGCCGCCCTGCGCCTTCGCGGTCGGCGGCGAAAGCCTCGCCGGCGCCGTCTTCCGGCGCGAGGGCGGCGGTCTGCGCCTCGTCGAGCGCCACGCCCTTCCCCTGCCTGCTGGCACGCTCGGCGACGGGCCGCTCGGCGCTCCGCTCGGCGACGCCGAGGCGCTCTCGGCGGTCGTCGGCGAGCTCGTCGGCCGCTTCGCCCGGCGGCCGCGGCAGGCGTCGCTGGTGCTGCCCGACGCCTGGGCGCGCGGGCTCGTCGTCGAGCTCGGCGCGCTGCCGGAGCGCGGCGAGGCGCGCGCCGAGGTGCTGCGCTTCCGGCTGCGCAAGCTGGTGCCGTTTCGCCCCGAGGAGCTGCGCGTCGCCGCTGCGCCGATCGCCGCCGTCGCCGGCCAGGAGGACCCGCTCCGCGTGCTGACGCTCTTCGCCGCGGAGCCGCTCTGTGCGGCGTTCGAGTCGAGCTTCGCGGCGGCCGGCGTGCGCCTCGGCCAGATCGTGGACACCAGCCTGGCGCTCGTCAGCGCGCTGGCGCGCGGCGGCCGGCTCGCCGGCGTCGTCGCGCTCGCCACGGTCGAGGCACGCAGCTTCACTCTCGTCTGCGCCCGCGACGGCGAGCCGGTCCTCTGGCGTCAGAAGAGTTTCGGCGAC
>Ga0214471_10000631_pt1 | contig 29235 bp, 22 predicted proteins | sample RVTome_5_FD_207665 | JGI IMG/M metagenome (GOLD analysis project Ga0214471, IMG submission 207665) | Soil microbial communities from uranium-contaminated site in the Upper Colorado River Basin, Wyoming, United States - RVT142D155 | ecosystem: Environmental > Terrestrial > Soil > Contaminated >... | reverse complement strand
GCAGCGTCACCGTGCGCGGCCGCAGCCGCGCACGGATGACCTCAAGCAGCGCCGCCGTTCTGGGGTCGTCCGGCGAGCCCGCCACCACCACCTCGCGGACCGGCCCCAGCGCCTCATCCAGGGCCAGGAGCCAGACCGGGGAGCCCGATGGGTGCCGCGAGACGGCGGACGCGGACACCTCAAGCGTCCGCCGCCCCAGCGATTCGAAGTCGTCGCGGCCCGTCAACCGGGCGGCCCTGAGCAGGACGCGCGCCGCCATCGAGTTGCCCGACGGCGTGGCGCCGTCGTAGACGTCCTTCATGCGGGCGATCAGCGGCTCCTGCGAGCGCGAGCGCATGAAGAACCCGCCGTGCGCCTCGTCCCAACACTCCTCCCGCATGGCGTCCAACAGCTCCACCGCCCAGGCCAAATCCCCCGGCTCGAAGCCCGCTTCGTACAAGTCGAGCAGGCCGGCGGCCAACGCCGCGTAATCTTCCAGCGTCCCCGGATAGCGCGCCTCGCCTGCCACGTAGCGACGAAGCAGCCGCCCGTCGCGCGTCAGCCGCGCGCGCAGGAAGCCCGCGGCCGCGCGCGCCTCCGCCAGCCACGTCGGCTCCCGGAGCGCCGCCGCTCCGTACGCGAGACTCCCGATCATGAGCCCGTTCCAGGATGTCAGCACCTTCTCGTCCCGGTGCGGCCTCGGCCTTGCCTCCCGCGCCCGCCGGAGCGCGTCCGATGCCGCGCCGACGGACCGGCGCAGCGCGTCCGGCGCCAGGCCTTCCCCCGCCGCCAGCTCATCCAGCGGGCGCGCCAGATGCAGCACGCTCGCGCCGCCCTCGACGGTGCCCTCCGGGCTCACGCCGAAGATCCGGGCGATCCGTTCGCCCTCCGCGTCGCCGAGCACCGCCCGGATTCCGGCGGGCGTCCAGACGTAGAAGGCGCCTTCGCGCCCCTCGCTATCGGCATCTTCGGCCGCGGCGAAGCCTCCGTCCGGAGCGCGCAAGTCGCGGAGCACGTACGCGACGATGTCGCGCGCCATGGCCGCGTAACGCTCCTCGCCCGTGGCCTGCCAGGCTTCGATTGCCGCCCGCGCGAGGAGCGCCTGGTCATACAGCATCTTCTCGAAATGCGGCACGCGCCAGTCCGCGTCCGTCGCGTAGCGGTGATACCCGCCCCCGACATGATCATGAATGCCGCCCCGCATCAGGTGGTCCAGCGTCGCCGTCGCCATCCGCGCGGCCTCGGGCTCCCGGGCCCGGTCGGCGTACGCCAGGAGGAACGAGAGCAGGTGCGCCCGCGGGAACTTCGGCGCCCCGCCGAATCCTCCGCGCTCGGCGTCGAACGACGCCCGCGCGTCCTCGTACGCCCGCTCGAGCACCGACGCGTCGGGATACGGCGCGGCGCCCTCCTCGCCGGCGAGCGAGCTTGCGAGCGCCCGGGTGAGCTGGTCCGCGGAGCGCTCCAGTTCCCCGCGGCGCCCCGCCCAGGCCTGCGAGACGCCTGCCAGCACCTCCCCGAACCCAGGCATGTTCCAGCGCCGTTCGGGCGGGAAATAGGTGCCGCCGAAGAACGGCCTGCCCTCCGGCGTGAGAAACACGGTCAGCGGCCATCCGCCCTGCCCGGTCATCGCCATCACCGCGTTCATGTAGATCTGGTCCACGTCTGGATGTTCCTCACGGTCGACCTTGACGCAGATGAAGTCCCGGTTCATCTGCGCGGCGATGGCGGCGCGCTCGAACGACTCGTGCGCCATGACATGGCACCAATGGCAGGTCGAATAGCCGATGGAGAGGAGGATCGGCCGCGACTCGCTCCGCGCACGCGCAAACGCCTCATCCCCCCAGGGATACCAGTCCACGGGGTTCTCGGCATGCTGCCGGAGATACGGGCTGCCTTCCTGACTCAATCGGTTCGGCATTCGCCCCTGAGAGGTTGTGCCACATGTGGAGTGGCGAGTGCGGCGTGGGGAGTAGTGCCAAATTCGGAATGCGGAATGCGGAATGCGGAATGTGCGCTGTCCCGCAAAGGAAGATGACGCTGGTGCGGTGACGACACCTCATGCTTGTGCATCTGGACGAGCTTCCGTTGTTGACGTTTCAGCGGTACACGACCAGGTTCTGGGTTCCAGTCTCCAGCCTCCGGCTTCCGACCAACCTACTCCGCACTCCCCACGCGGCACGAACGTTGCGTGATGCGGCTCCGGTTGTAGGGTAGCCCACGCGGCGAGCATGCGTCAAGCGCTTCCGCCGATTCCCGAAGGGTGGCGTTGCTCCAAGCCTCTGCCTGAAAGCCCGTTACGTTGACAGTCGCGTCGGCGTCGTGCTATCCTGCGTGCCCATGCATCCGTCTTCCTTGCTGGACCTCTTGTACCCGCCCGCGTGCCCGCTCTGTCAGGCGCCTCCTGATGCGCCGGAAGCGCTCCTGTGCAGGGCGTGCCTCAATGGACTGGTTCCCAACGGCCCTCCCGCCTGCAGCCGCTGCGGAATCGGTCTGCCCGGAGCCTACGATGCCCGGCCCTGCTGCGGGAACTGCGCGGCCGCGCCGCCCGCGTTCGACGGGGCGATTGCGCCGTGGCGCTACCTGGGGCCGGCGCGCCAGGCGGTGCGCGCGTTCAAGTACCGCGGCCGTTGGCGGCTCGGACGATGGCTGGCCGACGCCATGGCCGAGCACGTTCGCGCGAGCGTCCCGCTGGAGAGCATCGAGTGCGTCACGCCGGTCCCGAGCCACTGGATCCGCGCCCGGACGCGGGGGCTGCATCCCGCCGGGCTGCTCGCCCAGGCCGTCGCGCGATCGCTCAAGAAGCCCTGCCGGCTCGACCTGATCCGCACGCGCCTGCGCCCCCCGCAGGCGCGCCTGGGCCGGCGGCGCCGCCAGATGAATGTTCGGGGGGCGTTCACCTGCCGCCCGCGCTCGCCGGCGGCTCCCAGGAGCGTGCTGCTGGTCGATGATGTGCTGACGACGGGCGCGACGGCGAACGCCTGCGCGGCTGCGCTGAAGGCCGCGGGATGCGAGCGGGTCCTGGTCGCGACCGCCGCGCACGCGGGCCGAGGAACGCCTGCCCGATCGGGCGGGGCCTCACCCGCACAGGGCGCGCCGCGACCCGGCGCAGCCGCCGGATGAAGATCCTCCGCACCTATCTCCTGCGCGAGCACCTCGGGCCGTTCGTCGTGTGCCTGTTCGGCTTGACGGCGGTGCTGTTGTTGGGCAACGTGCTGAAGTTCGCGGAGCTCGTCATCGCCAAAGGCGTCAGCGCGGTCGACCTGCTGCGTCTGCTGATCTACCGGGTTCCCGATATGCTGAGCTTCACGATCCCCATGGCGTGCCTGATCGCCATGGTGCTCGCGTTCGGCCGCTTGAGCGCGGATTATGAAATGATCGCGGTGCGCGCTTCCGGCGTGTCGCCCGCGCGGCTGATCTGGCCGATGGCCGCGGTCGGTCTGCTGCTGAGCGCCTTCATGTTCGTCATCAACGACCGGGTCGCGCCCGCCTCCCACCTCGCGTTCCGTCGCCAGCTCAAGGCGATCGGCATCAAGCAGCCGACGGCCTACCTCGAAGCGGGGACGTTCATCAAGGATTTCGCTCCGTACGTTATGTTCGTCTATCAGATCCGCGGGCGGACCCTGCACCAGGTCCGGATTTACGAACCCCAGCCCAACGGGCCGACGCGGACGATCATCGCTGAACGCGGTGAGTTCGAGCGCAGCCCCGGCGGCCGGGGCGTGCAGCTGCGGCTCTACCGGGGCGCGATGGACGAATGGGACCCGACCCGGCCGGGCTCGTTCTATAAAGTCGCCTTCTCCACGTACGCGATGCAGCTCCAGACGGATATCGACGATCCCCAGCGCATCGGCAAAAAGCTCAAGGAGTTCACGTTCCGTGAGCTGGCGGAGGAGCGCGCGCGCTTGGCCGCGCAGGGGATCGAAACGCTCCCGATCAGCCTCGAGCTCCATCGCAAGGTCGCCGTGTCGTTCGCGCCGCTTGTGTTCATCCTGTTCGGCCTGGTGTTCGGACTGCGCCTGCACCAGCATGAGCGCCTGCAGATCTATCTGTGGGTCCTCGCGGTGTTCCTCGTCTATTACCTGGGCATGATCGGCATGCATGCGGCGGCGATCCGCGGCTGGGTCGGGCCGGGCCTGGCGATGTGGATGATGAATCTGGCGGGCGCGCTCGGCGCGGGCCTGGCGCTGACCCGCATCGCGCGGGAATAGAGCCTATGGGCACTTCACTGGTTGCGGCGCCAGGCGGCCATCTGCGACGTCGCTCCCCTACTTCGCTCTTCGAGCTTCGAAGGGCTCTGCGAATCTCGGGCGTTACCCGAGCGAAGCAAAGCTCCTCGACGTACCGGTACCCCTTGTACGCCTTCGTCGTCGCTCCTGGCATCTGGCCCGCTGGCGCTCGCAACGCGGCTCGCGCGGATGTATGAAACCGGTTCTAGGGTGAGGGACGGGCTCTAATGCGGCTGCTTGACCGCTACGTCGTCCGGCAGCTCACTCCGGTCTGGGTGTGGTGTCTCGGCGTGTTCCTGGTGCTGAGCTGCCTGGTCGATCTGTTCGGCAATCTGGACGAGATCCTCCGATACCAGGTCCCCCTCCGCGTCCTGGGAACGTATTACGCGAACTTCCTGCCGCTCGTGTTCGTGCACGCCTGCCCGCTCGCGCTCCTCTTGTCGGCGGCGTTCGTCACCATGCGGCTGTCCCGGCACCAGGAGCTGCTCGCCATGACGGCCAGTGGGACGAGCCTCCTGCGCGCGAGCGTGCCGTTCCTCTTCGTCGGCTGGCTGGCGACCTTGCTCGTCTTTTCGGTCAACGAGCTGCTCCTGCCGCAGAGCCTGGCGGCCCTGGAGCGGATCAAGACGGAATCCCTCCGCGGCGACCGGAAGGACAACGCGATCGACAACGTCGCGCTGATGGATTCGTTCAACCGGCTCTACCACGCGCGCACGCTGGATCTCGACGCCGGCGAGCTCCGGGATCTCACCGTCCTCGAGCAGGACGTGGAGAACCACCCGATGCGCAGTCTGTACGCCAGCCGCGCGGTATGGACGAAATTCGGCTGGCTCCTGCTCTACGGCACCATTTACCGCGTCGGCCCGGCCGGGGTCCTGCGCGGCGAACCTCAGCCGTTCGTCGAGCGGCTGATCGCCTTCCCGGTGACGCCGTCGGACTTTGCGGAGCCCGAAGCGCAGCCGGAGACGATGCGGTACGGCCAGCTCAGAATCCTGATCCTGCGGCTGAGGCAGATGGGCATCACGAACGTGCGGCGCTATCAGGTGGAGTTGGCGGCGAAGGTCAGCTTGCCGATCATGAGCCTGCTGGCGTGCCTGATCGCGTTCGTCGGCTCAACACAGCTGGCCACCCGCGGGACGCTGCGCGGCTTCGGACAGAGCCTCGGCTGGGGCATGGCGTATTACGTAGCGGTCGCCGTCTGCCACGCCGTCGCCAAACAGTGGGCGGTCCCGGTGATCCTGGCGCTCTGGGCGCCCCACGCCGCCGCCGCCGCCTGGGCCGTCCGCCGCCTCACCCGGGCATAACCGGCATCCGTGCCAAATTCGGAATTGGGAATTCGGAGTTCTCGACCGGCGTGCAATTCCGCATTCCGAATTCCGCATTCCGAATTCGAATCACGTGCCGATCTCCCAACTCGACAGGTACCGCTCCTGCTCCGCGGTCAGCCGGTCGATGCCGACGCCAAGGGCCGCCAGCTTCAGGCGCGCGATCTCCCGGTCGATCTCGGGCGGAATGGGATATACGCGCGGTTCGAGCGAGCCGCCCTTGCGCTTGATATACTCGCACCCGAGCGCCTGGTTGGCGAACGACATGTCCATCACGCCGGGCGGGTGGCCTTCCGCGCACGCGAGGTTCACCAGGCGCCCCTCGCCCAGGACATTGATTCGGCGCCCGTTCCGCAGCCAGTATTGATCGATTCCGCTGCGCATGCGGCGGCGGTCACGCGCGAGTTTCCCCAGCGCCTTCAGGTCGATTTCGACGTCGAAATGGCCCGCGTTGGCGATGATCGCTCCGTCTTGCATCAGGCGGAAGTGCTCCCCGCGCAGCACGCCCGCGCAGCCGGTCACCGTGACGAAGATGTCCCCGCGGCGCGCGGCCGCCTTGAGCGGCAGCACCTGGAAGCCGTCCATCACGCCTTCCAGGGCCTTGATCGGGTCGACCTCGCAGACGATGACCTGGGCGCCCATCCCCCGCGCCCGCTGCGCCACGCCCTTGCCGCACCAGCCGTATCCGCAGACGACGAACACGGAGCCCGCGATCAGCCGGTTCGTCGCGCGCAGGATGCCGTCGATCGTCGACTGGCCCGTGCCGTAGCGGTTGTCGAACAGGTGCTTCGTATCGGCGTCGTTGACGGCGATGACGGGATAGCGGAGCTTGCCCTCCGCCGCCAGGCTCTGGAGGCGGATGACGCCCGTCGTGGTCTCCTCCGTCCCGCCGACGATGTCCCGGCCGTAGCGCGCCGGCTCCTTGTGCACGGTCGACACGAGGTCCGCCCCGTCATCCATGGTCGCGTGCGGCGACATCGACAAGACCTGATGAATATGCCGGTAGTACGTCGCGCGGTCTTCCTCCCGCACGGCGAACACCGGAATGCCGAAATCCTTGACCAGGCTGGCCGCGATGTCGTCCTGCGTCGACAGCGGGTTCGAGGCGCAGAGGCGGATCACGGCGCCCGCCGCCTTGAGCGCCAGCATCAGATGCGCCGTTTCGGTGGTCACGTGCAGGCAGCAGGCGACGCGGAATCCCTTGAGCGGCCGGGACGCCGCGGCCCGGTCCCGGATGCGCTTGAGGACGGGCATCTGGGGTTCGGCCCATTCGATTTTGGAGCGCCCGGCCCGGGCGAGCGACGGAGACTTGATGTGCGCGTGCGTGGCGATGACGGCCTCCTTGGGACATGTCCCGACACGTCGACTAGCGGTGACGAAGTGCCCGCCGGACGTCGTTCACCCGGTCGGTTTCTTCCCAGCTGAACCCGACGCCGTCGCGGCCGAAATGGCCGTAGGCGGCGGTCTGCCGGTAGATCGGGCGGCGCAGCTTGAGGGCCCGGATGATCCCCGCGGGCGTCAGATCGAAGGCGTTCCGGATGACCCTGATGAGCCGGTCATCCGATGCCTGGCCCGTGCCGTGCGTGTTCACCATAATCGACACCGGCTCCGCGATCCCGATGGCGTACGCCAGCTGGATCTCGCACTTGGCGGCGGCGCCGGCCGCCACAAGGTTCTTCGCGACATAGCGCGCCATGTACGCGGCGGAGCGGTCCACCTTGGTCGGATCCTTGCCCGAGAACGCCCCGCCGCCGTGCCCGATCACGCCGCCGTAGGTGTCCATGATGATCTTTCGTCCCGTCAGGCCCGTATCGCTCATCGGCCCGCCGACCTCGAACCGACCGGTCGGATTGATATACATCTTCGTCCGCCGGTCGAGCCAGCGCTTGGAGATCACCGGGTCGATCACGAGGCGTTTCATGTCGCCCCGGATCCGCGTGAGCGTCACCCCGGGCGCGTGATGCGCGCTGACGACGAGCGCCTCGATCCGGACCGCCTTGGCGTCGTGGTACTCGACCGTCACCTGCGTCTTGCCGTCGGGACGGAGGTACGGCACGAGGCGCTGCCTCCGGACATCGGCCAGCCGCCGGGCGAGCCGGTGCGCCAGCACGATCGGCAGGGGCATGAACTCGTTCGTCTCGTTCGTCGCGTACCCGAACATCATCCCCTGATCGCCCGCGCCGCCCTTGTCCACCCCGAGCGCGATATCGGGCGATTGCGCCTGGATCGCGGTCATCACCCCGCAGGTCTTCCACGCGAACCCGTGCTCCGGCTCCACATAGCCGATGTCGTGGATGGTCTCGCGCACCACTTGGGGGATTTCGACGTACGTGGACGTCGTGATCTCGCCGGACACGATGACCAATCCGGTCGTCACCATGGCTTCGCACGCCACGCGCCCGTTGGGGTCCTTCTGATAGATGGCGTCCAGGACGGCGTCGGAAATCTGATCCGCCATCTTGTCCGGATGGCCTTCCGTCACGGACTCCGAAGTGAACAATGCTCGGTTCATGCCATGCTGCCTCCCGCCGGCTTTCGCGTCACGCCCCGCTCCGCGGCCCCTGCGGCCTGCGCCAGGCGCGCTGAACGTCCTCGTAGGCTTCCGGAGTGCCGATGTCGTACCAGGCGCCGCTCATCGGGATCCCGTACACCGGCTCCTGACGCACCAGCCATTCCACGAAATAGCCGGGAGCGTCCGGATTGCCCCCCTGCTCCAGAAACTCCCGGATCCGTCCCAGCATCGCCTCCGGGAAATAATAAAGGCACAGCGCCACGGACCGCGACGGCGGCTCGGGCGATTTCTCGACGAACGCGGTGATCCGTCCCGCGCCGTCCATCGTCACCACGCCGAATTGCGTCGCGTCCGCGCTCGCGGGCGCTTCCCACAACGCGACGCTCGGAGCCGGACGGTGCGGCTGGGCACGCCTGACGACCTCCCCGAGCGTCCAGCCGAACAGGTTGTCCGTGCCCAGGACCAGCAGGTCTCCGTCCGCCTCGCTGCGGGTCCTGGCCAGTTCGAGATCCCGGATCGCTCCGAGCCGCTGATCCGGCCCGTCCGTGCCGTCGTCGATGATCTCAAGATCGAGCCCGCGCTCGTCGCGCCACCGCCGGAACTGGCCGGCAAACCGGCTGTTGGTCACGAGCACGCGCCGGCGAAGCCCCGGCACGTCTTCGAGCGCGGCGAGCACCTCATCGAGCAGCACGCGCTCGCCGATCGGCAGCAGCGCCTTCGGGATGTGCTTCGTGAGCGGGTACAGCCGGGTTCCGTAGCCGGCAGCCAGGAAAATCGCGCTGACCGTCCCGCTCATACCGCGCCCGCGAGGTTCGGGACCAGCTCCCGCAAACTGGCGGACAAGAACGCGTCCACTTCGGCGCTGGTGGCCAGCTGCATCGCCTTCTCGGCCACGGCCTGCGCGGACGGATAGGGCACCGACCGGATGACCCGCTTGACGAGCGGCAGCTGCACGGGCGACGTGGACAGCTCGTCCAGCCCCAGGCCCAGGAGCAGCAGGCTCATGGCCGGCTCTCCGGCCATCTCGCCGCACATGCCCACGGGGATCCCGGCCGCGTGCCCGGCGTCGACGATCTGCTTCACCAGGCGGAGAATCGCCGGGTGGGTCGGCTCGTACAGGTACGCGATCTTCTCGTTGACCCGGTCCACCGCCAGCGAATACTGGATGAGATCGTTGGTCCCGATGGAGAAGAACCGCGCCTCCTTGGCGATGAGATCGCAGGTCATCGCCGCCGAGGGCACTTCGATCATCACGCCCACGTCGAACGGATCCGCAAACGGGATGCCCTCGCGAGAGAGCTCCTGCTTGACCTCCTGCAGGATCTCATTCGCCCGGCGCAGCTGCTCCAACCCGCTGATGAGCGGATACATGAGCCTCAAGTCGCCGAAGACGCTCGCGCGCAGCACCGCGCGCAGCTGAATCCGGAAGATGTCGGGCCGCGCCAGGCTGAACCGGATGGCGCGCCATCCCATGAACGGGTTCAGCTCCGACGGCACCTGCATGGGCGAGAGGAACTTGTCTCCGCCCAAGTCCATCGTCCGGATCACGACCGGGAGCGGCTTCATCTGCTCGGCCACCGTCCGGTACGCGTCGAACTGTTCCTCTTCCGTAGGGAAATCCGCCCGGTTGAGATAGAGGAATTCCGTCCGGAAGAGCCCGATGCCCGCCGCGCCGTGGGCCAGGACCGAGGGGACTTCGTCGGGCAGCTCGATGTTCGCCATCAGTTCCACGACGTGCTGGTCGGGCGTCTCGGCGCGCAGGTGCCGCAGGTGCACCAGCTGCTCGTTCAGCTCCCGGTCAGTCCGCTGCTGGTTCTGGTAGCGCTCGATGGCGGGCGGGTCCGGGTCCACGATCACCTCGCCCCGCGTCCCATCCACGATGACGGAATCGCCGTCCTGGATCCGCTTGGTCGCGCCCGGGAGGCCCACCACCGCCGGAATCTCGAGCGATTTCGCCATAATGGCGGTATGGCTGGTCCTCCCGCCGATCTCCGTGACGAACGCCAAGACGCGTCCCCGGCGCATCTGCGCGGTTTCCGACGGAGACAGGTCGTGGGCCACGATGATCGCCGGCTGCGCCAGATCGCCGAAGACGTCGGTCGACTTGCCCTGCAGGTTTCGGATGACGCGTTTGCGCACGTCCTCGATGTCCGCGATCCGCTCCCGGAGGTATTCGTCCTCCGTCCGCGAAATCGCCTTGAGATGCCGGCGGATGACGTCGTTGAAGATCGCTTCGACGTTGAGCAGCTCTTTCTGGAGTCCGCGGATGATCTCTTCCCGCAAGGCCTGGTCTTCCAGCACGAGCAGGTGGGCGTTGAGGATCTCGGCATGCTCCTGCCCCAGCTCCTCGGCGAGGCGTTTCTGGATGCCGAGAATCTGGTGCCGCGTGTGGATCATCGCCTCTTCCAGGCGGAGCACTTCGAGCGGAACTTGCTCGGCCGTGATCGTCCGGCGGGGCACGGTGCCCTCTTCCGAATTGAAGCGGACCACCTTTCCCATGGCGATGCCGGGAGCCGCGGCGATGCCTTTGTGCGATGTCATCGCGTGATCAATGCGGAGGTTTGCCGTGCAGATCGGGCAGCGGTCTCGTGACCAGCTGACAGAGCGCCTCCAACGCGTCCGCCGCGTCGCGACCCTCCGTCATGATCACGATCCGCGAGCCGGGATGCGCGGCCAGCGTCAGGAGTCCCATGATCGACTTGCCGTCCACGATTTTGCGTCCCTTCTTCACAATGACATGGCTGGAGAATCGCTTCGCCATTTGGACGAACAGCGCCGCCGGCCGGGCGTGAAGCCCTTGCCGGTGCACCACCGTCACGGTCCGCTGCAATGGTGGCATCGGAGTCCCACGTGCCCATGCAACGGTGTGAGAACCGGTTGCATACATCCCCGCGTCATGTGGGACGACGTCCCGCCCCACCGAGCGCCCGGCATGCGGGCGGGAAACGTTCCTTCGACTCCAACCCGCGCTCGGTGTGCCACGCCCGATTCGCGTGGGGCGGAATCCCGCACACGCACGTGCCCTGCCAGTGTGCGGGATGACGTCATCCTGCTCATCCGCTGGCTGGGGAAGTCGGCGCGCCGGCGGTCGGCAGCGCCGGCGGCAGCCGCCCACGAAGGCGGATGATCAGTTCGATAATGAGCTTGGCGACGTGGTCCGAGTCATGCCGGACATGGTTGTCCGAATTGATGACATTGCCGGCCACTACGCGGTACCCCATCTCCTGGAGCCGGTCGATGTCCGGTTCCACCGGAAACGCCTCTTCGGCACGATAGCGTTCCACGAGCTCTTCCGGCACCGTCTCGGTGTTGACGACCACCACCTGCGCCACGCCCGGATTCGTGTGCGCGGTCAGGGCGCGCACATGGTCGCTGGCCCGGTAGCCGTGGGTTTCCCGGAATTGGGTCATGACGTTGCAGACGTAGACCTTCACCGCCTTGGAGCGCACGATGGCATCCACCATCCCATCCACGAGCAGGTTCGGGATGATGCTGGTGTAGAGCGAGCCGGGACCGAGCACGATCGCCTGGGCGTCCCGGATCGCATTGAGCGCTTCGCCGGTCGGCCGGCATTCCTTCGGCTCGAGGTACATCGTCCGGATGGGAGCCTCGGCCGAGGAAATGTTCGTTTCCCCGCGCGTGACGCTTCCGTCCTCATGCTCCGCGACGAGGCGCACCTTCGTGTTCGTGGCCGGCACCACCCGGCCGCGGATGGCCAGCACTTTGCTCGACGCCTGCACGGCGCGCTCGAAATCCCCCGTAATCTGGGTCATCGCCGTAATGAACAGATTGCCGAAACTGTGCCCCGCCAGCGACGAATGCTCGCCGAACCGGTACTGGAACAACCGCTGCATGAGCGGCTCGGTGTCCGCCAGCGCCACCAGGCAGTTGCGGATGTCGCCGGGCGGGAGCATATCGAAGTCCTGGCGCAGCCTCCCGGAACTGCCCCCGTCATCCGCCACGGTCACGATGGCGGTCAGATTCGCCGTGTACTGCTTCAGCCCCTGGAGCAGCATCGAGAGCCCCGTGCCGCCTCCGATCGCGACGATGCGGGGCCCCTTCTCCAGGTGCCGGCGCTGGAACACCCGATCGACCAGGTCCCGGTCCGACATCGGCAGCACCACGTCCAGGAGCGAACGCAGGGTCATGAATCCCCCGACCCCGAGCATCAGGAGACCGTTGAGCAGGAACAAGAGCGCCACCCCCCGCTGCACCACGTCCATCTCCACGGGCAGCAGGGCCGCGCCCACGCCGAAGAGCATCATGCCCCCGATGGCCAGCGCGAGCCACCGCTTGATGCGCATGCCGGGATAAAACCATTTCAGGAATCGCATGGGAATGGGCCGGGACGAGCGCGCCAATCAGCCGGGAAACGACGCCTCAATGGCGGCGCTCATCCTCCTCCCGGATGATCCGAACCAGCTCTCTCTCGTCTTTCGCTCGTCGCAGGCTATCGCGGAAATGCCGGTCTTTCAGCAGGCGGGAAATGCGCGCCAGGGCTTTCAGGTGGGGCCCCGCGGAATCCTCGGGGGCCACGAGCAGGAAGAACAGATGGACGGCTTCGCCGTCAAGCGAGTCGAATTTGACGCCGGCCGGCGACACGCCGAACGCGGCCACGAGGTGGGAGACGCAGTTGGATTTCGCGTGCGGGATCGCCACGCTTTGGCCGATCCCCGTCGAGCCGAGCGCCTCGCGTTCGAGCAGCGTCTCCACCAGATGGTCGACGTCCTTGTCCCTGATCACTCCGGCCTTCACGAGCAGCTCGACCATTTCCCGGATGATCTCGGGTTTCGAGGTCGACTTGACGCCACAGGAGACGGCCCGGTCGTTCAAGAACGACATGATGTCCATTTCATCCTCACTGCTGGTTAGGCTCGCGCCGGGCACATGCGGGGCATCGGCCGCCCGTTTCCGCTGCGGCTTCTGTGGCTTCCGTTGGCGCTGCCTGGCTGCTGGAGTCACCGTCGCGCCGAAGGCCGTCCCGCCGGCCCGCCGACTCCTTGAGCCCGCCGGCAGGCCTGATCGTCCCGACCGTCATAAGAACGAGCGGGAGATGGGATTTGAACCCACGACATTCACGTTGGCAACGTGACGCTCTACCCCTGAGCTACTCCCGCAGAAATGTTGCTTCGCACGTGCTCTCACTCAGAACAATCCGCTTCGCGAACGCTCCCACACGCCATACCGGATGAGCCGTTCTCCGAGGGCGAATCCCTCTCATCCCCAGACATGCGCGGCTGCCTAGGTCTGGGCGGAAGAGGATTCGAACCTCCACGGGTTGCCCCACCCCGCTGCGGGCGAAACGCTGGGCGAGAGAGGAGTCGAACCTCCACCCCTTACGGGACAGGATCCTAAATCCTGCGCGTCTGCCATTCCGCCACTCGCCCGCAGCGGGACGCGTCCTGTGGTATTCCGCTATCCGCCCAAGGCTCGCAACACGATGAAGCGCGACGCGTCCGCCGCTCCGCACAACATTTGTTTCGCAAACTTTGTCAAATGGTGGGCCGCGAAGGCATCGAACCTTCAACCTTGGGATTAAGAGTCCCCTGCTCTACCAATTGAGCTAGCGGCCCCAACGTCGTGAACACGCATGTTCGTGTCACGTGAAACGCGTAACGTGAGATCCTGACTCTGCCTTCGCACGTGACGCGTTTCGCGAACGTGATGTTCCGTGGCGGTGATGGCGCGCCCGGGGCGACTCGAACGCCCGACCTACTGGTTCGAAGCCAGTCGCTCTATCCATCTGAGCTACGGGCGCCTGATCCCGAGTAGAACCCGCACTCCCGGGCTTGCGCTCGGCGAGGCCTCGTGCGCGTGGTCGGCGGGCGCGCCCGCCCGGATTCCGTTTGGGGGCGTCGCCCCGCGCCAGCGTGGCCGCCGGGCCGCCAGCCGGCATGGGCATCCGGCACGACCGTCCGGACCGACCAAGAAGCCCAAATTGTAGCATGCCGCCCTGCCCGTCGCAAGGCGCCCCATCACCCGGGAGTGTCTCAATTCGATTTCTCCACACCACAGAGACACAGTGCAACAGCTCCACAGAGGCACCGAGCACGCTTGAACACGCACGTGTCCGTGTCTCTGCCTGCCCTCCGAAGCGCACCTTGCGCAAAGAAGGGTGAACGCGTTGTGGCCTCTGTGGTGTCAAAGTGAAACACCACCCGTCACCCGGGAGACCTGCTGATGGCTCAGTTGGAATGCGGAATCCAACATCCCAAATTCCGAATTCCAACCTTCACCGGTCCACCTCACACGTCTAAAGGCGGGCGGCGGCTGCCTGAGGCGCACCGGCGGGAACCGGGCCGGTCGACCACAGCACCCCGTCCAGCTTGAACGCAAGCCGGTCGGAGGGGCGCTTGCCCTGCGGAGTATGCCTGAGAATCAGCGCCGCCGCGAGTTCCAGATCCCGCTCGAGCGCAGGGCCGATGATGAGCGCAGCCGGCCCCGCGAACTCGGGACGCAGGCAGGCATAGCCGCGGCCGGCATACCCTTCGAGCATCAGATTCTCGACCTCGGTGCGGCCGATGACGACTTTCGTGCGGGACCCGATCCTGAAGTGCCGTCCGATCGTGAGGAGTTCCATGTCTTTGGTCGTCGGCTTGGCGTCATGCTGAAAGAGATCGCGCGCCTTCGCGGCAAATTGCTCGTCCGTCAGCAGGCAGCCGCCGGCCGGCGTCGAGAATTCGGCGATCTGCTTCGATTTGGCCAGGGCAAGCTGCTGCTGGCGCGAGCGGCCGGACACGGCCAGCAGGGCCTCACGATCGACCACGCCCAAGAGCTCCGGCAGAGTCGGTTCGAGGAGTCTGGCGGACAACGGCCGCAACAGGAGACCCTCCAGCCCGCTGTCGGCCTCGATGAGCCCCAGCGGCTGGCGACGCTGGGACATGGGCCGCTGGCCCACCACCTCCCCTGTCACCACGAACCCCGCCCCCAGCTCCTCCATGTAGCGCCGGGCGATCCGGAACATGTAGATACGGCAGTCGATGCACGGATTCATCGCCGTTCCATAGCCGTACTTGGGATTGCGGATGACGTCCAGGTAGGCGTCACCGATGCTGAGCACCATCAGGGGAATGCCGAGCTCGTGCGCCGAGGCGACGGCTTTGTCCTTCTCGCAGCAGCCCCAGCTCATCGCGAGGTACAGCCCGAACACCTCGATGCCCTGCTCGAGCATCAAGCGCGCGGCCAGGCTGCTGTCCAGCCCGCCGGAAATCATGGCCACGCATCGCCGTTCCATGGGGTCGCGGGGACTCAGAGCGAGACCAGCACGTCTTCGCCGTCGATTTTCACGGGGTACGCGTTGATCTTGGCGTCGGTGAGGGTGCACTGGCCCGTCGACACGTCGAATTCCCATCCGTGCCAGGGACACGTCACCGTCATGCCGGACACGCTGCCTTCTCCGAGCGGGCCGCCGCGATGCGGACAGGTGTTGTCGGTCGCGTACCACTGACCGTCGCAATGGAACAACGCGATCGCCCGTCCCCCCACATCGACCACTTTGCCTTCCCCCGATCGGAGTTCCGCCGTGGTCGCGACCTTCACAAACGACGCCATCGCTCTGCCTCCTGCATCACCACCAGGCAACGTCGCAAGCGGAACGGCCTGCGACAACCGCATTCCGCATTCCGAACTCCGCATTCCCCATTGGGCACAACGCCTGCCCGATCGTCCGCTGTGTCACGCCTCAAATCTGATGCCGGCTTGCTTCAGAAACGCCCTGTCGGACTCGGTGAGCTTGAAATCCATCTCCTCAGAGGACTTCCCGCCAACCAGAGGCACCACGTAAATGGCCAGCTCCACCTGCTCCTCCCGGAGCAGTTTCCGCAGCTCGCTGAACTCGGGGGCATGCGCCACGATCTTCTTGATCGCGCGGTTCAGGCGCCGCAGGTGCTTGGCCAGGCGTTTCTCGATTCTCATCCGGCCTCCTCTTCGTTGTCCGGTGACGGGCCGCGTACAGACCCTGCCGGTTGCGTGTCCGACGGCTCATCAGAGTCCACCCGCCCCGCCGAAGCCTCGCCCGCGGGAGCGGACGGGCGCGCCGGCGCCGGGCTCAACAGCTGGGCGGTCTGCGTAATGCGCATCGAGCAGAACTTCGGCCCGCACATCGAGCAGAACTTCGCATCCTTATAGAACCCGTCGGGAAGCGTCTCATCGTGCATCCGCCGCGCCGCATCAGGGTCCAGCGACAGCGCGAACTGCCGCTCCCAGTCGAACCCGAACCGGGCCCGCGAGAGCGCGTCGTCCCGGTCGCGGGCGCCCCGCCGGCCCCGCGCGACATCCGCCGCGTGCGCCGCGATCTTGTAGGCGATGACGCCGTCTCGGACGTCCTGCTCGTCCGGCAACCCCAGGTGCTCCTTCGGCGTCACATAGCACAGCAGGCTGGCGCCGTGCCAGCCCACCATCGCGGCTCCGATGGCGGAGCTGATGTGGTCATACCCGGGCGCGAGGTCCGTCACCAGCGGACCCAGCGTGTAGAACGGGGCCTCGCGGCAGTAGCGCTGCTGCAGCCGCACGTTCATCTCGAGCTGGTCCATGGGCACGTGCCCGGGGCCTTCGATCATGACCTGCACGCCGCGCGCCCAGGCCCGCTCGGTCAATTCGCCCAGCGTCTTCAGTTCCGCCAGCTGCGCTTCATCGGACGCGTCCGCCAGACAACCCGGCCGCAGACTGTCCCCCAAGCTGTACGACACATCGTGCGCGCGCAGGATGTCGCTGATGGCGTCGAACTGCGCGTACAGCGGGTTTTGCTCCTGGTGCGCGGTCATCCATTGCGCCAGCAGGCTCCCGCCCCGGCTGACGATGCCGGTGATGCGGCGGTTGACCAGCGGCAGATGCTCGAGCAGGATCCCCGCGTGGATCGTCATGTAGTCGACGCCCTGCCGGGCCTGTTCCTCGATGGTCTCCAGCAGGAGCTCGGGCGTCAGATCCTCCACCCGCCGGACGCGGGCCACCGCCTCGTAGATCGGCACGGTCCCGACGGGGACGGGGCTGGCATCGATGATCGAGCGCCGGATCGCGGAGATGTCGCCGCCCGTGGACAGGTCCATCACGGTATCGGCGCCGTAGTGGACCGCCATGTGCAGCTTCTTGAGCTCCTCCTCGCCTCCGGACGTCACGGCGGAGTTCCCGATGTTCGCGTTGATCTTCACGGAGCAGACCGTCCCGACGCCGATCGGGTCGAGGGTCATCGCCAGATGATGGACGTTGGCGGGAATGATGCAGCGGCCGCGCGCCACTTCCGCGCGGATCAGCTCGGGTTCCAGGCCCTCGCGATCCGCCACCCGCCGCATGGCGTCCGTGACGATGCCCTGCCGCGCCTGCGCGAGCTGGGTGTTCGCGTCCTTGCCGTGGCTCATGACGTTCGTTCCTCCGTCGGTACGGCGCGCCAGATCCGCCTCATTCTATCACAGCCCGCGAACGGCCGTCAGCTTTCACGGACGACACGGAGTGAACATGGGCCGATCCCGATCGGCCGCGGTGATGCTCCGCGCGAGCTGCGCGGGCGTCCGAGGCCGCCGCGAGGTCGCCCCCCGCGAACCCGTCCGCATCGGCGTCCAGCGCCGCCCGGACCCGTTCCGCGAGCCACGCTCCCACGCGCGCATCCGGCAGGAGCGCCCGCTCCTGGATGACGCACGGCAGGCCGTCCAGCCGCTCCCGGATCTTGTGCTCGATGCCCCCGTTGGCGATGAGCAGCGGCACCACCAGCACGCGCGCATCCTCCGCGCCGCGCGCCACCGTCTCGCGCAGGCGGCGGACCGCCTCCTCCAGCACCGCCTCAGGCGCGTCGTCGCGCATCGTCACCGGAATGACCCGCCGGAAGCCTTCCCGTGCCGAGACGGCGGCCCCGATCCGCTCCATGGCGGCGAGCCATCGCGCCTGATCGGCCTCCTCGTTCGGACCGTGCGCCACCAGCACCACGATTTCCGACGCCGGCTCGCGGCTCACTTCGCGGGCGCGGTCGGCCACGATCTCGGCGACCACCGCCGCGTCATCCAGCGCCCGGGTCAGCGTCACCGGCACGCGCACGTCGATGGGCGCGGCGTGCTCCATCCACGGGCCGTCCGCGCGCAGTCCGAGCAGGTAAGCGTACTGCCGGATGATCATGGAATGGGAGGAGATGAGCAGCGGCACCGCGACGATCCGGCCGGCGCCCCGGCGCTCCAGGGCCGACACGGCCTCCTGGAGCCGGGCCGCCTCATCGGCGTGCATGCCCATCCCGAAGGCGATCTCGGCCGGCCAGGGCAGCGCCGCCCCGCCGACGGTCTCGGTGACCGCCGCGTTCCAGCGGGGCTCGCCCCCGTGCGCCAGCACGAGGACCCCCACCCGCTCTTCCGCGTTCGCGGCGGCCGCGGCGCAGCAGACTCCCGCGATCAGCCATCCGACCCGCCGCATGACGCTCACGCGAACGGCGTCCGGATCAGCGTCAGAAACTCCGCGCGCGTCTTCTCGCTCGAGCGGAACACGCCGAGCATCGAGCTCGTCACCGCGCGGGCGTTCTGCTTCTGCACGCCCCGCATCATCATGCACAGATGGCTGGCCTCCACGACGCACGCGACCCCAAGCGGGCGCAGGTGCCGCTCCAGGGCCTCGGCGATCTGCGTGGTCAGGCGCTCCTGCACCTGCAGCCGGCGCGACAGCACGTCCACGAGGCGCGGGATCTTGCTGAGGCCGATAATGCGCTGATCCGGCATGTAGGCGACGTGGCACCGGCCGAAAAACGGCAGCAGATGGTGCTCGCACAGCGAGTAGAAATCGATGTCCTTCACCACGACCATCTCGTCGTGCTTCACCTTGAAGGTGCGGGTCAGGATCCGGCGGACATCCTGCTGGGCGCCGCCGGTCAGGAACTTCAACGAGCGCTTCACGCGCGCGGGCGTGCGCGTGAGCCCGTCCCGGTCCGGGTTCTCGCCCATGAGCAGGAGGAGCAGCCGGACGGCCGACTCCCATTCGCTTCCGGCGCGCAGCTCCAGCGACTGCGCCAGCCGGCGCAGCTCTTCGCCGTTCGCGTGCGGACTCATGGGGTCCTCCCGATGGGGCGGGGACTCACGTCCACCGCTCCAACAGTTCGACGAGCAGCCGCACGCCGACGCCGACGGCGCCCTTGGGCACGTAGGGCTTGTCCCGCTCCGTCCAGGCCGTGCCCGCGATGTCCAGGTGCGCCCACGGCAGCCCCTCCGCGAAGGCCTCGAGGAATTTCGCGGCCGTAATCGTCCCCGCCTCGCCGGTGTTGCTCACGTTCTTGAGGTCGGCGATGTCGGATTTCATGAGCTCGCCGTACTCGTCCCACATCGGCAGCCGCCAGACGCGCTCGTGCGTCGACTCGCCCGCCGCCGTGATCCGCTCCGCCAGCCGGTCATGCGTCGTCATCAGGCCGATCGCCTCGCTCCCCAGCGCGATGATGCACGCCCCGGTCAGCGTGGCCAGATCGATGACGCAGTCCGGGCGGTAGCGCTTCGCGTAGTGGAGGCAGTCGGTCAGCACGAGCCGGCCTTCCGCGTCGGTGTTGAGGACTTCGACCGTCTTGCCGGAGAGCGTCTTCAGGATGTCGCCGGGCTTCTGCGCGGTCCCGGAGGGCATGTTCTCCGTCGCGGCGATCACGCCGACCACCCGGTGCGGCACCCTGAGCGCCGCGGCCGCCTGCAGCGTCGCGAGCACCGCGGCGGCGCCGGACATGTCGTATTTCATTTGCTCCATCTTCGCAGACGGCTTGAGATTGATGCCGCCGGTGTCGAAGGTGATGCCCTTCCCGCAGAAGACGAACGTCGATTTCGCCCGCGGCGGCCGGTAATCGAGCACGATGAACTGCGCCGGATGGGCGCTGCCCTGCGCCACGCCCACGAGACCGCCGAAGCCCATCCGCTTCAGGCGCCCGAACGGCAGCACGGTGCAGCCGATCCGGTGGCGGCGCGCGATCGCTTTCGCCTGGGACGCCAGATGGCTCGGGGTGACGAAGTTCGACGGCCCGGTAATCAAATCGCGCGCGAGGGCCACCGCCTCGGCCACGGTCCGGGCGCGCGCCGCGGCCGACCGGATGGCGGCCTCGCGGGTGCGCGTGTCCGTGACCAGCGTGATGGTGTCGATCTTCCGGCCGGCTTCGTGCTTGGGCAGCTTCCGGAACCGGTCGTACCGGTAGAGCCCCAAGAGCGCGCCCTCAACGAGCGCGCGCGCCACGTCCTCCGCGGACGCGAATCCCCGGCCGCCCAGGACCGGCAGCGCCATCGACTTGAATCCGTTGCGCCGGAGCGCACGGGCAGCCGTGGCGGCGAACTGGCGCACCCGGTCGAGCGTCAGCCCGTCCGCCTTGCCGAGACCGACGATGAGCGCCCACCCCTGCCGCCGCGGAAGCAGCAACGTCTCGTTCGCGGCGCCGCGGAATCCGGACCTCGACACCACGCTCATGAGGCCCGGATCGCGCAGCGCCGACGCCGGGAGCAGCGTTTCCGGCCGCCGCTCGGACTCGAGCGCCGCGTACACCGGCACCGCCCCCCGCACCTGATCCACCCGTCCCGCGTTCACGTCGATCCTCATGCATCCTCCTTCGCGTCCGTGTTGTTGCGCAGCCCTCAGGCGCGCGCCGTCAGCGCCGTCACGCGCCTCAGGCGTTCGATCGCGCCGGAGATTCTCCGGGCCGCCTCATCGATGTCAGCGTGCGTCGTGTCCGCGCCGAGCGTCAAGACCAGCGCGCCGGCGGCCTCGGCCTCCGTCAGCCCCATCGCGATCAGCACGTGCGAGGGACGCATCGCCTTCGAATTGCAGGCGGAGCCGAGCCCCGCCGCGATCCCGGCCTGGTCGAGCCCGAGCACGAGGGTTTCGCTCGAGACCCCCTCGACAGTCAGGTGCAGATGATGCGGGAGCCTCGAGTCCCGGGAGCCGTGAAACCGCACCCCCGGAATTCCGGCGAGCGCATCGCGGAGCCGGTCGCGCAGAACGCCGAGCTGGCGCGTCCGGGGCTCAAGCTCCCGGGCCGCCCACTCCGCGGCCGCGCCCATCCCCGCCAGCGCCGGCAGATTCTCGCCGCCCGAACGGGCCCCGTCTTCCTGCCCGCCGCCTTCAAGAAGCGGAAGGAGGCGCAGGCCTTCGCGGCAGAAGAGCGCTGCCGCGCCCGGGGGGCCGCCGAATGCCGAACCGGACAGACTCAGCGCGTCCACCCCCAGCTCCATGACATTCAGCGGCCAGAGCCCCGCGGCCGCCACCGCGTCGGTGTGAAAGACGGCCCCGGCCTCGCGGGCGAGCGCGGCAAGCTCCCGAATCGGCTGCACCGTGCCGATTTCCCCGTTGGCCAGCATGATCGACACGAGGACCGTCTCCGGCGTCAGCGCCGCCCGCAGCGCCTCCGGTTCGATGAGCCCTTCGCCATCGACCGGCAGCGTCGTCACCGAGGCGCCCTCCCGCTCCAGGCGCCGGGCCGCCAGCAGGACCGACGGATGCTCGATCGGCGATACGATGAGATGGGAGCCCCGGCGCCTGTGCGCGGCCATGAGTCCTCGCAGCGCCAGCGCGTTCGATTCGGTGCCGCAGGAGGTGAAGACGATCTCCCCCGGCCTGGCGCCGATGAGGCCCGCCACCTGCCGGCGCGCCCCGGCGAGCCGGCGGGCGGCGCGCCGCCCCTCTGCCGTTACCGCGGACGGATTTCCGCCGTCCTGAAGCGCGGCCTCCATGGCCGCCCGCGCCTCACGCGTGAGCGGCGCGCCGGATGCATAATCCAGGTTGATCCTCGCGCGATGCTCCATCGAACCTCCGATTTACTCTCCGGCCTGGGCTCCGGCGGCTGCCTCGCCGCCGGAGAAGTCGCAGCCGCCGGGCCGCCGGCATGCCGGGCAGGAGCATGCCTGCCGCAGCCCCTCGAAACTGTAAATTCCCGTCCGGTGTCCGTCCGACCACTCGATCGAGACGCCGTACTGTCCGACGATGTTCGCGCCGATCGCCCGCACGTCCGCGGGGATGCTGGAGCCGATGATCCGCACCCGGCCGGTCGTTTCATCCACGCATTCGGCGCACGGGCATGCGAGCCTCAGCTCGCGCTCCGGATACACGCTCTCGTGCCCGTCCCGCCAGCGGACGCGCAGCTCACGCGCGCCGGCGCGGCCGATCTCATCCGGCATCATGGCCTCAGATCCGCTGCTCTTCTGCATCGTCAGTTCCGTCTGTTCCGTCGAGTCCGCCGGTTGATTACGATCGGGGCGCGGCGTGGGGATGTCCATGAGAAGTTAGAAGGTGGAAGATAGAAGGTAGAAAGTAGAGGAAGCAACACGTCCATTTTGTTCCACCTTCCACCTTCCACCTTCCACCTTCCAGCCTCCAGCTTCCGACCCACGGATAGTGTCCCACGTTACGCGTTACGCGTTACGCGGACGGCCCACAGTACACGTTACAGGTTGATCTTGATTCCGCCGCTCGCCTGCCGCTCGAGGCCCCGGATGCTCACCTGCGCGGCCATCTGCTTGGCCGCGTCCGTGAACGCGCGCGCGGCGGCGCTGTCCGGATCGCTCAACACGATCGGGCGTCCCGCGTCCGATCCCGTGCGCACCGCCGTAGCCAGCGGGATCGCGCCGAGCACCGGGATCCCCATGCGCTCAGCGATGCGCCGGGCGCCCCCGGAGCCGAAAATCTCCTCGCGGGTGCGGCAATGGGGGCATTCATAGTAGCTCATGTTCTCCAGGATGCCCAAAATCGGCGCGTTGAGCTTCTTGAACATGGCAATGGCCTTCTGCGCGACGTTCAGCGCGACGTCCTGCGGAGTCGACACGATCACCGCGCCCGTGATCGGCGTCGATTGGCACAGCGACAGCTGGACGTCCCCGGTCCCGGGCGGCAGATCGATGATGAGATAATCCAGCTCGCCCCAGACCACGCCACCCAGGAATTGCTGGACGGCCTTGTGCAGCATCGGGCCGCGCCAGACGACCGCCTCCTCCGCGGGAAGGAAAAAGGCCATCGACATGACCTTCAGGCCGTCCTTCACGACCGGGAGCATCCGCTCCTGAGCGTCCATCTGCGGCGCCTCGGTGATGCCGAGGAGCATCGGAATGCTCGGCCCGTACACGTCCGCGTCCAGAAGCCCGACCGCCGCGCCGCTTTGAACCAGCGCCAGCGCCAAGTTCGCACTGGCGGTGGACTTCCCGACGCCCCCCTTGCCGCTGGCCACCGGCACGATGTTCTTCACCGAGGGCAGGAGGCCCTGCGGATCGGCGATCGAGGTCCGGACCTGGGAGGTCATCGTCACCTCCACGTCCGACACGCCGCCGAGGGCGCGGATGGCGTCCTCGGCCTGCGCGCGCAGCTGATCCTTCACCGGGCACGCCGGCGTCGTCAGCTCGAGCGTCACGGCGACGCGCCCGCCGTCGATCCGGAGATCCTTGACGAAGCCCAGCGACACCACGTCGCGGCCCAGATCGGGATCCTGGACCGCCCGGAGCGCCTGGAGCACCTCGTCCTGCGTCACGGCCATTGGGGACACCGTCGTGCTGTTGCTGGAACAGTCGGAGGCTGGAAGCTGGAGGCTGGAGCGTCGTGTTGTGCCGCCACGGAATATGAGGGTTGTCCCGTCACGGGATTTGACGCGTGTTTCGCAACGAGGATTCACGCGTGTGCATTCGTACAGATGCCCGTACTTCCGCTGTTGACGTGGACGACCACCCCTCTGGACCCAGCGTCAACAACGGAGGCCTGTACGCATGCACACATGCACAAACCCCGTCTCGCGCAACTGCACCTGATGATTCCAGCTTCCGTCCCTTTCCCATTTCCGAATGATGACACTACCCCTCTTTTGCGCTGACGGCCAGCTCCAGCTTCGCGCCGGTGCCGCGGGGCACGACCATCCAGAAGAGCTCCTGGAAGTCGTCCCAGTCCGTCAGGACCTCGAGCGCCATATTGCTCTTCGTGGCGACGAAGTGGCGCTCCAGGAGCGTCCGCACGTTGTTGACGTCATCCTGTCCGTCCAGGCGCTCCAGCTGCACGAGCTCAAGATTCACGCGCTTCTCGAACACGCGGTCGCGGTCCAGCACATACGCCCGGCCGCCCGTCATTCCCGCGCCGAAGTTCCGCCCGGTCTCGCCGAGCACGAGCGCGATGCCGCCGGTCATGTACTCGCACCCGTGATCGCCGACGCCTTCGACGACGGCGATCGCCCCGGAATTCCGCACGGCGAAGCGCTCGCCCGCCCTGCCCGCGGCGTACAGGACCCCCCCGGTCGCCCCGTAGAGGCACGTGTTGCCCATGATCGAGTTCTTGTGCCAGGCGAAGGGCGATTCGTCAGGAGGCCGGATGATCAGCTCGCCGCCCCCCATGCCCTTGCCCACGTAGTCGTTGGCCTCGCCGATGAGCGACAACCGCACCCCGTTGATGCAGAACGCGCCGAAGCTCTGTCCGGCCACGCCGCGGAGGGTGACCTCCACCGACGCGGGAGGCAGGCCTGTGTCGCCGTAGCGCTGCGCGATGATGCCGGACAGCCGCGCGCCGACGGTGCGGTCCGTGTTCCGGATGGCGTACGACAGCGCGACCTTGCCGCGCCCTTCCACCGCCGCCGCCGCGTCCTTGATGATCCGCTCATCCAGCGGCGTGTCATGGCGGTCGTTCCTGGGCAGCGTGTGGAACCGCGGCCCGCGATCGATCACCGTCGTCAGGAACCCGAGCGACACCGTCGCCGCCTTGGGCGGGAGGTCCGCCGCCGGCCGCGGCGCGAGTAGATCCGTCCGTCCGATCAGGTCCTCGAACCGGCGCACGCCGAGCGCGGCCATCGCCTCGCGCACTTCCTGGGCGAGGAAGATGAAGAAGTTCATCACCATCTCCGGCGTGCCCTTGAACCGCGCGCGCAGCCGCGCGTCCTGCGTCGCGACCCCCACGGGGCACGTGTTGAGATGGCACTGGCGCGTCATCACGCACCCCGTCGCGACGAGCGCCGACGTCCCGAATCCGAACTCCTCGGCGCCGAACACCGCGCCCATCAGGACGTCCCGTCCCGTCTTCATGCCGCCGTCCACCCGCAGGATGACGCGGTCCCGCAGGCCGTTGAGCCGAAGCGTCTGCTGGGTCTCCGCGAGCCCGAGCTCCCAGGCGACGCCGGCGTGCTTGATGGAGCTCAGCGGGCTGGCCCCCGTGCCGCCGTCGTGCCCGGAAATGAGGATGTTGTCGGCGTAGCCCTTGGCGACGCCCGCGGCGATCGTCCCGACGCCGGCCTCCGCGACCAGCTTGACGCAGATCCTCGCCCCGGGGTTGATCATCTTGAGGTCATAGATGAGCTGGGCCAGGTCCTCGATCGAGTAGATGTCGTGGTGCGGCGGAGGCGAGATGAGCGAGACGCCCGGGATCGTGTGCCGCACCCGCGCGATGTCGGCCGACACCTTGTGTCCCGGGAGCTGGCCCCCCTCGCCCGGCTTGGAACCCTGAGCCATCTTGATCTCAAGCTCCTTCGCCGACATCAGGTACTCCGGCGTCACGCCGAAGCGTCCGGACGCCACCTGTTTCGAATGCGAGTTCTTGTTCATCTGGGCGTCCGTCGGGTGGTACCGGGCAGGATCCTCCCCGCCCTCGCCCGAGCCGGACTTTCCGCCGATGCGGTTCATCGCGATGGCAATGGTCTCGTGCGCCTCAAGCGAGAGCGCGCCGTAGGAGATGTTCGGCGTGGCGAAGCGCTTCGTGATCTCGGCGATCGGCTCGACCTCCTCCAGCGGCACCGGCGGCCCCATCGGGCGGATGTCCAGCAGGTCGCGCAGCGCCGTCGGCGGGCGCGCGTGGACGGCGCTCACGTACTTCTTATAGGTCTCGTAATCCCCGACCGTGATCGCCTGCTGCATGGTGCGGATCATTTCGGGGTTGAACGCGTGGTACTCGCCGTCGCGCCGGTACTTGTAAAATCCGCCCGCGTCCAGCTGCATCGGCTCGGGCGACTCGAACGCGCGCCGGTGCCAGCTCAGCACGTCGGCCGCCAGCTGCTCGTAGCCGATGCCCCCGATCCGCGAGGGGGTTCCCGGGAAACATTCCTCGATCAGCTCCGGGCCGATGCCGAGCGCCTCGAAGATCTGCGCGCCCCGGTAACTGCCGACCGTCGAAATGCCCATCTTGGACATGATCTTGAGGATGCCCTGGTTGATGGCCTTCCGGTAGTCCTTGAGCGAGGTCGCGAACGACATGTCGCCGAACCGGCCCTCATCGACCATCGACTTGATCGTCTGGATCGCGAGGTACGGGTAGCAGGAGGAGGCCCCGTAGCCGATGAGGCACGCCATGTGATGGACCTCGTGCACGTCGCCGGCTTCCACCACGATGGACGCGCGCATCCGGCGCCCGCACCGGATCAGGTGATGGTGCACCGCCGCCGTCGCCAACAGCGACGGAATCGGCGCCCGCGCGCGGTCCAGGCCGCGGTCGCTGAGAATGAGGATCGTGGCGCCCGCGTCGACGGCGCGGACCGCGTCCTCGCGCAGCCGGTGCACCGCCGCCCGCAACCCGTGCGGGCCGTCCGCGACGGGAAACAGCGCCGCGAGCGTCTTCGCTTTCAGCTTGGAGCGGCGCAGCGAGCGGACGGCGGAGAACTCCGCCGGCAGGAGCAGCGGGCTCGACGTCCAGAGGAGCCGCGCCGGAACCGGCCCGTCTTCCAGCACGTTGGGCCTCGATCCCAGGATCGTGTTGAGCGACATGACCAGTTCCTCGCGGATCGGATCGATCGGAGGGTTCGTGACCTGGGCGAAGAGCTGCTTGAAGTACGTCGCCAGCGGCTTGGGCTTCTTCGACAGGGGCGGCAGCGGCGTATCGTCGCCCATGGAATAGATCGGCTCCTTCCCGGTCTTCACCATCGGGGCGATGATCATCGCGAGCTCTTCGTCCGTATAGCCGCAGGCGGCCTGATGGCGCATGAGCGTGCTGGGAACGACGGTCACCTCATCGGCGGTGCCGCCGTTCACCAGGTCCTCCAGCGACAGCTGGCTCTTGGCCACCCATTCCTCGTACGGCCTCGCGGCGGCGTATTCCCGCTTCAGCTCCTCGTCGTGCAGCAGCCGTTTGCGGCGGGTGTCCACGGCGAACATGTGGCCCGGACCCAGCCGCCCCTTCTCGACGATGTCGCCCGGGGGCAGGTCGATCACGCCCACCTCGGAGGCCATGATCACGATGCGGTCCTTCGTCACCCAATACCGGGCGGGCCGCAGGCCGTTCCGGTCGAGCGCCGCGCCGACGATCTCGCCGTCGGTGAACGCCAGCGCGGCCGGCCCGTCCCAGGGCTCCATGAGCAGCGCGTGGTACTGATAGAACGCCTTGACCTTCGGGTCGATCTCGACCATCGCCTGCCAGGCGTCCGGGACCAGCATCATCATCGCGTGCAGGACGTCCCGCCCCGACATGACCAGGAACTCCAGCGCGTTGTCCAGGCTCATCGAATCGGACCCGCCCGGCTGGATCACCGGCAGGAGCTCCTCGAGCTCCTTGCCCCACAGCGACGAGGAGAGCTCCGGCTCGCGCGCGGCGAACCAGTTGCGGTTGCCTTGCAGGGTGTTGATCTCGCCGTTGTGCCCGAGAAAGCGGAACGGCTGCGCGAGGAACCAGTTGGGGAACGTGTTGGTCGAGTAGCGCTGATGGAACACCGCGATGGCGGAGGCGTACGCGGGGTCTGACAGGTCCCGGTAGAAGCGGTCCAGCTGCGGCGCGACGAGCAGCCCCTTATACGCGATAGTCCTGGACGAAAAGGACGGGATGTAGGCGTCCGTCAGGCCCGCCTGCTCCCACGCGCGCTCGACGCGGCGGCGCACGACGTACAGCCGGCGCTCGAACGCCTCCGGCGCGATCGCGTCGGGCCGCCGCATCAGCACGTGCTGAATGTCGGGCAGCGTCGCCAGCGCCTCATCGCCGAGCACGCTTGAGTCCACCGGCACCGGCCGCCAGCCGATGAGCGGCACGCCGTGCGAGCCCAGATGGCTTTCGACGTCCCGTCTGGCTTGCGTGGCCTTGTCGGCGTCCTTGGGAAGGAACATCACCCCGACGGCCAGATCGCCCGGCCCCGCGGGCTTGGCCTTGAGCTCCTCAAGCGCCCGCGCGAACAGCCGGTGCGGAATCTGCGTCAGGATTCCGGCGCCGTCGCCCGTCTTGGCGTCAGCCGACACCGCGCCGCGATGCGTGACGTTGCAGACGCACTGGACGGCGTCCCGCACGATGTCGTGACTGGCGATGCCGTCGATCGAAGCGACAAAGCCCGTGCCGCACGCATCGTGCTCATGCGCGGCGTCATACAAACCCACCTGTTGAGGCTGCAGCGGCTGTGGCATGCTCCAGGATGGCGGTGATACCGGTTCCACGCCCTTACCGGGCTGGGGATTCCAGCATATGTCAACATCCGCTTCGTGGATGTTGAACGGTATATTTTAGCGAATTTGCGGGACATTTGCTCCCGCAAATTTCCTCATCGGGCTGGCAGGGGAGGCTTGCTCGAGGGATCGCCGGAGGAGCTCCCGGGGTCCGCCGGTGATGCCGGCGAACACGCGCACTCGGAAGAGCCGGTCCCGGCGCAGGACGCCCGTCGGACGGCCGGCTTCGGCAGCCAGCGCGGCACCCGGCGCTGGTAGGCCAGATACGCCAGGCCGAAGCGCCTGACCAGCTCCGGCTCCTCGCGCGTCCGTCCCCAGACCATGATCCCAATCGCCAACGCGCCGCCGTACAACCACACCGCGGGCGTCCGCCACATCAGGCCGTGCCCGATGAGCATCAGGATGAGGCCCGACGCCAGCGGGTGCCTCACCGATCGGTAGGGCCCGCCGGTAACGAGTCGGACAGGCGGATGCCAGGGGACGGGACTCCCGCCCCCGTCCGCGCGCAGCCACCACGCGGACCAGAGCGCCAGTCCCAGCCCGTTCACCAGCAGCCATAGGCCGGCCCAAGACCCGATGCCCCCGCTCCATCCGGCGCTGCCGGCCAGCCGGTACGGCACCCAGCCGGTCAGCGTCACCGGCGCCAGCACGATCCAGAACAGGGTCCAGGAAGTCGCGTGCATTGTTGTCCGATAACGCTCCTCTCTGTGCCTCTGTGCTTAAAAGGAATAGACAAGCGACGACGTGAGCCGGGCGTCGTTTTCCCGCGTGCCCGGCGGAGGATCGGACTGGTATTCATCCAAGAACCGGAGCCTGATCGCCAGCGCGTCGGTCAATGGGCTCGTGAGCGTGGTTTCGGCTCGAAGCCGGAACTCACCGGTCTCATCGAGATTCGGCCACAG
>Ga0214471_10000629_pt1 | contig 29258 bp, 20 predicted proteins | sample RVTome_5_FD_207665 | JGI IMG/M metagenome (GOLD analysis project Ga0214471, IMG submission 207665) | Soil microbial communities from uranium-contaminated site in the Upper Colorado River Basin, Wyoming, United States - RVT142D155 | ecosystem: Environmental > Terrestrial > Soil > Contaminated >... | reverse complement strand
GGTTGAAGAGTGTCAGGTTCAGCGTGAACCTGGGGCTCTTGCACCACCCCGCCAGCACCTCGGCAAACGCGCTGAGCAACAGCCCTGACGGGGTCATTCCCAGCCCACCCGCGATCTTCCGGATTCTCCCCCACGCGTCCTTGTCCAATTCGTAACTTCGGCGCTTGAAGCGCGGACTCTTGATCGATCCCGGTGGCTTGGCCAGTGGCAGTTCGGGCGCCGGAGGGAGCTGATCAATGCGGTTCACCCAGTAAGAGCGGCACGCCTGATACAAGGGGGTCTCCTCCAGCGACTTTTCGGCCAGCACATAATCCCTGAACGAAATATCCAGCGGCGGAAGCGTGGCCCCGACATCGTCATACAGTTGTCGCCATTCGCTGAAGAGGCGGAACAGGCTCCATAGGTCCGCCATCAGGATATCGAGGCTGATGTGCAGGCGCGCCTTCTTACCGCCATAGCGGGTCGCCCGGATGTCGAACAGCGGCCATTTTCCGGTTTCGAGAACCTGATGTGACATGAGCTCCCGGACTTCCTCCAGGTGCATGTTGACGGCATCGGCCTCGTTTTCCTGGAACTCCGTCACGTCGATGCGATAATCCGGCACCGATGCAAGCACGCGCTGCTCACCGTTGGCGTCGATCACCATGCGCAGCATGTCGTGCCGCCGGATCAGCGCTTGCAATGCGCCGTTCAACCCGGATACATCGAGGCCGTCATGTTCGATTTCGACGTAGACATGGACCGCTATGTTGCCAAGTTCCATTAGGTCGCCGCGTCCAATCCAGTAGGCGTGCTGGATGTCGGTGAGTGGAAACGGTTCGTGGCGGTGGGCCGGGTCCGCGACGATGCGGGGGAACGCAACAGCCGGAGCCGTCGTGTCGCGGTCGCGCAGTAGCGCAAGCAGTTCGGATTTTCGTTTTGAAATTCGTTCCCGCAGGTCCGGTGTCAACACGCCCTGACGCGCGCGGATGCGAAGCTGTTCACCATCGGTCGACAGTGCAACGCCCCGGCTGGCCAGTTCATCGATAAAGTCGTTGAGATTTATCATAAAGTCGCTTCCTCATATCCCTCTTCCAGACGATCTTCGGCCATCGTCCCGTTCTGCGAAATCCTGTCCAGCGCCAACCGCTCTTTGATAAAGTCGCTCCAGCGCGTCACGCTCGCTTGATCGAAAAACTGTTCCAGTGACAATTTCACGCCAAGATCCTTGTCAATCCTGTTTCTGATCTCGATGCCAGTCAGCGAATCGAGGCCGAGCTCGCTCAACCGTCGATCTGCTGCCAGATCGATCGATGAATCCAGTCGCAGCACACGGCGCACCTGGAAACGAAGGTAATCGATCAGGTCGCCGGTATTGCCGGCGCGAATATCCGCCGAAAGTTGTTCCATATCAAATGTCGCTGTGTTCGTCGTGACAGGTGTCTCGGTCACGGCCTCCCGTCCTCGCGCGAAATCCTCGTAAAACGGCTGCGGGTCGTCCTGTGAAAACTGTCGCATATACCTGGGCCAATCCACCGGCACGACCCCGAGTTGTGCCGGCGCCTGATCCAACAACCGTCCGAACACGCGGAGCCCTTGCTGCGGATCGATACTTGCGATGCCCCGCTTTTCCCAGCGTCCTCCCACATTCTTCCGCGCCGCCGCCCCGATTTCCGACCATGCGCCCCAATTGATGCTGTTGGCGGCCAGTCCCCGGCCACGCCGGTAATAAGCCAACTGATCGAGAAAACCGTTGGCCGCTGCATGATTGGCCTGCCCGGGGGTGCCCAGAAGCGACGCGCTGGAAGAAAACAAAGTGAAAAAATCCAGGGTCATTTTCCGCGTCAGAACGTGGAGATTCCACGCCCCTTCCACTTTCGGCGCCAATACGCTGATAAATCTTTCTCGCGCCTGATGAATCAACGCGCCGTCATCCAGCACTCCGACGGCGTGAACAACCCCCTTCAGAGGGAACCCGCTGTCGGCGCACGAGCCGATCACCCGGCCAAGTCCGTCGATATCGCGGACATCTGCCTGTTCCACCAGAACCTGCGCGCCTGTGCGGCGCAAAACATCCACTTGGTTCCGGGTCGCCTCATCGCCGCCGCTGCGGCTGACCAATACCAACCTGCGCGCGCCCTGGTCGATCAACCAGCGAGCAATCAACAGCCCGAGACCGCCGGTTCCTCCGGTAATGAGGTAGGTCGCATTCGCCCGGATGGTCATGTTCGCGGCCGCGGGTTTTTCGAGCGGGGGCTCGGTCATCGTCAGCACGATTTTCCCAGTGTGGCGGGCTTGTTGCATATAACGAAACGCTTCGGTTGCATCACAAAGCCTGAACGGCGTGTAGGGCAGTGGTCTGAATACTCCTTCGGCGAATTTCCCAATAAGATCGGAAAGTATCGACTGGATGAGCTGCGGTTGGTGCTTGCGTAGCGCGAGCAGGTCTACGGTAAAATAGGATATCCCAGCGCGCGCTTCCTCGACCTGCTGCCGGCTCCAGATCCCGGTCTTGCCGAGCTCCAGGAAGGAACCGCCATCGGCGAGGGCGGACAAGGTCCTCGGGATAAACTCGCCGCCAAGACAATTGAGGGCAATATCGACACCCCGGCCGCCGGTTTTTCTCAAGACTTCATCGGAAAAGTCCAGCTCGCGGGAGTTCATGATATGTTCGATGCCAAGCTGTCTGAGCACGGGCCATTTCGTCAGACTCGCCGTGGCAAACACCTCCGCCCCGGCCCGCTGCGCAATCTGAATCGCCGCCTGACCCACGCCTCCACTCGCGGCATGGATCAGGACGCGGTCGCCAGCCTTGATCCTGGCGAGATGCTGCAAGGCGTAGCTCGCGGTGAGAAATGCGATCGGTATCGTAGCCGCCTCCGCAAAGCCGATGGCGCGCGCGATAGGCACCACGAGCGTCGAGTCCATCGTGACATACTCGCTGAAACTCCCGGGCGCCATGGTCAGGACGCGATCTCCGGGCACCAAGTCGTCGACGTCGGGGCCGGTCGCGACCACCTCACCCGCACACTCATCGCCAAGCGGTCCCGGATCACCTGGGTAACGCCCGAGGGCATTCAGGACGTCGCGGAAATTCAGGCCGGCGGCATGCGCGCGGACCTCGACCTCTCTGCCGGCAGGAGGACGGCGCGGCACCTCATGCAACCGAAGCTCGTCAAGCGTGCCGCGCTCCCGAACCTCCAGCCGCAGCGTCTTTGATTCATCCACAATCGCGACAGGCGCCTGATGGCAACGCGCAAGCCGCGCTACGTAACGCGCGCCGTTTCGTACCGCGATTTGGTCCTCGTCCGTTGCGCGGATGATTTCCTCGTGCAACGCGGCAATCTCCTCCTCACGGGCGCCAGGATCCAGGTCAAAGCGGCTGCACTTGAGTTCAGGATGTTCGAGCGTGATGACCTTGCCCATCCCCCACAACAGGGACTGAGCGATCCCCGAACACCGGTCGCCCGGGATTACGCTTTGCGCACCGCGGGTTACCAGCCACAACCGCGGCTGCCCCCGGTGCCCGTTGGCAACCAGGGTCCTCACCAGATCCAGGACGCTGCCGAAGCCGGAATCGGCCAGTCCACGGACACCGGCGTTGATCATGATGGACTCCACGTCATCGAGATCCAACGCCCACAGATGCACCACACCACGCCATGCGGACGGACCCGTCGCAAAATCGGACAGCAGCCGATCATAGTCCTCGGAGCGATCAGCGCGGATTTGAACCGTCCGATCATCAATATGCGCATAGCTGTTCCCGCGTCGGACCAGAACAACGTCGTCGCCCTGCGAAGCAAACCGCTCCGCCAATTTGTCCGCCACGGACGTCGCATCAGCCAGCAACAACCAGCGTCCAGGGTTGCGCTCGTCCCCTGCCGCAATGCGCGGCAACCGCGCGACAACAATCGATTGCCGGAAGATCATATGATCGTCATCGGGGTCGGGGCAAATTGAGACGCTGTCCACAAATCCCTGATTCTCGAGCAGACCGATCCACTGCCTGTCACCCAACAACGGGTGGTTCGGCCTGAGCGCGCGGTCCTCGAACCGCCACCACCCTTCCGTCAATCCAAAGACAAGATCTATCCAGGACCGACGGGCCGTCCCCTCCAGCAGCATCAGCAATCCGTTCGGTGCAAGGAGTTGCTTTACGTTACCGAGCGTCTCCGCGAGATCCCGCGTCGCATGCAATACGTTGGCGGCCAACACGACATTGAACTCGTGCGCGCAAAATCCCTGAGACTGGGGCGGCTGCTCGATATCCAGCAGGCGATAATCGATGAACGGATAATTCCGGAACCGGTCCTGCGCGTTGTTCAGAAACAGTCTGGAGACGTCGGTGAACACATACCGGGTCCGGTCTCGCGGAAGATGTGGAAGGATATGCGCGGTCAGCCCGCCCGTTCCGGCTCCGATCTCCAATATACGCAAGGGCTGCCCCGCGGGCATGTCCCTGAGTGCCCGGGACAGCGCTTCGGCCACCGCCGCGTTCATGTCGCTGAAAGTCGGAGACTGGTCATAAAAACGCGCTGCACCCTTCAAATCACCGTCCGGGAACAACAGCTGGAGCGGATCGCAACGACCTTGCAACGCGGCCGCCAGGTTCCGCCCGCAGCGCCCGAGCAGCTCAATCTCTTCACACGCCAACGGGTACCGCTTCCGGATACGGGCCAGCCTTTCCGACACCTCCTCGGTTTCTCCTGGCCGGACCACCTCCCACGTCCCGGCATTACAGGAAAGCACGCCGCTCTCCAGCAGGATATCGAGCAGGCGGTCAAGTTGACGCCAATGCCGTTCTGAGACACCCAGCCGGTCCCGCAATGCCTCGTTCGTAAATCGTTCGCCGGGCGACATGCCCTGACCCATGTCAGACAATGCAGTGGCCACGAAGGCCGCGCTCAACGACTCCAGCTCACCGAGTATTTCGGCGGAATCCGCACCCCGCCGCTGCATATCGGTCGCATCGAGAAAAGACTCCAGCCGGCGCTTCAACTGATGGACGGGGATGAAGGAGCCCGCCGGGCCGCCTTTCGGCTCCAGCGGTCGTTTGCGCCATTCAACGAGATACTGACAATCGGCGCTCAGGTCATGCCGGTCGACAAACAACTCTGCGCGCGTAACCGACCGAAAACGCAGGCCATCCACTTGTGCGACGACGTAGCCGTCAGCCGTCATCAAGACGACATCGGCCACCAGCTCGCCACGCCCTTTATCGGGATGGCTACGCGTCTTGACGTGCGCCCACGCCTCGGCTCCGGCACCACGTGACAGCTGCGCACGCTCCAGACCCACGGGAACCAGCGTATCCCGATCCGTAACGGCCAGGGCCGCCTGAAAACCCGCATCGAGCAGGACAGGATGCACGCAGTAGTCGCCCTTTCCGTCATATACCTCCGCCGGAAGCGCAAGCCTCGCAAGCACTTCGTCGCCGCTACGCCAGATCTCCTGAATTGCGCGGAACCGCGGCCCGTAGCCGTAATCGCGCCGTTCGAGCCCCGCATAGAACGCCTTGCGATCCACCTCGCGCGGGCATGCGGCCTTGAGCGCGGCCAGATCCCTGTAGGCCGCTGTAGATGCTTCCGCCACCTCCAACGAGCCGTTGCCGTGTGCTTGCCAAGGAGCGTTCGTATCGGCCGTAACCGGCGCCAGGCTGAATAGCCGAAACGCATAGTTTGAGTGGTGGCCACGGTCGACCGACGTAAGGATGCACTGGACAAACCGTTCTCCGGTTTCCGGCACCTCCAAGGCATGTGAAAACTGAACGTCGGTGATGACCCAGCTCCTCGCCGGGTCGAGATTGCGCCCCGCTGCAAACGCCATCTCCACATATGCCGCCGCAGGCAACACGGCGCGTTGAAACACCCGATGGTCTCCCAGATAGGCCGGATTACCCACGCTGACGCCAGACTCGAATTGAATTTCCTTCAAGGCGGAACGAATCCTGACGCCAAGCAAGGGGTGGCGCGACCCGTCGTCTGAACTTCCGGATCCGGCCGCAACGATCCTCGCCGGCGAATCGAGCCAGAATCGCTTACGTTCGAACGGATAACCAGGCAGAACCACTTTCTTATATCCAGTGTGCTTGTAAAAGGCCTTCCAGTCGACGGAATGCCCGCGCGTGAACAACGCCGCCACACTGTGCGACAGCTGCTCCCAGTCTGACATCCCGGTATTCAGGCTGGGCAGCCACTGTATCTCTTCATCGCTCGTGCACCGGCGGCCCATCCCGATCAGCACCGGTTTCGGTCCGATCTCCAGGAATGTCCGCACGCCCTGTTCCAGCAGGGTATCGATGCCGGCTTTGAATCGCACCTCCTGCCGCACGTGACGCACCCAGTACTCCGGCTGCGCGATCTCGTCACCTATCCGTCGCCCGGTGACATTGGAGATGATGTCGATACGCGGCGCGGAAAAACATATGTCCTCCGCTACCTGCCGGAACTCCTCCAGCATGGGTTCCATCAACGGCGAGTGAAACCCGTGGGAAACCCGCAATTCCCGGTGGGCAATCGATTCCCTGTCGAGGCGCGCGCAGATCTCCTGCACGCGCTCACGATCCCCGGAAATGACGACATGCGCGGGGCCGTTCACCGCGGCGACTGAAACCCGACCGGCATAAGGGGAAATCGCTTCCGTAACCCGGTCTCGATCCGCAAATACCGCCGCCATCGCGCCATTTTCAGGCAGGGATTGCATAAGCCGGGCGCGCGCGGCCAGCAACCGGCAGCAGTCCTCCAGACTCATCACGCCGGCGACGCAGGCGGCGGCATATTCGCCGACGCTGTGTCCCATCAGCGCGGACGGGATAATCCCCCACGACATCCATAGCTGCGCCAACGCGTATTCGAGCGCAAACAAGGCCGGCTGAGTGTAGGCGGTTTCATGCAGAACGGAACCCTCGTCGTCGCCCTCGAACAGAACGTCCAACAGCGGCGTTTCGTAATAAGGTTTCAGGATCCCTTCGCAACGATCGAGGATGTCTCGAAAAAGCGGATGGGTGCTGTAAAGCTCCCTTCCCATGCCGACCGTCTGGGACCCCTGTCCGCTGAACAGGAACGCTATCGGTGCCGTTGCGCCGGCAGGCACAGTACCGACATAGACGTCCGCGGAATTCCCGGCCGCCGCCACAGACAGTCGCTCACGCGCGGTCTCCGTGGTGGATACCACGATACACAAACGATGCGGAAACGCGTTCCGTCCAACGGCCGCTGTGTAACACACGTCCGCAAGGCGCAGGTCGGGACTGCCGCCGAGGTGAGCGGCCAGGCGTCCGGCCAGTCTTCGCAGCGCCGAATCGGTTTTTGCCGACAGTACCAGAACGTGATGGCGCCGCCGGCCGGGATCGGGCAGATCGCGTCGTGCGGGCGGCTCCTGGACGATCACATGGGCATTGGTGCCACTGAATCCGAATGAGCTCACTCCGGCAACGCGCGACCCGGCTCGCGTTGCGACCTCCGACCACTCATGACCTCGTACAGGCACCCGAGCCGGAACGCTGTCCAGATCGATATGCGCGTTCGGCGACCGGAAATGCAGATGCGGGGGGATATACCGATGTTGCAGAGCCAACACAACCTTGAGTAGCCCGGCGATACCGGCTGCGGCCTCGGTGTGACCGATGTTCGTTTTCACCGATCCCACAATCAGTGGATGAGCCGTCGAACGCTGTTTCCCGTAAACTGCGCGCAGGGCATGCATCTCCACGGGATCGCCGAGCGCTGTACCGGTTCCATGCGCCTCCACATAGGATACCTGATGCGCCTCCACTCGTGCGTCGGCGAGGGCACGGCGCAGGACAGCCTCCTGGGCAAGCTGATTGGGGGCGGTAAGACCATTGCTGGCGCCATCCTGATTGATCGCCGAGCCCTTGATCACGGCAAACACATTGTCGTTATCGAGCGCGGCCCGGCGGAGTGATTTGAGCACCACGACGCCGCAACCTTCGCTGCGGACGTAGCCGTTCGCGTTCTCATCAAATGTCCTGCAACATCCGTCTGGTGACAACATCCCGGCCCGACTGAAGGCCATGCTCAATTCCGGTGACAGCAGCAGGTTCACACCACCTGCGATGGCAATCGATGACTCTCCGGCACGGAGGCTCTGACAGGCGAGGTGCACGGCTACCAGCGAGGATGAACATGCCGTATCGATCGTGATCGCAGGGCCATGCAGTCCGAAGGTGTATGCCAGCCGTCCCGCTGCGACCGATGGTGAACTGCCGGTCGCAAAATAGGGCTCATAGTCACTATCCCGGTTCTGTTTTACCTGAAGCAGCTCATAATCATGTGAAAACATGCCGACGAACACACCCGTATCGGACTCCCGCAACGAATCCGGCGCCAGGCCGGCGTGCTCCAGCGCCTCGTAGGTGGTTTCCAGCAACAACCGCTGCTGGGGATCCAGCAGATTCGCTTCCCTGGGCGAAATACCGAAGAACACCGCGTCAAACTGGTCGACATTGTCGACGAATCCCCCCCGGTCCGTGACAATAGCGGCGGTCGCCCCACCACCAAGCCGATAAAAACGACTGTTGTCCCAACGGGATTCGGGCACCGCACCGATGCCGTCGCCGCCGTTACGCAGCAGCGACCAGAAGTCGTCCACGGAATTCGCAGCGGGAAAACGGCAACCCAACCCTATTATCGCGATATCACCGGGTGGGTGGACCGGTATTTCGGCATCACCACCCGCCCTGCCGCCGGTCTCGTGAGCCGTGCCGCAATGCGGCCGCGACCATTCCTCGGCGGCCGGGGCAGCCTGATCAGCGTCGTCCCCAGCCAGCATCCGCTGCAAGGCCTTGGTCATCGCGGTCGCAGTGTGATAACGAAAGAAGAAACTCGTCTCGGGCTCGAAGCCAAGCTGCTCCGCCAGATACGATCTCAACCGCATCAGGTCAAGCGAGTCCATGCCCATTTCCATCAACGAGCGGTCACAGGCATAGGCCGAAATACGCGCCGACCCGAGCAGTTGCCCGATGCCGTCTTCGACAATACGGGACACGGTGGAACGATCTACGGGCTTGGCTGGGAGTTGCGCGCCTTTCCCCGGCATCCCGGAAGCGGACCGGCGCGGCTCCCGGTTGTGGAGGTCGTAGGCAATCAGTACGCCATTGCCCCGGTTGTCGCTGTCCGCCGGTCTATACCCATGTACCAGCCCGACGATAGCGGCGCCATGACTGTCATGGAAACGCAAGATGGGGTCTATGGAAAAGCCGTGTTCATCACGAGCCCGTATATACGCCTCCATGGGCATGGAATAATGGGAGGCGTAATCCTTGCAGAGGCTGACCGCCACCACGCCCTCGACTCCGCGGGTTACCGTGCAGCACTGCAAGACGAACTCCAGAAGCTGATCCCCTAGACCCAGATGCTGCATCCGTGGAAGCACGTTAACCGCCAGCAACTGCACGGTCCGGCCGGTCGGTGTGTGATGCACTGATACGCTGCCGCTCGTCGCCCCGGCCAGGACATCGACTGCCGGAATTCGCTGGGAATAGATTGCACCTGCTATCTCCCCGTCATACTCCAGCACCCATTGCCCCTCAGGGTGGGCCGTAATGCGCCATTTGATGTCTTCCGTCGAGCTGCGGCGGCATTCAATCCAGCATTCATCTTCCAGCCGTGCCAGGGCCGCAATATCATCGGGCCGGGGTTTACGTACGGTATAGGGCCGTTCCTCAAGCCAGTAGAGGCTGGAATACGCCGCCACATCCGCACGGAAATAGACCTTCGCGCAATCCGGCTTGGGGAACATTCCTGTCGCGGCCGCCGCCATCAGGAGCTGGTCTGAGCCGGCCCGATGCCGGTCGATGCTCTCCGGCACCGCTTCGGCGCCCGAGCCCTCGCCTGGTTCGCCAACGCGGCCGGCTCGGCTCATGTCGGGCGCACCGGTTTCCAGAACAATAAGGCCGTGACGCCGGGCAAGCACTTTCCACTGATCGAAATACCGGGTCAGGCGCTCAACGTCCAAGTGTCGTCGTCCGGCGATATCCGAACAGGAACCCGCGTCGCGAACGGCCCATACGAACAAGATGTCGGCGGGCTCATCGACGGCGAGCTTTCTCAACGCCGATAACACTTGTTCCGGCTCGGCGCTTTCAGCGACGACGCTTCGAACCGGTATGATCGAACGTGTCTGCGCGGCCCGGTCATAGGCCGCTGCATCGCAAGCCACGTTGATCAAATCAACGAACTGATACGCCGAATCCGCGCTACCCCAAAGCGATGCGGCGCCCAGACAGGCAACGATATCGTCATCCATCAAGCCCACCACCACCACGTGCCGGGGCTTGGCGAAGGAATGCCGGCTGAAAACGGACGTCAGGCAAGACGTCAGGTATTCACAACATCGGTCGGCTGGCGCACCACCCCGCGCACGAGCCGGGCACGCCGCCAACGCCGGTTCAGTGGGTATAGGACGAGACATGTCTGCGCCACATATTTTCAAACGTACTCAAGCACGAGTCCGTGTGCCAGCGGGAACTCAACTCCACTGCATAGAAACTGCGCCGGCGTTCAGGCATCGGGAATGCTGCCAATGCCGGGCCGGTGCGAGCATGCGTACCGGAGCCACCATTGAAGGGCAACAGGCGTCGATCTACTTCCGACTGGCGGGAAAACGAGGTATGCAAAATCAAATAAACGACGGGGCCAATAAACTGGCCAATGTCCATGCTATTCATAGTCTCTTTCCTAGATCAATATTTATATATTCTTTTATATTTTTAGTTTTATATCTTGTATTCCCACGCTCCCACTTTTTTCCTGTGCGCCAGCGACGCAACAATCCGCCGCTGGCGCAGCACATGCAACGTACCTTTTCGACCTTGCCGGAAGCTCTGCCGTGACGGCACGAACTCCGAGCCCGACAACACAGCGAGTGCAAAGATAATGGACACGCCTGCACCGCGCACCTTTAGTGCGCAAGTGCTTGCAAGAAATAAGCGAGGAAAACAGCTATACCATCATTTTTTTTATGCTACGGGGCAGGTGGACTATCGAAAGCTTCTCCTCCTACCCTGCCTTTACCATACCATCGGCAATTGGACTCCTGCAAGAATATCAGTATTTGATTATGTAGAAAACAAAATAAGGGTCGGACGAAGAACGTCTGTCTGCAAGATTGAGCTTGTGGGAAAACCCTTTACCGCCGCGTCGGCTGGCGACCCGCCGGCCTCTTCAGGCGCTCGCCTGCGGCCGTGATGAAGGGATGGGACAATGGCGGGGGCACCGTCCCGGAACCGGTCAGCGGTGTAGAGGTCGGGATGGTGTTTCATGAAGGCGTCCGCAAAGAAACCCCTGATCAGGATGACCCTGGTCAAAGAACCGGACACGCCATGGAGAATTTGTGGACCCCGCCCACCGGCTGCTCGAGGCAGCGGGTGGTGGTGTCTATCGGGATTGGTAGCGGGGGCAGGATTTGAACCTGCGACCTTCGGGTTATGAGCCCGACGAGCTGCCAGACTGCTCCACCCCGCAGCAAGGATCGCGCAGTGTACCGGGGGTCATTGGCAATTTCAAGCCGAATTAACGCCTTATTGTCTGTTTTCGGGGCGACTGAAACGGGCCGGCAGGACCTACCCCAAGGCGCCGATGGCCCGGACGCACAGCTCCAGCAGCGCCCCGACCAGCGGAGTCAGGCCTAGCATCGCCAGCCCGTTGACGCCGAGCAGGACATGCATGTCGCGCCCGGCGCGGATCGGCGGCTGCTCGACGGCGGGGTCGAAGTACATGAGCTTGACCACGCGCAGGTAATAATAGGCGCCGATCACCGAGAACAGCACGCCGAGCGCGGCGAGCCAGGTGAGCCCGGCGTCGATCACCGCCTGGAAGACGAACAGCTTGGCATAGAAGCCGGCGGTCGGCGGCACGCCGGCCATGGAGAACATCAGCAGCAGCATCAGGAAGGCATACCAGGGGCTGCGCTGATTGAGCCCTTTGAAGTCCTCGAGGTTCTCGGCCTCGAAACCGGCGCGCGACAGCAGGATGATCATGCCGAAGGCGCCGAGGCTCATGGCCGCATAGACCAGCATGTAAAACATCGCCGAGGCGTAGCCGTTCGGGCCGGCGCTCAGGATGCCGAGCAGGAAGAAACCCATGTGGGAGATGGTCGAATAGGCCAGCATGCGCTTCAGGTTGGTCTGGGCGATCGCGACGATATTGCCGAGCGCCATCGACAGCACCGCCATGATGACGAGCATGTCGCGCCACGAGGCCGACAGGTCCTCGAGCCCGCCGACCAGCAGGCGGATGACCATGGCGAAGGCGGCGAGCTTGGGCACCGTGCCGAGGTACAGCGTCACCGCCGTCGGCGCGCCGTGGTAGACGTCCGGTATCCACATGTGGAAGGGCACCGCGCCGAGCTTGAAGGCCAGACCGACCAGCACGAACACCAGGCCGAAGATCAGGATCATATCGTCGGCCGACAGGCCGGCGATCTCGCGGCTCACCACCGCGATGTCGAGGCTGCCGGTCGCGCCGTACAGCATCGACATGCCGTAGAGCAGCATGCCGGAGGCGAGCGCGCCGAGCACGAAGTACTTCATCGCCGCCTCGGTGGCCTGGGCGGAATCGCGCTGGAAGGCGACCATGGCGTAGAGGCTCAAGCTCAGCAGCTCGAGGCCCAGATAGAGCGTGAGGAAGTGACTGGCCGACACCATCACCATCATGCCGAGCACCCCGAACAGGGCGAGCACGAAGTACTCGCCACGGTACATGCCGCGCAGGCTCAGGTACTCGCGCGAATAGGCGAGCACGAAAAAGGTCGTGCCGTAGACCGCGAGCTTCAGCACGTCGGCCAGCACGTCGTCGACGAACATGTTGTTGAAGGTGGTCTCGGCCGGCAGCCCGAAGCCGCGCAGGCTCAAGCCGGCCGCGCCGATGAGCGTGAGCTGCGTCAGCGCGTAGGCCAGGTGACGGCGCTTGTCGCCCCGGTAGAGGTCGACCAGCAGGATCACACAGGCCATGAAGAGCACGAAGATCTCCGGCAGCGCGGGCAGCATGTTCGGCATCGCAAAGTTCATAGGGATCCCATGTGTAGACTGCTCAACGGCCTCTCAACGGTCACGGCAACTTCGACACGGCCACGTGAGTCAGCAGATTGTCGACCGACACGTGCATGACGTCCAGGAACGGCTTGGGCCACAGCCCCATCGCCAGCACCGCGACCGCCAGCGCGCCGAGCACCAGGGCCTCGCGCGGATTGAGATCCTTGAGCGCGGCGACGGCGTCGTTCGCCACCCCGCCGAAGACGACGCGCTTGACCATCCACAGCGTGTAGGCGGCGCCGAACACCAGGGTGGTGCCGGCCAGCACCGCGTACCAGACATTCACCTGGAAGCTGCCGACGATCACCAGGAACTCGCCGACGAAGCCCGACGTGCCGGGCAGCCCGGCATTGGCCATGGCGAACAGCATCATCAGGCTGGCGAACACCGGCATGCGGTCGGCGACCCCGCCGTAGTCCTTGATCATCCGCGAGTGCATGCGGTCGTAGAGCACGCCGACGCACAGGAACAGCGCGCCCGAGACGAAGCCGTGCGAGATCATCTGGATCAGCGCGCCCTCCACGCCCTGGGCGTTGAAGATGAAGAAACCCAGCGTCACGAAACCCATGTGCGCGATCGACGAGTAGGCGATCAGTTTCTTCATGTCCTCCTGCATGAGCGCCACCAGTCCGATGTAGACCACGGCGATCAGCGACAGCGCGATCATGGCGCCGGCCAGCGCCTGGCTCGCGTCCGGCAGAATCGGCAGGCTGAAACGCACGAAGCCGTAGGCGCCCATCTTTAGCATGATCGCCGCCAGCACCACCGACCCGCCGGTCGGCGCCTCGACGTGCGCGTCCGGCAGCCAGGTGTGAACCGGGAACATCGGCACCTTCACCGCGAACGCCAGGAAGAACGCGACGAAGATCCAGACCTGCTCGGGCATCGTGAGCCTCACCTGATGCAGGTCGAGAATGTTGAAGGTCGTGCCGGCCTTGAAGTACAGGTACAACAGGGCCACCAGCATCAGCACCGAGCCGAGCAGCGTGTAGAGGAAGAACTTGATGGTCGCGTACACCCGGTTCGGCCCGCCCCAGACGCCGATAATCAGAAACATCGGGATCAGCATCGCCTCCCAGAACACGTAGAACAGCACCGCGTCGAGCGCCGCGAACACGCCGATCATCAGGCCCTCCATGATCAGGAAGGCGGCCAGGTACTGCGCGACCTTCTTCTGGATCACCGTCCAGCCGGCGATCACCACCAGCAGCGTCGTAAAGCTGGTGAGCAGGATGAACAGCAGCGAGATGCCGTCGACCCCGAGGTGGTAATTCACGTGGAAGGCCGGGATCCACTCGCGGAGCTCGACGAACTGCATGTCGGCGATGCCGGTGTCGAAGCGGGCGTACAGCGGCAGCGTCAGCCCGAAGCTGGCGGCCGCGACGACCAGGCTCACGATCCGGGCGAGCGGCGCGCGCGCGTCACCGCCGGTGGCGAGCACCGCGACGCCCCCCAGGATCGGCACCCAGATGACCAGGCTCAACAGATGATCGGCTAGCATCGGCACGGGTCGTCCTTAGGCATCAGGCATGCAGGAAAAAGGTGATCAGGAGAAACAGCCCGATGATCATCCAGAAGGCGTAGACGTAGACGTGGCCGGTCTGCACCTGGCGCACGACCGCCGCCGTCCGCCCCACCAGCCAGGCCGTGCCGTTGACCGCCAGGCCGTCGATGAGCCTGACGTCGCCGACCCGCCAGAACCACCGGCCGACGGCGCGCGCGCCGCCGGCGAACACCGTCTCGTAGAGCTCGTCGAATCCGTACTTGCGCACCAGCACCCGGTAGACGAAGGCGAAACGCTGGCTGATGACGGCCGGCACCTGGGGCGCCTGGATATAGAGATACCAGGCCAGGCCGAAGCCGGCGAGCAGCAGCAGCATGGGCAGCGACTGGGCGCCGTGCGCGGCGAACTGGCCCGGGCCCTGAAAGTGCTTGCCGACCTCCGTCAGCACGTCGTGCTGCGGCAACACCTTGATGGCGTCGCCGAAGAAACCGCCGAACAGCATCGGGCCGGCGTACATCGCGCCGATGATCACCGAGGGGATGGCCAGCATCACCAGCGGAAAGATCACCACCAGCGGCGACTCGCGCACGTGGCGGAAGGTGTGCTCGTCCATGCGCGGCGTGCCGTAGAAGGCCAGGAACAGCATGCGGAACGAATAGAAGGCGGTCACGAACACGCCCAGCACCACGGAGATATAGGCGAAGGTATGCCCCGGCAGCGTCGAGTAATGCACCGCCTCGATGATCGCGTCCTTGGAATAGAAACCGGCAAAACCCGGAAACCCGACCAGCGCCAGGGTCCCGGCCCAGGCGGTCATGTGCGTGACCGGCATGCGCCGGCGCAGCCCGCCCATCTTGCGCAGATCCTGCTCGTGGTGCAGGGCGATGATCACCGAGCCGGCCGCGAGGAACAGCAGCGCCTTGAAGAAGGCGTGCGTCATGAGATGGAAAATGCCGGCGGCATAGGCCGAGGCGCCGAGCGCCACGGTCATGTAACCCAGCTGCGACAGTGTCGAATAGGCCACCACGCGCTTGATGTCGTTCTGCACCATGCCGAGGAAGGCCATGAACAGCGCGGTGATCGCGCCGATCACCATGACCACCGACAGCGCGGTCTCGGACAGCTCGAACAGCGGCGACATGCGCGCCACCATGAAGATTCCGGCGGTCACCATGGTCGCGGCGTGGATCAGCGCCGAGATCGGCGTCGGGCCCTCCATCGAATCCGGCAGCCAGACATGCAACGGCACCTGCGCCGACTTGCCCATGGCGCCGACGAACAGCAGCAGGCAGATCACCGTGATCAGGTTCCATTCCACGCCCGGCAGAACCTGCAAGGTCTGGTCGGCGAGTTGCGGCGCGATGCCGAACACCGCGCCGTAGTCGAGCGTGCCGAAGCCGAGATAGATCGCCGCGATGCCCAGCAGGAAACCGAGGTCGCCGACGCGGTTGACCAGGAAGGCCTTGAGGTTGGCGCGGATCGCCGACTCGCGCGTGTACCAGAAGCCGATCAGCAGATAGGACACCAGGCCGACCGCCTCCCAGCCGAAGAACAGCAGCAGGAAGTTGTTCGACATCACCAGCATCAGCATGGCGAAGGTGAACAGCGCGATATAGCTGAAGAAGCGCTGGTAGCCCGGATCGTCGCGCATGTAGCCGATGGTGTAGATATGCACCATGAGCGAGACGAAGCTGACCACCACCATCATCATGGCGCTCAGGGGGTCGATCAGGAAGCCGATCTCCATCGGGATGCCGCCGCTCTCGCCCCAGATGTACACCGGCCCGTTGAAGCTGTTGCCGCCGACCAGCACGTCCCGGGCCACCACCAGCGACAGCGCGAAGGCGACCGCCACGCCGAGGATCGCCGCGGTGTGGGCCCCGATGCGGCCGATCTTCCAGCCCAGCAGGCCGGCGACGACCGATCCGGCCAGGCAGGCCAGCGGGATGGCGAGGTAGACGTTCTGCATGTTCTCGAACATGGGCTAGCCCTTGAGCGTGTCCAGGTCGTCGACGTTGATGGTCTGGCGGTTGCGGAACAGCACGATCAGGATCGCCAGCCCGATGGCCGCCTCGGCGGCCGCGACGGTCAATATGAAGAACACGAACACCTGCCCGGCGATGTCGTCCAGATAACGCGAGAAGGCGATGAAGTTCATGTTCACCGCCAGCAGGTTGAGCTCGATCGCCATCAGCAGGATGACGACGTTCTTGCGGTTCAGGAAAATGCCGACGGTGCTGATCGCGAACAGGATCGCCCCGAGCACCAGATAATCCGACAAGGCAATCATCGCCATCTCCTGTTGCTCGCTATCGACCGGCTTTGAAAAACCAATTCCGCCACGGGGGACACGGGGGACACGGGGAATACAATAGTTGCACAAACCGGATCCTCCGAGTTTATCCCGTGACCACGACGATTCTTAACTTGATTTCCCCCGTGTTCCCCGTGCCCCCCGTGGCAAAGCATTTTCACCTCGTCACTGGGCACAATCATGGCTTCTTCTCCGCGCGCATCTTGACGATGCGCACCCGGTCCTTGCGGTTCGCCTGCACCTGGCGCGCCGGGTCCTGATACTTGGTCTCCGGGCGTTTGCGCATGGTCAGGGCGATGGCCGCGATGATCGCCACCAGCAGCACCGCGGCCGCGATCTCGAAGGGATAGACGTAGTCGGTGTACAGCAGCCGGCCGAGCTCGCGGGTATTGCTGTAGTCGGCCGGGTGCGGCGCCGGCAACGGCATCGCCTCCGAGCCGAAGCGCGGCACGCTCAGCAGGATCGTCATCTCCAGGACCATGAGCACCGCGACCGTGCCGCCGATCGGCAGGTACTCGGCGAAGCCCTCGCGCAGCCGCACCAGGTTGATGTCGAGCATCATCACCACGAACAGGAACAGCACCATCACCGCGCCGACGTAGACCAGCACCAGCACGATCGCCAGGAACTCGGCCTCCAGCAGCACCCACAGCCCGGCGGCGCTGAAGAATGCCAGCACCAGGAACAACGCCGACTTCACCGGGTTGCGGATGGTGATCACCATCGTCGCCGCGAACAGCAACACCCCGGCGAAGAAGTAAAAAACGAGTTGCGTGAAAGTCATATTGTTCTTTTCTGTGTCAGCGGTACTTGGCGTCCGCCGCGCGGTCGGCGGCGATCTGTTTCTCGTACTGGTCGCCGATCGCCAGCAGCTTGTCCTTGGTGATGACGTTCTCGCCGCGGTTCTCGAAATGGAATTCGTAAATCCGCGTCTCGACGATCGAGTCCACCGGGCAGGATTCCTCGCAGAATCCGCAGTAGATGCACTTGAACAGGTCGATGTCGTAACGCGTGGTGCGGCGCGTGCCGTCGGCGCGCTGGGTCGATTCGATGGTGATGGCCAGCGCCGGGCACACCGCCTCGCACAGCTTGCAGGCGATGCAGCGTTCCTCGCCGTTCGGATAGCGGCGCAGCGCGTGCAGGCCGCGGAAGCGCGGGCTCTGCGGCGCGCGCTCCTCCGGGTACTGCACGGTGATCTTGCGCGCGAACAGGTAGCGGCCGGTGACCCGCATGCCGCGGAACAGCTCGAGGAGCATGAAGCTGTTGATGAATCGTCTGATCGCGCTCATTCGTCCGTTTCCCCGTCAGTGGAAGAGATAGCCCCAAGGGGTCAGGAACATGGCCGCGCCCATCACCACGATCCACACCAGCGTGACCGGGATCAGCACCTTCCAGCCGAGCCGCATGATCTGGTCGTAGCGGAAGCGCGGGAAGGTGGCGCGGAACCACAGGAACAGGAACAGGAAGAAGCTCACCTTGGCGAGCAGCCAGTGCATGCCGTCGCCGAGCAGGCCGCCCAGCACCGGCACCTCCGGGATCCATGCCGCCGGCAGCGGCGACATCCAGCCGCCGAGGAACATGAGGGCGGCGAGCGCCGAGATCAGGATCATGTTGGCGTACTCGGCGAGAAAGAACACCGCGAACGCCATGCCCGAGTACTCGACGTGGAAGCCGGCGACGATCTCCGATTCGCCCTCGGCGACGTCGAACGGCGAGCGGTTGGTCTCGGCGACGCCGGAGATGAAATACACCATGAACAGCGGCAGCAGCGGCAGGAAATACCAGTGCAGCATTCCGCCGTCCTGGGCCAGCACGATCTCGCGCAGGTTGAGGCTGCCGGCCGCCATCAGCACGCCGACCAGGGCGAAGCCCATGGCGATCTCGTAGGCGACGATCTGCGCCGCCGAGCGCATCGCGCCGAGGAAGGCGTACTTGGAGTTCGAGGCCCAGCCGGCGACGATCACGCCGTAGACGCCCATCGAGGTCAGCGCCAGGACATACAGCAGGCTGGCGTCGATGTCCGCCAGGACGAGCGTGTCGGTGAACGGCACCACCGCCCAGGCCGCCAGCGACGGCGCGATTGCCAGCACCGGCGCGATCACGAACAGGAACTTGTTCGCGTTGGCGGGGATGACGATCTCTTTCAGCAGCAGCTTGAGCGCGTCGGCGATCGGCTGCAGCCAGCCGCGCGGCCCGACGCGGTTGGGGCCGATGCGGACCTGCATGTAGCCGATGATCTTGCGCTCGGCATAAGTCAGATAGGCGACCGCCAGCAGCAGCGGCATGACGATGGCGACGATCTTGGCGAGATTGACCGCGCCGAGTTGCACCCACAGCGGCGTCTGGTTCCACAGATTGACGATGCCCTCGATCATGCCGTCACCCCGCGATCACGCTGGCCGGACCCTGGCCGCCGAGCGGCGCGGTCTCGGGATGAGCGGCGTGCACCAGCACGCAGCCCTCGGGCACGCGCGCGTCCGGCACCAGGGCGAGCTCGGCTTCGTCGGCGGCGGCACCGCCGACCCGCACCCGCACCGTGCCGCCCGCCACGAAGCCCAGGCGCGCGATCTGGTCGGGGTGCATGCGCGCCGCCGGCTTGGGATTGTCGCGCGTCATCTGCAAGGGGCCGGCGCGGCGCACCAGCGCATCGACCCGGTAGAGCGGGACTTCGTAGATGCGCGTAAGCCCCGGATCCTTCTCGGGCGGCGCGCCGAGCTGCCAGGCGGTCAGCCGGGCGGACGGCACGACCGGCGTGGCGGCGAGTTCGTCGCGGATGTCCTCCGAGCTCAGGTAATCGAAACCGTTCAGGCCGAGCAGGTTGCCCAGCACGCGCAACACCTTCCACGCCGGGCGCGTCTCGCCCGCCGGCGGCGCGGCCGCCGCGAAGCTCTGCCAGCGGCCCTCGCAGTTCACGAAGGTTCCGGAGGTCTCGGTGAACGGCGCGACCGGCAGCAGCACCTGCGCATAGTCGCCGGCCGTGCCGCGGAAGGCGGCGAGCTGCACCACGAAATCGGCGCCCGCCAACGCGCGCCGCGCCAGCGCGCCGTCCCAGCAGTCCAGCTCCGGCTCCGCGCCCAACACCAGATAGGCCCGGCGCGGATCGGCCAGCATCGCGTAGGCGTCGCGCCCGGCCCGGGCCGCCCCGCCCGCCGGCCCGCGGTGCGGCAGGCAGCCGGCCAGCCAGCCGCCGGCGCCGTTGGCCTCGCTCAACACGCCGAGGCGCGCGCCGGCCAGGTCGGCGACGAGCTCGGCGAGCGCGCGCAGGTCGGCGGCGCGATGGTGGCTGGCGGCGAGATTGCCGAGCAGCAGCGTGGCGCTCTTGGCTTCGCGCAAGGCCCCGGCGATCGCCCGCTCGGCCTCGCCCGGTTTCGCCCCGCCGGTCCAGGCGGCGACCGGCTCGGGCAGCGCGCTGCCGGTGACCTCGCTCAAGGCGGCGGCGACGCGCGCCAGCACGCGCAGCATCTCGTCGGGCGCGACAATGGCCTTGGCCTTGAGGTCGAAGGTGAAATCGTAATCGACCGGGTTCACCGCCAGCACCGTCGCCCCGTTCAGGAAGGCCTTGCGGATGCGGTGGGCGATGAGCGGCTGGTCCTTGCGGACATTGGTGCCGATCAGCAGCACCGCGTCGCGGTGCTCGAGATCGGCGAGATCCTGGCCGAGCCAGGGAAACGGCGGCTGCAGCGGATCGTCGCGGAAGTCGCGCCGCCGCAGGCGATGGTCGACGTTACCGGAGCCAAGACCGCGCGTGAGCTTCTGCAGAAGAAAAAACTCCTCGAGCGTCGATCCCGGCGCGGCCAGCGCGCCGAGCGCATCGGCGCCGTGCGCCGCGACGACCTTCTTCAAGCCCTCGGCGGCGAAGTTCAACGCGGTCTGCCAGTCGACCTCGCGCCACTGGCCGCGGTCCTTGATCAGGGGTGCCCGCAGCCGGTCCTCGGCGTCGAGGCCCTCGTAGCTGTAGCGGTCGCGGTCCGACAGCCAGATCTCGTTGACCGCCTCGTTCTCCGCCGGCAGCACGCGCTTCACCACGCTGCGCAGCGTCTGCACCGTGAGATTCGAGCCGACGCAGTCGTGCGGGCTCACCGACGGAAGGCTCTGCAATTCCCAGGAACGCGCCGAGAACCGGAACGGCCGCGACGTCAGCGCGCCCACCGGGCACAGGTCGATCATGTTGCCGGACAGCTCGGAGTCGACGCTGCGCTCGACATAGGTGCCGATGCGCATGTGCTCGCCGCGCCCGGTGGCACCGAGCTCCATGATGCCGGCGATCTCCTGGCCGAAGCGGATGCAGCGCGTGCAGTGAATGCAGCGCGTCATCTCGGTGGCGATCAGCGGGCCGATCCACTTGTCCATGACGATGCGTTTCTTCTCGGCGAAACGCGATACGTCGCCGCCGTAGCCGACCGCCAGGTCCTGCAGCGGGCACTCGCCGCCCTGGTCGCAGATCGGGCAGTCGAGCGGATGATTGATGAGCAGGAACTCCATCACGCCCTTCTGGGCGTCGATCGCCCGGGCCGAGCGGGTGCGCACCACCATGCCCTCGGTGACCGGCGTGGCGCAGGCCGGCAGGGGCTTGGGCGCCTTTTCGATGTCGACCAGGCACATGCGGCAGTTGGCCGCCACCGACAGCTTCTCGTGGTAGCAGAAGCGCGGGATGACGATGCCGGCGGCGTCGGCGGCCTCGATGACCATCGAGCCCTTCTCGACCTCGAGCGGGCGGCCGTCGATCTCGATATGGAGCTTGTCGGTCATGCGCGGGCCCGCTCCGGCATCGCCACCTGGCAGCGGCGGTGCGTGATGTGGTATTCGAATTCGTCGCGGAAATTTTTTATGAAGCTGCGCACCGGCATGGCGGCGGCGTCGCCGAGCGCGCAGATGGTGCGGCCCTCGATGCGCGCGGCGGCGTCGGTCAGCAGATCCAGGTCCTCGGGCCGCCCCTTGCCGTGCTCGATGCGGTGCACGACCCGCGACAGCCAGCCGGTGCCCTCGCGGCAGGGCGTGCACTGGCCGCAGGACTCCTCGTAATAGAAGTGCGCGATGCGCGCCAGCACCCGCACCATGCAGGTGGTCTCGTCCATCACGATCACCGAGCCGGCGCCGAGCAGCGAACCGGCCTTGGCCAGCGAGTCGTAGTCCATGTCGAGATCCATCATCACCTCGCCGCGCACCACGGGCACCGACGAGCCGCCGGGGATCACCGCCTTGAGGCGGCGCCCGCCGCGCATGCCGCCGGCCATCTCCAGCAGATCGGCGAACGGCGTGCCGAGCGGGACCTCGTAGTTGCCGGGCCGGTTGACGTGGCCGGAGACCGAGAAGATCTTCGGGCCGCCGTTGTTGGGTTTGCCCAGCCCCAGGAACCAGTCGCCGCCGCGCCGCAGGATCTCCGGGACCGACGCCAGGGTCTCGGTATTGTTGATGGTGGTCGGGCGACCGAACAGGCCGTAGCTCGCCGGGAACGGCGGCTTGAAGCGCGGCAGGCCCTTCTTGCCCTCCAGGCTCTCCAGCAGCGCGGTTTCCTCGCCGCAGATGTAGGCGCCGGCGCCGAGCACGCTGTGCAGCTCGAAATCCACGCCGCTGCCGAGCATGTCGGTGCCGATCAAGCCGGCGGCGCGCGCCTCGGCGAGCGCCGCCTCGACACGTTCGTAGGGCTCGTAGAATTCGCCGCGCATATAGTTGTAGCCGACCGTGGCGCCGATGGTGTAGCCGGCGATCGCCATGCCCTCGATGAGCGCATGCGGATTCAAGCGAAGAATATCGCGGTCCTTGAAGGTGCCGGGCTCGCCCTCGTCGGAATTGCAGACGATGTACTTCTGCCCCGGCGCCGAGCGCGGCATGAAGCTCCACTTGAGGCCGGTCGGGAAACCGGCGCCGCCGCGGCCGCGCAGCACGGACTTCTTCAGCTCGTTGATGATCTCTTCGGGCGGCGTTTTTTCCTGGAGAATTTTGCGCCACACCGCGTAGCCGCCGTTCGCCTCATAGGTGGCGAGCGACCAGGGCCGTTCCTGATCGTGGAGGCGGAAGCAGACTTCGTTGGCCATCGCGTCCCCTAGTCCAGCTTGTCGAGAATCTCGTCCACGCGCCCGGGCGTGAGATTCTCATAATACGTCTTGTCGACCATGAACATCGGCGCGCCGCCGCAGGCCGCCAGGCACTCGACCTCCTTCAAGGTGAAGCGGCCGTCGGCGGTGGTCTCGCCGAAGCCGATGCCGAGCTTGCGCTTGAGATGCGCGACGATCTCGTCCGAACCGCACAGCATGCACGCGACGTTGGTGCAGACGCTGATCTTGTGGCGCGCGACCGGCTTGAGCTCGTACATCGAGTAGAAGGTCGCGACCTCGTAGACCTGGATCGGCCGCATCCCGAGCAGCTCGGCGACGTAGTCCATCAGCGGCTCCGACAACCAGCCGTGCTCGTCCTGGGCGGCGGTCAGCGCCGCCAGCACCGCCGACTGCCTGCGGTCGGGCGGGTACTTGGCGATCTCGCGATCGATCCTGGCCAGCGATTCCTTCGAGAGCATGTTGAGTTTCTTTACCTGTCAATCTCGCCGAACACGATGTCCTGGGTGCCGATGACCGCCACGACGTCGGCGAGCATGTGGCCGCGGACCATTTCGTCGAGCGCCGAGAGATGCGCAAAGCCCGGCGCGCGGATCTTCAGCCGGTAGGGCTTGTTGGCGCCGTCCGAGATCAGGTAGCAGCCGAACTCACCCTTGGGATGCTCGATGGCCGCGTAGGCCTCTCCCTCGGGGATGCAGAAGCCCTCGGTGAACAGTTTGAAATGGTGGATCAGGGCCTCCATGTCGTCCTTCATCTCGGCGCGCGGCGGCGGCACCAGCTTGTGATTGTCGAGGATCACCGGGCCCGGGTTCTTGCGCAGCCATTCGACGCACTGGCGGATGATGCGGTTCGACTGGCGCATCTCCTCCATGCGGACCAGGTAACGGTCGTAGCAGTCGCCGTTGACGCCCACCGGGATGTCGAAGTCGATCCGGTCGTAGACCTCGTAGGGCTGCTTCTTGCGCAGGTCCCACTCGATGCCGGAGCCGCGCAGCATCGGGCCGCTGAAGCCGAGCTGCAGCGCCCGCTCCGGACTCACCACGCCGATGCCGACGGTGCGCTGCTTCCAGATGCGGTTGTCGGTGAGCAGGGTCTCGTATTCGTCGACGTACTTCGGGAAGCGCTCGGTGAAGTCCCAGATGAAATCCAGCAGGCCGCCCTGGCGGTTGCGGTTGAGGCGCTCGACGTCCTTGGCGTCGTGCCACTTGGACGCCTGGTACTGCGGCATGCTGTCCGGCAGGTCGCGGTAGACGCCGCCGACGCGGTAATAGGTCGCGTGCAAGCGCGCGCCCGACACCGCCTCGTAGACGTCCATCAGGTCCTCGCGCTCGCGGAAGGCGTAGAGGAACACGGTCATGGCGCCGATATCGAGGCCGTGCGAGCCGAGCCACAGCAGGTGGTTCAGCAGCCGCGTGATCTCGTCGAACAGCACGCGGATGTACTGGGCGCGGACCGGCGGCTCGACGCCCAACAGCCGCTCCATCGCCAGCACGTAGCCGTGCTCGTTGCACATCATGGACACGTAGTCGAGCCGGTCCATGTAGCCGATGCTCTGGCTGTAGGGCTTGCTCTCGGCGAGCTTCTCGGTGGCGCGGTGCAGCAGGCCGATATGCGGATCGGCGCGCTCCACCACCTCGCCGTCCAGCTCCAGCACCAGGCGCAGCACGCCGTGCGCCGCCGGATGCTGGGGGCCGAAGTTCATCGTGTAATTCCTGATCTCGGGCACGGCGTCAGTGTCTCGCTGTATACCTTAATACACCCACGGGTGCCGCGACCGGCGCGGCGGTTGAAATCCTCATCCCGGCTTCGCCTCCTTCTTCGGCACCGCGCGCAGGCCGTAGCCCTCCTCGCGGATCACCCGCGGCACGAGGATGCGCGGCTCGATGGTCACCGGCTGGTAGACCACGCGCCGCTTGTCGGGATCGTAGCGCATCTCGACCTGGCCGATCAGCGGAAAGTCCTTGCGGAACGGATGGCCGATGAAACCGTAGTCGGTGAGGATGCGGCGCAGGTCCGGATGACCCTCGAAGACGATGCCGAACAGATCGAAGGCCTCGCGCTCGTACCAACCGGCCGAGGCCCAGATGTCGGTGACCGATTCCACCACCGGCAGCTCGTCGTCGAGAAAGGTCTTGACGCGCAGGCGCTGATTGTTGCGCACCGACAGCAGCTGGTAGGCGACCGCGAAGCGCGGCCCCTGGCGCGGACCCCTGGGCGACTCCTTGGCATAGTCCAGGTAATCGACGCCGCTCAAGTCGATGAGTTGCTGGAAGGCGAACGGCGCCTGATCGCGCAGGCCCTGGCAGACGCGGTGCAACTGCTCGCGCCGGATCTCGAGCGTCAGCTCGCCGACGTGCAGGGTGTCGGCGACGATCGCGTCGCCGAATTTCTCCCGGGCAGTGTTGGCAAGTGCCTGAAGCGATTCAGTCATGGCGTGTCGGGGCGGCGGCCTTAGCGGGCGATGGTGTTGGTGCGCTTGATCTTGCTCTGCAACTGCAGAATGCCGTAGATCAGCGCCTCCGCCGTCGGCGGGCAGCCGGGCACGTAGATATCCACCGGCACGATGCGATCGCAGCCGCGCACTACGGCATAGGAATAATGGTAATAGCCCCCGCCGTTGGCGCAGGAGCCCATCGAGATCACCCAGCGCGGTTCGGCCATCTGGTCGTAGACCTTGCGCAGCGCCGGCGCCATCTTGTTCACCAGGGTGCCGGCCACGATCATGACGTCCGACTGGCGCGGGCTCGGCCGGAACATGATGCCGAAGCGGTCGAGGTCGTAGCGCGCCGCGCCGGCGTGCATCATCTCGACCGCGCAGCAGGCCAGGCCGAAGGTCATCGGCCACATCGAGCCGGTGCGGGTCCAGTTGATCAGCTTGTCGGCCGAGGTGGTGATCCAGCCCTTTTCCAGGACGCCCTCTATTCCCATTCCAGGGCCCCCTTCTTCCATTCGTAGATGAAACCGATGACGAGAATGCCGAGGAACACCATCATGGCGACGAAGCCGAACATGCCGACCGTCGGTTCCTGCAGGACCACCGCCCAGGGAAACAGGAAGGCGATCTCCAGGTCGAAGATGATGAACAGGATCGCGACCAGGTAATAGCGCACGTCGAACTTGGTGCGCGTATCCTCGAAGGCCTCGAACCCGCATTCGTAGGGAGAGAGCTTCTCGGCATCCGGACGGTTGGGGGCGAGAAACCAGCCGATCGCCATGGGCACCACGCCGACCGCGATCCCTACGGCGATGAAGATGAGTATCGGGAGATAATTCTCCAACATCCTTATGGCCCCATGCGTTGCGAGCGAATCGCGCTGCTTGTAGTAATTTTTGTGTCCGCGACGGCGAACGGCGTAAGCCCCGCAGTCTAGGCGTCAGCGCAATTCAAAGTCAAGCGCGGGGACGGGAGAAATGCTATTGAGATTCACGGGGTTATATTGATTTTGGCAGGCATAAAAAAGCCCTATTTCAGCGCCCGCTGAGAGAAACGAAACTGGTGCCGAAGGCGGGACTCGAACCCGCACGGGTTTCCCCACTACCCCCTCAAGATAGCGTGTCTACCAATTTCACCACTTCGGCAAATTATTGCGGTTTACAGGCTTACTTCGGCACCTCGGGCACGCCGCTGGGTGCCGCGGGCGCCGCCGGCGGGACCTCGGGCCGCTCCACCGGCGCGAGCTGCTCGGTGACGCTCTTCACTTGGCCCTGCTGCGAGTAGACGACGGTCAGCCCCAGGCTGGTGAGGAAGAACATCACCGCCAGGATCGCCGTGGTGCGGCTCAGGAAGGTGGCCGAGCCGCGCGCACCGAACAGCGTCTGCGACGCGCCGCTGCCGAAGGCCGCGCCCATGTCGGCGCCCTTGCCCTGCTGCAGCAGCACCAGCGCCACCAGCCCCACCGCGACCAGCATATGTACGACGATCAACAATTCTTTCATGGATGACTCTCAAAATATGCCGAAAAAGTCGTTCCACGACTTTTTCGGCTACGCAAAGCCCCTTGTAATATTATCAGGGGCGATTTTTGCTTTGCTCCATTTTTCAAACACTTGAGTGTTTGAAAAATACCGGTCGATCCGTCGACCGACCAACAGGCAGTCGAAAAACAAGTTTTCGACCGCCTGTTGAACCCTAGCCGGCGGCGCGGCAGATGGTCAGGAACTCGTCGGCCTTGAGCGAGGCGCCGCCGATCAGGCCGCCGTCGATGTCCGCCTGGCCGAACAGATCCTTGGCGTTCGACCCCTTGACGCTGCCGCCGTACAGAATGCGCAATTCGTTCGCGACCCTGGCGTCCTGCTGGGCCAGGCGCTCGCGGATGTAGCGGTGCACGTCCTGGGCCTGCTGGGGCGATGCGGTCTTGCCGGTGCCGATCGCCCAGACCGGCTCGTAAGCGAGCACCGACTTGGGGAAGGCGGCGATGCCGGACTTGGCGATGACTGCGTCCAATTGCCGCGCCACCACGTCCTCGGTCTTGCCGCCTTCGCGCTCCTCGAGCGTTTCCCCGACACACAGAATGGGAATCAATCCGGCCGCCTGGGCGGCCTGGAATTTGTCCGCCACCACCGCGTCGGTCTCACCATACAGGGCGCGGCGCTCGGAATGGCCGACGATCACGTAACGGCAACCGTAGTCGACCAGCATCGGGCCCGATACCTCACCGGTATAGGCGCCCTGCGCATGCACGTTCAGATTCTGCCCGCCCCAGGCGACCTTGCCGCCGGCGAGCTTCTCCTTGACCAGCGGGATCAGGATGAACGGCGGGCAGACCACCACGTCCGTCTGCTTGACCTCGCCCACGCCCTTGACGATCCCGTCGACCAGCGCCGCCGCCTCGGCCTGGTTGCCGTGCATTTTCCAGTTTCCCGCGACCATCGGCCGGCGCATCACTACCCCCAAAGACCTCTGAAAGGGCGGGATGTTACCGAGCTTAAGCGTGGAAAGCAATTGAGTATTTAAGGTCGGAATAGGCCCGCGCGGGGCTCGCACGGCATTGCCGGGGCGCGTGCGATGTGGAAGATTAGCAGTGTCCCGCCTGGCCGGGACGATCGCGCCGGCCCCGCCGCCGCGACGATTAAGGACCCGCTCCATGACCGACGCCGACACCCTCACCACGCCTCGCATCGCCCTCGTCACCGGCGGCGCCCAGGGCATCGGCCGCGCCGTCGCCGGCCGGCTGCTGCGCGACGGCTACGGCGTGGTGATCGTCGACAGCGATCCGGAGGCCGGCGCGGAAGCGGCCGCCGAGCTCAACGCCCTCGGGGATATCAGCTTCATCGCCACCGACGTCGCCGACGAGCTTGAGGTGCGCGCGGCGGTCGCCGCGGCGATCGGCCAGCACGGCCGGCTCGATGCGCTGATCAACAACGCCGGCATCGGCCGCGGCGCGCCGGTGACGGAGCTCAGCCTCGCGGACTGGAACCGGGTGCTCGGCGTCAACCTCACCGGCGCGTTTCTGTGCGCCAAGCATGCCGTGCCGCATCTGCGCGCGGCGCAAGGCAACATCGTCAACATCGCCTCGACCCGCGCCTTCCAGTCGGAGCCCGACACCGAGGCCTACGCCGCCTCCAAGGGCGGCCTCATCGCCCTCACCCACGCGCTCGCCGTGAGCCTCGGGCCGCAGGTGCGCGTGAACTGCGTGAGCCCCGGCTGGATCGACGTGTCCATGTGGAAGAAGCACGGCCAGGCGAGACCCGCCGAACTTACCGAGGCCGACCACCGCCAGCACCCTGCCGGCCGCGTCGGGACGCCAGAGGACGTCGCAGGGCTGGTGGCTTATCTGATTTCGGCGGAGGCCGGGTTCATCACCGGGGCCAATTTCGTCGTCGACGGCGGGATGACGCGCCGGATGATATACGTCTAGCACGGCGATTCAACGCCAAATGGCACGGCTGTTGCTGGCAGGAAACCGACGTGGAATATCTCAACGGCCACTGCCGCGTGCGTCAAAAATTGACGCGTCAGCCATAAAATATGCATAAGCCAGACCAATAACAACGTCATCGAAATACCAGAAATCGATTTTTGCTGCGTTAGCAATAAGCACTAGCAGAAACGACGCAAACCCTAAGGCGATCCAGACAGCAATATTTGCCAGTTTTTCCCGATTGATTCCCTTGCGCCTGACCGCGATACACATTCCAATACCGGCAGATATCAGACACACTACAAACGAGACAACAAGCGCCGTCGTGTTCATGGCAGATTCCTGCACAGCGGGGGCGCACTCGATTTGATTATGTTTCGAGCGAGAAAGTTATACAACGCGATGACAAGTGTGTGCATTCGCTGATCGAGAGTTCAGGGGTCAGCAACTGTCTTACCTCCCCACCCGAACAGCCTCGGCAGACCGCCGCGGC
>Ga0214471_10000627_pt1 | contig 29321 bp, 24 predicted proteins | sample RVTome_5_FD_207665 | JGI IMG/M metagenome (GOLD analysis project Ga0214471, IMG submission 207665) | Soil microbial communities from uranium-contaminated site in the Upper Colorado River Basin, Wyoming, United States - RVT142D155 | ecosystem: Environmental > Terrestrial > Soil > Contaminated >... | reverse complement strand
CGCCGAGAACGAGGAGGCGAGCCCGTGGGATCCGTACCACGTGCAGCAGGGGTTCGACCGCGACGAGTCGACGGTGACGACGCTCTACGTGTGGGGCAACAACTGGACGGAGGGTTTGCGCAGCACCTGGCAGGAGAAGATGAAGGCGATGCTGGGAGGCCAGGACCCGTTCCTCGGGACGATCCTGGTGCTTGATCCGATCGTCGCCCGCGAGTTCCACCAGCTCGGGTTCACCACCAAGGACAAGCTGACCGACTGGATCTTCGAGAACGTGAGGATCCCGGCCTCGCAGTACTGGGACAGCTACACGGCAAAGACCTTTACGCGCGAGGCCGCGGAGCTCGGAATCGAGCCGTTCGCCACCTATGCGGAGGCGCCTCCCGACGAGCTGCTCCCGGTGTTCCAGCCGCACCAGATCAACATCGTCGTGGTCGGCGGATCGAGCAACGGTCAGTGGAGCTCCTTCAACGGGGAGCCGCTCGACCAGCGGTTCCGACGGCCCGAGGATCGTCACATCGTCTCGGTCGACGAATGGAGATGACCGCGTGGAGCTGATGCGAGCGGCCGTGTTGCGTGAACCCGCAAGCCCAGTCGTCATAGAGGAGATCCCGATCCCGAAGCCGCTGCGAGGCGAGATCCTCGTCAAGGTGGAGGCATGCGGGGTGTGCCACACGGATCTTCACGTGATGAAGGGCGACGTGGCCTTCCCGACGCCGGCCGTCCTCGGCCACGAGATGGCAGGAGAGGTCGTCGAGTTGGGAGAAGGTGTCGACCGGTTGGCCGTCGGCGACCGTGTCGTGACCTCGTTCATCATGCCGTGCGGAACGTGCCGTCATTGCGTCGCAGGACGCGACGACCTCTGCGAGACCTTCTTCGCGATGAATCGGCTGAACGGCACCCTGTACGACGGTACGAGCCGGTTGCGCCGCAGCGACGGCTCCCCTCTGGCGATGTACTCGATGGCAGGCCTCGCCGAGTACGCAGTCACGCCGGTATCGGCTGCGTACCGCCGCAGCGACGGCATCCCTGCTTCCGAGGCGGCAATACTCGGCTGCGCCTTCTTCACCGCGTTCGGCGCCGTTCGCCATCGCGCCCGTGTCGTCGCGGGCGAGCGTGTCGCCGTCATCGGAACCGGGGGGGTGGGGACCGGCATCGTTCAGTTCGCTGCCGCCTTCGGTGCTTCACAGGTGATCGCCGTCGACGTCGCCCAGGACAAGCTCGACCTCGCCCGCGAGAACGGCGCCACTCACACCGTCGATGCCACTACAGGCGACCCCGTGGCAGCGGTTCGTGAGCTTTCGGACGACGGTGTCGACGTGGCTTTCGAGGCTATCGGGCTTCCGGAGACCTTCGTCCAGGGTACGGAAATGGTGCGCGACGGTGGTCGTCTCGTGGCCGTCGGCATCGGCCCTCGCGGGTCACGAGCCCCGATCGAGATCATGCGGGTCGTTCGTCGAGCCATCACGATCATGGGCTCGTACGGAGCTCGGGTGCGCACCGACATGCCGCAGGTCATGCGGCTGGCCGAACTGGGTCGGATCGATCCGGGGCGAACGGTGACCCAGACGTTCCCGCTGGAGCAGACGGCCGAGGCCTACGATCTCTTGGAGCGCGGCCAGATCAGGGGACGCGCCGTCATCACCCTGTGACGCAGAGGTCGCTCAGGCATCGCGGCGCGATGCCAGAAAGGCTCCGGCCGTCACGAGGACGATGCCCGCTACAGCGGTAGGCGCCACCTGCTCTCCAAGGACACCGACGCCGAGCCCGAGCGCCACAACCGGAACCAGGTAGGCGACGAACGAGGCCCTCGTAGAGCCCGCCCTCCCCACGAGACTCCCCATGAGGACATAGGCCATGGCGGTACAGACCGTGCCCAGGATCAGCACGGCCCCCAGCGCCCGCCAGGTGAAGCTCGATCCCGATATCGAGAGGACGGCGTACGGTGCCATGACCGCCGTCCCCACGCCCAGCATCCGCGCCATGATCGGCAGGGACCCGTACCGCTGCTGAAGCGGCACGGCGATGTTCACGGCTACCGCGTAGCAGAGCACCGCCAGGATCATCAGCCCCACGCCGGATGCCGCGGTGATGCCGTCGCCCAGGGACGGGATGCTGACAAACGTCACGCCGACGAACCCGACGGCGACCCCGATCATCTGATGCGCCCGGGGACGTCGCCGCAGCAGCCGCGATGCGAGGACGGTTGCTGCGATGGGCATCGCCCCGGCGAGCATGCCGGCCACGCCGGAATCGATCCACTGTTGGGCGATCGGTACGAGCGTCATGGGGCCAACGACCCACACCAGCGAGAGCACGGCGACATGGACCCTGTCTTCGCGGCGGATGCTGCGGCGCGAACCGGGAAACAGCGCCAGAGTGGCGCCGCCGAGTGCGACACGGAGTGTCGAGACCAGGCCAGGGTGCAGATCGTCGAGCGCCACCGAGGTGAGGACGAACGACGATCCGAACACCAGGGCGCTGACGACGAACATCGCCCACTCGCCGGTACCGAAGGCCTCGAGGTTCGTTCCGTGGCTGGTTTGCAGGATCGGGCCCCGGCGTGGCGTCATCGTGGTGGAGTGGTATCCGGTCAGCGTGCCAGATCCAGCGGGCGAGCAATGTCGAGCCCGGGGGCGAAGAGCGTCTTGATCTGCCGCTGGCGCCTCTCTGCCATCGGGACGATGCCGGCACCGAGGAGGTCCTCCAGCGGATGGACGATCGGCGCGACACGCGCCAGCTCGTCACCGCCACTCTCGAGGAGCTCGACCGCGGCAGGGAGATCGACGGCGAACACGTGGGCCATGGTGCCGATGACCTCCTTCTCGCCGAACGAGACCAGTTTCATGTCGAGGGTGACCGGGCGTGGCTGGTGGCCCACGACCACGACCCTGCCGTTGTCGCCCACGACGCGCACCGCGCTGTCGAGCCCGGGTTCCGTTGCCGTGCATTCGAACACCAACGTGGGCGGCTCGGTCACCCGGCCGATGAGCGTCGCCAGGTCCTCGCCGCGCTCGGCTACGAGCGTCCGTGTGGCGCCCAGTGCCTGGGCCACCTCCAGTCGATCAGGATCGAGATCGACCGCGAGAACGGATGCTCCCCGCCGGCTTGCTGCATACGTGATGAAGCTGCCGATGCCGCCGGTGCCCACCACGACGACGACGTCGTCCTCGGTGAGGCGGCCGCGTCGGGTGGCGTGCATCGCGATGGACATCGGTTGCACGAGAGCGGCGGCATCGGCGCTGATCGGTCGGCCAGCGAGGTTGAAGCAGCAGCTGGCAGGCACGGCGACGCGATCAGCCAGCGCGCCGTCGTCGTGGAGACCCACAGTCCAGTACGACGTGCACATGTTGGTGCGCTCCGCCCTGCAGGGAGCACATCGGCCGCACGACACCCCGGACCCGGATGTGATCAGGTCCCCCACGGCGAAACCCGTCACGTCGGGGCCAACTGCGAGGACATGCCCCGAGAACTCGTGACCCGGGATGGTGGGCCCGAACTTGCCGGTTGCCGGATGTGGGGCGCGAATCGGGAAGAACATCGGCTCGTGGATGTACTCACCTACGTCGGTACCGCAGATGCCGACGGTCGCGACCTCCACGAGGAGCCGGCCCGGTCCGACGTCGGGCTCGGGCTTGTCCTCGATCCGGATGTCGCCGGGCTCGTGGTAGACCGCGGCCCTCATCGGCCCACGCCATCGTACGGAGCTGGCTGCCACGTCGAAAGGTCGTCGACGCCGGCCATGGCCGCGATGCGGTCTCTGGCGCTCTCGGCGAGGCGGCGGACGTCGGCGAGCGCGTGGTCGACCAGCATGCCGTCCTGTTTCACGATGCGACCGCCGACCAGGATGGTGTCGACGAGGCGCGGGTTCCCGCTCTCGACGACCGCCGCCGCTGGATTGTTGAGCGGCACCATGCTCCACGTGTCGGCGGAGACGACGATCACGTCCGCTCGCTTGCCCGGAGTGAGCGAGCCTAGATCCTCGTCGAGCCACGCCGCCTGTGCTCCTCCCACGGTGGCGTTGCGCAGCACATCGGTGGCGAGGAGAGGCAGCGTTTCGATGATGACGCGGTCGTCGATGGCCTTCAGGTTCACCTCGTAGCGGCTCCCGGCCAACATGGCCCGCATCGCGGAGAACATGTCGCCGCCCACAGAGGTGCACACATCGATCGATATCGACGTGGGGATTCCGCGTTCCTGTGCCCGCAAGGTTGCCAGCTTGCCGTGCCCCATGGTCATCTCCAGCTCGGGAGCCACCGAGATGCAGGATCCGGAGCCGGCGATCAGGTCGAACTCGTCGTCGCCGATCGTGTTGCAGTGGACATAGGTGATGTCGGGCCCGAGCTTGCCCATCGCCTCGAGCGCTCTGATGGGCCCGTTGAGCCCCCACAGGGCGTCGCCGACGTGGACCGTGATGGGCACGTCGATCTCGCGAGCCAGGTCGAAGTCGTGCGCGGTCACGTCCGGCGTCGTGAATTGGGGGCCGCGCAACGCCATCGCCATCGTGACGAGCCCGTCCTGGGAGGCGAAGTGCTGGGCCCTGATCCGCTCGGCGTCCCGAGAATGCGGGATTTCACTCACCGGGAGCCACTCGTCGTTCGAGTTGCCGTACGCGAACACCGCCCGCATCCCGGAGTCGCGCAGCCCCTGGATGGCCGCATCGGCGTGCTCGGGGGTGTTGTTGTTGTGCGACCAGTCCACGAGGGTTGTGATACCGGCATCCAAGGCCTCCAGCGAGCCCACGAGGTTTGCCGCATACATGTCCTCGGCCGAGTAGAGACGGCCCATCACGCCGCGGACGCCGCTGAAGTACTGCGGCAGCGTCCAGTCGGTCGATACGTGGCGGATCAGCGACTGCCACGTGTGACGATGTGTGTCGACCAGCCCTGGCAGCACGATGCTGCCGGTTGCGTCGATCACCTCGGCGTCGACGTCGCCGACGCCGGCGGCCACCGCTGCCACCCGGCCATCCTCGATCAACACGTCGCCGGCCGCCAGATCGCCGATCACCGGGTCCATCGAGAGGACGTGCCCGCCCTTGATCAGGACTCGCTCAGTTGTCATCGGACCTTCCTTCCTCGCCCGGTGAGGGTTCACCCCGGGATGTCATGGATCTCGCCGCCGGGACGATCTCGCTGCCGATGATCGAGATCGCCTCGTAGTCGTCGTGGGGGAAGACTTGCATCAAGACGCGGCCGACACCGGCGTCGGCGTACGCCGCGACCTGCTCGAGGAGCCGGTCCGGCGTCCCGACGAGACAGCTGCTGTCGAGGCCCGCGAGGTAGTCGGCCGGAGACGACGCGACGAGGCCCTGATAGGCGGCATGGCGCCGGGACCGCAGTGCCAGGTCGTCGGGCCCCGTGCCCACGAGCACGTTTCCGTTGATCGACAACCGAAGCGTGGAGGGATCGCGCCCGAGCGCGTCACATGCGGCCTGGAGTCGGGCGCGCTTCGGGGCGACGTCGGCGGGCGCCGTGCCGTGGAGGTTGTACTCGTCGGCGAATCGGGCCGCCACGGCGGCAGCCTTCGGACCTGCGAGACCGCCGAGGACGATGGGTGGGCGCGGTTTCTGCACGGGCCGGGGCGACAGGCACGCGGCGTCGAGCCGGTAGTGCTCGCCGGCGAAGTCCACCGGGCCCGACTCGGTGAGGAGCAGATGCACGACCTCGACATACTCGTCGAGCTTCGCCATGCGGCGTGCTTCGTTGGGAAAGTCGAAGCCGAACGTGCGATGCTCGTCGCCGTACCATCCCGCCCCGATCCCGACCTGCACTCGTCCGTCGGAGATGTGGTCGGCGGCGGCCACCACCCTCGCCAGGTGTGCCGGGTGGCGGAACGACACCGGAGACACCATCGTCCCGAGACGGATGCGGCTGGTCAGCGTCGCCAGCCCTGCGATGGTCGTCCAGGCATCGAGCGAACCACGCTCGGACGGCGCGAAAAGCGATGTCGCGTGATCGGACCGGATGAGGCCCTCGTAGCCGAACTGCTCGCACAACTCAGCCAGGCGGACCCATTCCTCCCAGGTGACCCCTTCCTGGCCCTCGATCATCAGGGAGATCTGCATGTCACATCGATCCTCTTCCGATCAGTCGGGTGCCCGCTTCGGAGGTGGTGCCGCCGCACTGCGCTGCAAACGTTTGTTGAGAATGTAGGAGCAGGCCCGGCCTGGTGCAAGCGTGGATGCGTCTGACCGGTTTGGACCTCGATCCACGGGTCCAGGGAGGCGCTTGCGCCGATGGGCCTTGTCCGCCAACGGATCCCGCCCTCGCGCCACGGCACTCGACGGGTGCAGACATCAGGGCCGCAAACCCTGGCGCACAGAGCGAATCGGTCGAAACGCCAATCCGAGCCGTGGATTGAGGTTGGAAGGAGGGGATCCGCAGTTTTCCCTACACTGGCGGACAACATGTCAGTCGATCGGCCCCACGACGGGGATCCCGGCGGCCAGCCCGGGGCCTCGCGGCGCGCCCGCCACTACATCCCGCGGGTCACCCTGAGGGAGATCGCCGAGTTGGCCGGTGTCCACCCGGCAACGGTATCGAGGGCATTGAGTCCGGAACGGTCGTCCATGGTCTCCGACGAGACCCGCTCTTTCGTCCAGGAGAAGGCGGCGGAGCTCGGCTACGAGCCGAGCATCCCGGCCCGGACACTCCGCCACGGGCGCTCCGACACGATGGGTGTCATCGTGGCGGATCTGGAGAACCCTTACACCGGCCAGATGGTCCGGGGCATGGAGAACGCGCTCGAGGGCCGCGGGATCATGGCCTTGATCGCCGAGACGCAGGACGACGTCGATCGTATGGGTCGGGTAGTGAGCCACCTGTTCAGCCGGAGCGTCGACGCGATCATCAGCACGGCGGCCAGAAGAGGAACCGAGGCGATCTTGAACAAGGCCTACCAGCGGGTTCCGGTGGTGCTGGCGGATCGCTCCCTTCCCGGGTCCGGGCTGCGAACCGTCGCCCCCGACGACGTCCTCGGAGGCCGCCTCGTTGCAGAGCACCTGCTCGAGCTCGGCCACCGCAAGGTGGCCCAACTCATCGGGCCGCCCGGCATCTCGTCGTTCGAGCGGCGCACGCAGGGGTTTCAGACCACCATCGAGCAGGGAGGCGGTGAGTTGATCGACGTCGGGGATGTCGCTCGCGACCCGACGGTGGACGAAGGCCGGCGCCTGACCGACCGGCTGCTGGCGCAAGGGGAGCTGCCCACCGCCATCTATGCACAGAACGACCTGATGGCCCTCGGCGTGCTCGACCGGCTGACCACCCTCGGCTACCGGTGCCCGCAGGACATCTCGATCGTCGGCTGTGACGACCTGCAGCTCACCGCGTTCACCTCGCCGCCTCTCACCACGGTCAAGCTGCCCGGTTACCAGCTCGGCCGGATGGCGGCCGAGATGGCGGTGGCGCTCGCCGAGGACGCCTCCGTCGAGATCACAGACCTCACGCTGACGCCCGCGCTGATCGTCCGCAGGTCCACTGCGCCGATCATGTGACGTGTGCCAGCGCCCGTCCCGACGTTGGCCCGGAGCTTGAGCGGAGCGGAACCGGAGCCTACAATCGCCCCTTCGTTGCATACGTTTGCAACTCTGGTCGCCGTTGGGGTGCCCGTCGCCGGCCGTGGGAGACGCCCTTCTCCGACGCACGAGCCGCCGGTCGGGCGACGCGGTGGCGGACGGCCGGATGGGAGTGGTAGATGAGTCAGAAGAAGACCGTCGGTTTCATCGGTCTGGGGCGCATGGGGGCGAACATGGCTCGCAACCTGGCAGCATCCTGGCCGGACGTCACCGTTTTCAACCGGACGGCGCGCACGGCGGAGGAGTTCGCGGCCGATGTGAACGTGACCGTGGCCGCCTCGGCTCGCCAGCTCGCCGAACGCAGCGACGTGATCGTGACGATGCTCGCCGACGGCGACGCGCTGATCGAGACTTTCGAGGGCCCCGACGGCGTCCTCGCCGGGATCCGACCCGGTGCGGTGGCCGTCGACATGGGCACATCGGGGCCAACCGCCGTCAACAACTTGAGGTCCATGGTGGAGGCGGCGGGCGCCCGCATGGTGGACGCCCCGGTGTCCGGCAGCACTCCGGCGGCTGCGGCGGCCACGCTCCTGATCATGGTGGGTGGCTCTGAAGGGGATTTCGCCGTGGTGGAGCCGATCCTGGCGACCATGGGCAAGCCCGAGCTGGTCGGCCCGGCCGGCTCGGCGGCGACCCTCAAGCTCGCCGTCAATTCCATCCTCTACGGCCTGAACCAGGCGCTCGCCGAGGCCGTGATCCTCGCCGAGCAGGCCGGAGTGGCAACCGACAAGATCCTCGACGTGGTGGCGAGGAGCGCCGCCGGTGCGCCCATGGTGAGCTACCGCTCGGCGCAGTACCTCGACCCCGACAACGCCCCGATCACGTTCACCCTCGACCTCGCCGAGAAGGACCTCGAGCTCACGCTCGACCGGGCGCGGGCCACCGGCACCTCGATGCCACAGGCCGAGGAGACGCTTTCGATCGTCACGGAGTTGATCGGGCGCGGCTTCGGCGACCGCGATCTCGGCTTCGTCATCGAGGGCGCCCGTCGTGCCCATCAAGAGGGCCGAGCGGTGAATAGGCGGGACACCACACGTCGAGAGGAACGATGATGGGTCTGCTGGACACTCTCTTCGAATCGAGCGCCGCGAAGCTCGTGGTTGGTGACGACCGGCTGGCAGCGTCTGACGGCGGCGAGTTCGAGGTCCTCGATCCCGCCACGGCCGAGCCGATCGCGACGGTCGCCAGCGCCACCGTGACCGACGCCCTCGCTGCGGTCGACGCCGCAGCCGAAGCCGGCAAGACGTGGGCGACGACCGCACCCAGGGTTCGCGGCGAAGTGCTGCGGCGTGCCTTCGAGATCATGACGGCTCGCATCGACGAGTTCGCCGAGCTGATCGTCCGGGAGATGGGCAAGGCCCTGCCCGAGGCGAGAGGCGAGGTGACGTACGCAGCGGAGTTCCTTCGCTGGTACGCCGAGGAGGCGGTGAGGAACCAAGGGTCGCTGGCCATCGCTCCGGGCGGGGACAAGCGGATCATCTCGATCCACCAGCCCATCGGCGTGGCACTGCTGATCACCCCGTGGAACTTCCCCGCTGCCATGGCGACGCGCAAGATCGGGCCGGCTGTGGCGGCCGGCTGCACGATGCTGCTGAAGCCCGCGTCCGACACTCCGCTCACGGCTCTGGCGATGGCCGACGTCTTCCGCGAAGCCGGCCTGCCTCCCGGCGTCCTGAACGTGATCCCGTCGCGGCGGTCCGGCGAGATCGCAGCTGCCGTGCTGGCAGATCCCCGGGTGCGGAAGCTGTCGTTCACCGGGTCGACAGCCACGGGGAGGGTCCTCCTCGAGATGGCGGCGAAACGGGTCACGAACGTGTCCATGGAGCTCGGCGGCAACGCACCGTTCCTTGTGTTCGAGGACGCCGACATCGAGAGCGCAGTACAGGGGGCGATGATCGCCAAGATGCGCAACGGCGGCCAGTCGTGCATCGCGGCGAATCGTTTCTACGTCCACGCATCGGTGTCGAATCAGTTCAGTGCGCAGCTCACCAGCGCGATGGAGGCGGTGCGCACCGGTCCAGGGCTCGAGGACGGGGTGCAGCTGGGCCCGATGATCAACGCGACGGCCCAGGCCGATATGGGTGACGTCGTCGGCACGTCCACCGGAGCCGGCTCCACGGTTGTGACGGGCGGCCTCGCTCCCGACCGGCCGGGTTTCTTCTTCCTGCCCACCGTGCTCACCGGCGTGGGACACGATGATCCGATCCTGGGGCGCGAGATCTTCGGGCCGGTGGCACCCATCGTCACGTTCGAGTCGGAGGAGGAGGCGGTCGAGCTTGCCAACGGCACGGACCAGGGGCTGGCCGCCTACCTGTACTCCCGGGACCTCGCCCGCGCGCTTCGAGTCGCCGAGGCGGTCGAAGCGGGGATGGTCGGCGTGAACCGGGGGTTGATCTCGGATCCCGCAGCCCTGTTCGGAGGCGTGAAGATGAGCGGCATCGGGCGTGAAGGCGGCCATGAGGGGTTGCTCGAGTATCTCGAAACGAAATACATCGCCGCTTCCTGGTGAGGCGGCGTGTCACGGGGGGCCATGGGACATAACGACGGACCGGCCCGAAGGGCAGAGAGCGTCACCCTCCACGATGTGGCCCGTGAGGCGGGGGTCCACCCTTCGACCGTATCCCGGGCGCTCGACCCCGGTCGCCAGTCGAAGGTCAAGGAGGCAACGCGGCGCCGCATCGTCGACACCGCCCGACGCCTGGGGTACCGCCCCCACATGGTCGCCAGGTGGCTGCAGAGCGGGCGCACCGCGACCGTTGGCATCGTCACCGCCGATCTCGGCAACACGTTCGTCACGCCGATCATCCATGGCATAGCCGGCGCCATCGAGGGCGCCGGCATGCTGGCGATGATCGCCGAGACCCAGGACGACCACGAACGATTCGCCAACATCATGGACCACATGCTGAGCCGGCGGGTCGACGCCATCGTCGCCTTGGCAGCCAGGGCGGGGGACAAAGACGTCGTCGAGGCGACGAGCCGCGTGGTACCCGTCGTCCTGGCCGGCCGTCCGCTGGACGACACCCCGATCCCGCAAGTGCTCCATGACGATCGGCGCGGCGGAGCCATGGCGGCCGAGCACCTGCTCGGGCTCGGTCATCGGGTGGTGGCCCAGCTTCGAGGCCCCGACGACGTCGCCAACTTCCCGCGGAGAGCCGAGGGGTTCTCCGAGGTGTGCCGTGCCGCGGGCATGGTCGAGATCCCGTTCGACGAGCGCGCCCACCGTCCCACCATCGACCAGGGGCAGCGGCTCATGGAGACGCTGATGCGTCACGCCGGCGAGTTCCCGACCGCGATCTTCGCCCACAACGACCTCATCGCCCTCGGGGCGCTGGCCGTGATCAGGGCGGCCGGGCTCGAGGTCCCCGGCTCCGTCTCACTCGTCGGGTACAACGATCTGCCAATGGTCGGCTTGCTGTCACCCCCTCTCACCACCGTCCGCTACCCGAGCCTGGAGGTGGGTAGGGCGGCCGGTGAGATGATCCTCCAGCTCCTGGGTGGCGACGAGCCCGAGAACGTATCGATCCCGCCTTCCTTGGTCCCGCGGTGGTCGACGCGGCGGGTGTGAACCCCGGCGGATCCGCCCGAGGCGGCTGCCGACCAGCCCCTCACCCCACTCCCCGAGGGAGGGCACCTCTCAGTGAGCCCAGGGTGTTTGACGGGGGCTCAGATCGAGGGCAACGTGAACCCTGAGGCCTTCACGACGTAGTCCCTCGACTCGAACGCCCTGCTCGCCGCGCCTGCGAGGTCGACGCCGACCAACTCGCCGTTGCGCTTCATCGCCTTGCCCGCGATGAACACCGAGTCGACGTTGCTGGTGTCCATGCCCCACACGACTGCGCCGATCGGATCGTTCACCGGCATGACGTTCACGCGGTCGGTGCGCAGCATGATCACATCGGCCTCCTTACCAGGGGTCAGCGTGCCCACCTTGTCACCCAGACCATTGGCGCGGGCTCCCTCGATGGTCGCCCACCCGATGACGTCGCGGGTCGTGACCTGCTCAGGCACGTCGGCCTCTCCGGAGAGTTTCCTCTCGAACACCAAGGCGTGCTGCAGCGAGATCGCAGTTCGCATCTGGGTGAACATGTCGGCCGGCACATTGGTCTCGACGTCGACGCTGAGGCTGGGGCGAAGCCCCCGGTCGATGAAGCGCTGCGTCGGCGGCATTCCATGACCCATCATCATCTCGACCGGAACCGCCAGCGAGACGGTTCCCCCGGTGTCGACGATCATCTGGATCTCGTCGTCGTTGAGGGTCGTGCAGTGGATGTACGTGGTGTCGGAGTCGAGCAGTCCGGCCCTTCCCATCTCGCCGACCTTGTCGTGTTTGCCGAACGACCCGACGCCGACGTGGGTGGTGATGATGGCGCCGGTCTCGCGGGCGAGTTCCCAGTGGCCCTTCGCCATCTCGAACGGGGTGAATTCAGGCCCGGGAGCAGCGTAGCCGAGCGTGAGCAGCTGATCCTTCGAGGCGAAATGTCGTGCCGCCGCCGTCCGGAACCAGTCATCCTGGTCGTCGTCGGGGTACTTCCACCACGGGTTCCCGTACGCGAACACGGCGCGCATCCGGGAGTCCTTCAGCGCCTGGATCACCGCCTCGGTGTGGTCGGGTGTCGCCTGCATGTGCGACCAGTCGAGGATCGTGGTGATCCCGGCGTCGATCGCCCCGTAGGCGCTGATCAGATTGCCGGCATACGCATCCTCGGGCCGGTACGCGGGCGCGAGCACGTTGAGGATGAAGGCCATGTAGCTGACGTCGCCCTCGAGAGGGACGTCGGTGCCGATGTTGCGCAGGATGCCCTCCCACATGTGCCGGTGCGAGTCGACGAAGCCCGGCATCACCACCGTATTGGAGGCATCGACCACGGCTGCGTCGCCCACCTCCAGGTCGGGGCCGAGGGCTGCGATCTTGCCGTCCTCCATGAGGACGTCAGCCTCGTGGAAGTTGCCGATCGCCGGATCGAGGCTGAGGACGGTTCCGCCCTTCAGCAGGGTTCGATCGGACGCCATGGTCGCCTCCTCGTAGTCGACACGACGGGGTGTCCACCCTCGCCGAAGGTCATGCCGGCGGGCCTTCAAACGCTTGCATCGAGACGCAGCACGATAGGCGTGCCCGAGCGATGCCCGCAACCCGGGTTCCCCTGCGCCCGCAGCGCGATCGTCGCCGCGGGCCCGGTTCCCGCCGGTCGAGTGACGCGTTAGGATCCGATCCAGAATTCAAACGTTGGCATGGCGGTGTGGGGCGTGCAACGACCTGAGCCGTGAGAAGGGAGAGTCCAATGGCGGGGTTCCCGGTTGCCACAACGCCCGCACCAGGTGTGATGGGGGTCGACTGGGAGGACCGAGTCGACTTCCAGAGGCTGCGGGAGCATCGGTTGGCGAGGGTGCGCCGGCAACTCGACGAATGTGATCTGGGGGCTCTGTTGTTGTTCGAGACGTCGAACATCCGGTATGCGACGGCGACGCAGATCGGGTATTGGGCGTTCAACAAGGGGGAGCGTTGGGCGCTGGTGACTCGGGATGGTCGTCCTCGGATCTGGGATTTCGGTTCGGCGGCCAAGGCGCACCGGTTGCAGCTGCCTCACATGTTCGATGACACGAACTCGGTGGGTGGGAACACCGGGTTGCAGGGGGCGATCGGGCCGGAGACCGGGCTGCACGCCCGTGCCGCCAGAGAGGTGGCGGCGGCGTTGCGTGCCGACGGGGTGGCACAAGCCCGGTTGGGGGTGGACATGGCCGAGACCGGCGTCTTTCTGGCGCTTCAGGCCGAGGGCCTGAGGGTTACTGATGGTCAGCAGGCGATGATGTTGGCCAGGGAGATCAAGAGCGACGATGAGATCACCTTGTTGACGCAGGCGTGCGCCATGGTCGATGGGGTGTATCAGGACATCTTCGAGTTCTTGAAGCCGGGCGTGCGCGAGAGCGATGTGGTGGGGCTGGCGCATGCCCGGTTGTTCGAGATGGGGTCGGAATTCGTGGAGGCGGTCAATTCGATCGCCGGGGAGCGGTGCAGCCCGCATCCCCATGTGTTCTCGGATCGGTTGATCCGTCCCGGCGATCAGGCGTATTTCGACATCATCCACGTCTTCAACGGGTATCGGACGTGTTACTACCGCACCTTCGTGGTCGGTCGTGCTACTCAGAGTCAGCGGGATGCCTTCGTGCAGGCTCGCGAGTGGATGGATGCGGCCATCGACTTGGTGAGGCCCGGGGCCGCCACCGATCAGATCGCAAAGGTGTGGCCGCGGGCCGAGGAGTTCGGGTTCGTGGACGAGATGGACGCTTTCGGGCTCCAGTTCGGACACGGGGTGGGGGTGGGGCTCCATGAGCGCCCCATCATCAGCCGGCTCAACTCGTTGGATGATCCTGTGGAGATCAAGGAGGGTATGGTTTTTGCGCTGGAGACCTATGCTCCGGCGGATGACGGCCGGTCGGCGGCGCGTATCGAGGAGGAAGTGGTGGTCACCGCCGATGGCTGCAAGGTGATCACGTTGTTCCCATGCGAGGACCTGATGGTGGCCAATGCCTACTGACGCTCGCCACGACTACGCTCTCCGCTCACCGCGGCTCCCCGATCCGGTCGACGCCGGCAACGACGCCATCGACATCCCGCTGGAGACACGGGTCGAGATGTACGAATTGCAGCACCTTCTCCGCCTCTTCGAGAAGCGGGCGTACGACCTGTTCATGCAGAACCTGGTCAAGGGCACGAGCCACCTCTCCCTGGGGATGGAGGCTATCGCCACCGGTGTCGCAAAGGCGTTGCGCCCCGACGATTACACCTTCGCCACCTACCGGGGCCATGCCCACACGATCGCCCGGGGCGCCCCCCTCGGACCCGTACTGGCCGAGCTGCTCGGGCGGGAGAACGGGATACTGAAGGGCAAGGGCGGCTCGATGCACCTGACATCCGTCGAGCACGGCATGATGGGGTCGTACGCCATAGTCGGTGCTCACCTCTGCATCGCCAACGGTGCCGCCTGGTCGGCCCAGATCAGGGGGACCAGCCAGGTCGCCGTTGCGTTCTTCGGTGACGGCACGACGAACATCGGGGCCTTCCACGAGGCGCTCAACCTCGCCGTCGTGTGGAGCCTGCCGGTGGTGTTCGTGTGCGAGAACAACCTCTACATGGAGTACACGCCGATCGACGTCGTGTCCGCCGTCCCCAACCCTGCGGCAGATCGCGCCGCGGCCTACGGGCTGGAACGAATCCTGGTCGACGGCAACGACGCCGATGCCGTTCACCAGTCGGCGACCACGGCCGTGGCGTTGGCCCGAGCCGGGGGCGGGCCGTCGCTGATCGAGGCGGTGACGTACCGCCACGGCGGTCACAGCCGCGCCGATCCCGGCAAGTACCGTCCGGACGCCGAGGTCCAGGCCTGGTTGGGCCGGGACCCCATTCCGATGTATCACGACCGGCTGCTACGGCTGGGCGTCCCCGAGGAGCGGCTGGCCGGCATACAGCGTGATGTAGCGCAAAGGGTCGAGGACGCCACGACCTTCGCCAAGGCCGGCGAGACACCCGGCGAGCAGTCTCTCTTCACCGACCTCTGGAGCGACGGTGGTGCGGCATGGCGGAACTGACCTACCGGGAGGCGGTGGCGCGGGGGATCGCCCAGGAGATGCGGCACGATCCGCGACTGGTGATGCTCGGCGAAGACATCGGCGCCGCCGGAGGTGTGTTCAAGACGACGGTGGGGCTTCTCGACGAGTTCGGCCCGGACCGGGTGAGGGACACGCCGATCTCGGAACAGGCCATCCTCGGCGCGGCCATGGGCGCCGCCATGACGGGCGTGCCCGTCATCGCAGAGATCATGTTCTCGGACTTCCTGGCGGTCTGCTGGGACATCGTGGCCAACGAGATCGCCAAGACCCGCTACATGACCGCCGGTCAAGTGAGCCTCCCGCTCGTGATCAGGACCCACAACGGCGGAGGGTCGAGATTCGGCGCCCAGCACAGTCAGAGCGTCGAGAACTGGTGCATGATGATCCCCGGGCTCAAGGTCGTCGCTCCATCGACCCCCGTCGACGTGGTCGGCCTCATGGCATCCGCGGTGCGGGATCCGGACCCGGTCGTCTTCTTCGAGCACAAGTCGTTGCTCGCCACCAAGGGTGAAGTGCCCGACGACGAGGTGGTGACCGAGATGGGCACAGCCAGGATGGTCCGCCCGGGCACCGACTGCACGATCGCGGCGCTCGCCCTGATGGTGCCTCGGGCTCTCGAGGCAGCAGACCGCCTGGCCGACGATGGCGTTTCGGCAGAGGTGATCGATCTGCGCTCACTGGTGCCCCTCGACACCGCATCGATCCTGTCCTCGGTGGGCAGGACCGGGCGTCTCTACACGGTGGAGGAGAATCCTCGGCTCTGTGGTTGGGGGGCCGAGGTCGCCTCCATCGTCGCCGACGAGGGCTTCTGGAACCTCGACGGGCCTGTGGTGCGCATCACCACACCCCACATACCGCTGCCGGCGTCCGACGCCATGGAAGACCTCGCCATGCCTACGGTAGACCGCATCGTGGAAACGGTGAGGCGCACCATCGCCTGAGTGGCATCGGGGGCGACGCGAGGTCGGCGCGATGTGGTCGGCAGCCGGGGTTGACGGGCCTATCCGGCGGCTTGGGTCGGCGCCTCCGAGCCGCCGCTCGGATCGGCTCCGTGGGGGTTCGTCGTATTGACACGCTGCGCCGCATCGACCTACGCTGCAACATGATTCAAAGGTTTGCATTCACTGCGGCGAGCAACCGGCGAACGCGGCAGATCCTGGAGACGAAGGAGACCGAGAATGGGCCAGCGACGCGCCACCAAGGTGAACATCGGTGCGGTCGAGACAGCGCAGGACCTGCGTGAGGACGAGGGCTGGATCGAGATGCTGGTCCAATTCCTGATCACCGAGGACAACGCCGGCTCCGAGGAGGTCGTGTTCGGTCGCACGGTGTTCCGGCCCGGTTCCAAGCACGAGTGGCATCGTCACGAGAATGCCGAAGAAGTCCAGTTCCTCCTCTCGGGCGAAGGGATCGTGCTCGACGGCGACGCCGAGATCCCTGTGGTGGAGGGCGACGTCGTGTTCACACCGAAGGGCCAGTGGCACGGTTTTCGGAACACCTCGGACGTCGAGGACGCCGTGGTGATCTGGCTCTGGGCGGGCGCCGGCTCTCGCGACGCGGCCGGGTACGAGGCGCGCTCCATGGCGCAAGGGACCCCATGACGGCGGCGGGTGCCGCCCGTTCTCGCGGAAGGTGATGTGTGCGTGCGGCCGTCAACGCCGCACCGCGAAGTGCGGCGGACGGTTCGTCGCGGCGTGGGTCCTTCCAACGCTGCGCAGCGCCGCCCGATGCCAAATCGATGACGAGCGTCTGACCGCAGCTACTCGCCCCGGTACACGCCGATCGTGAACGTGACGGTCTGGCCGAACTCGAGCGGAGCACCCGGAGCGGGCGACTGGTCGACGACGCGGCCGTTGAGGCCGGGCCGGTTCGTCCTCGCGTTGACGATCTCGAACGTGAGGTTGAGGCCGGTCTCCTCGTTGAATTCGGCGAAACGATCCGGCAGGGAGTTGAGCGGGAATCTCGAGAAGTCCGCCATCACCGGTGGGACTCCGCTCGACACCAGGATGCTCACCGTGCGCCCCTGCGAGATCTTGGTCCCCGCCGCAGGTGACTGGCCGAGGATCGTGCCTTCCGGCTCGGGCGAGGCGACGTTGGTGACCACTGCGTTGAGCCCGGCCGACTGGATGGCGCTGCGGGCGTCCTCGAGACTGAGGCCGGCGATGCTCGGCACCTCGACGAGCGGCACCTGGAAGTAGGCCGAGGTTCCCTCCGGTGCCTCCGGGAAGTCCTGGATGGGGAGATCCTCGGCGATGTACAGCATGAACTGCTTCCAGATGGGCGCTGCCAGGCTGCCGCCGAATGCCCGGCTGTAGTACTGGTCGTTGCCGGTGAGGTCGTTGTGCACCGTGAAGTTGACCATCTCGATCTGGGCGTCGGCGTAGCCCACCCACACGGCGGTCGTGTACTGCGGGATGAAGCCCATGAACCACACGTCCCGGTAGTCCTGGGCCGTACCCGTCTTGCCGGCCGCCGGCCTTCCGATGTCCGCCCCGGTGGCGGTGCCCGAGGTGATGACCTTCTCCAGCGTGCTGACCACAGCCGCGGACAATGCCGCGTCGAGCACCCGCTCGCGCTCGGTGCGGTGCTGGTAGATGACGTTGCCGTCGGCGTCCTCGATGCGTTCGATGAGGTACGGATCGACCTTCTCGCCGTAGTTGGCGATCGTGGAGTACGCCGCCGCCATCTCCAGCGGACTGACGCTCTGGGTGCCGAGGGCGATGGACAGCACAGGGTTGAGCGGCGACTCGATGCCGACCCTGTGCGCCATGTCGACCACGTTCTCCGGGCCGACCGCCAGGGCCACCTGGGCGTACACCGTGTTGGTCGACAGGTAGGTGGCTGCCTCGAGCGTCCGCACTCCGCCGGCGTTGGATCCGCCGGCGTTGTACACGGTCCACGTATTGCCCGCCGGGCTGCATGGGAACCCGCAGTCGATCTTCTTGGGGCTGGAGTAGTCCCAATATGTGCCCAGAGTGATGGGCCAGCCGGCTTCGGCGCCGTATTCCAGTGCCGCCAGCAACGCCATCGGCTTGAAGGCCGACCCCGCCTGGCGCCGGCCTTCGGTGGCCAGGTCGTAGGGACGCTGGCCGGCTTCGATGTCGGTGCCGTAGTCGAGCCCGCTGGCCATCACCCGCACCGCCCCGGTGCGGTTGTCGACCATGGCGATCGCGCCGGTCGGTCCCTCGGAGTCGAAGAACCACGCCCGCAGGATGCGGTTGGCCTCGTCCTGGTCCTCTTGGTCGACGGTGACCGTGATCCTGAGCCCGCCGCCGCCTTCACACTCGGTGTCGGCGGCGGGGCAGCCGTAGAGCGAGACCTTGCGCTGCGAGAAGGTGTCGCCGAGCCCGTACTTCGGGTCGTTGAGCAACTCCTGGCGGGCGGCGATCAGCACCTGGGGCGAGATCTCCCTCACGTCCTGGTGCCGGATAGGCCGCAGCTCCTCCGCCTTGGCGGCTTCCGCTTCGGCGCGGGTGATGAAACCGTTCTGTGCCATCTGCTCGATGACCGAGTCGCGCCGTTGTGTGACGATTTCGGTGTTGTCGCGCACGTCGTACAGGGACGGGTTGCGGATCGGCACCACCATGGCCGCCGCCTCGGCGATGGTCAGCTCGTCGAGATCCTTGCCGAAGTATTCCTGGCCCGCCGCCTTCACGCCGTAGGCGTTCTCGCCGAAGAACTGCGAGTTCATGTAGTACTCGAGGATCTGGTTCTTGGTGTAGCGCCGCTCCAACTCGGCTGACACGACCGCCTCGCAGATCTTGCGCTCGATGGTGCGGTCGTCCGTGAGGAAGTTCTTCTTGACGATCTGCTGGGTGATAGTGGAGCCGCCGGTCAGGTTGCCGCTCCGGTAGTTGGTGATGCCGGCGCGCACGATGGCGGAGAAGTCAATGCCGGCGTGCTCGTAGAAGTCCCCGTCCTCGGCAGAGATGATCGACCATTGCACGATGTCGGGGATCTCGGAGATGGCCACCGGTTGGCTGTTGCGGTCGACCAACTCGCCGAGCAGCACCCCGTCGGCGCTGTACACGAACGAGAGGCGTGACAGGTCGGGGAAATCGAGCGAGAAGTCCTCGGCGTCGCACAGGTACTTCTCCTCGAGGTCGAGCACGGTGCCGAATGCGGCGTTCGCCTCGAGGAAGCCGAACAGACCGAAGGCCGAAGCCCCGAGGACGCCGATCACCACGATGGCAGCCAGCGCCGGGATGCGCCGCCCGCGCCGCTCGCGCCGCTCGATCAGGTGAATGCTCGGTTCCACACGTACTCCAGGGGATACGACGACGGCTGGGCCAACATCGTTCCCGGTAGCATCGGCCCGACCGCCGGATGTTAGGAAGGTCGGGGGACAACCACGTGGATCACGACGTCACGAGCGGCTCGGCGAGTCGGTCCGTGTACGGGCCGGACGACCTCGCAGGGTGGGATGCGGAGCGCCGCCTCGGCGAACCCGGCGGCTACCCCTTCACCCGCGGAGTCCATCCCGACATGTATCGCGGGCGGTTGTGGACGATGCGCCAGTACGCCGGTTTCGGCACCGCAGCCGGCACCAACCAGCGCTTCGCCGCCCTGCTCGCCGCCGGCCAGACCGGCCTGTCCGTGGCCTTCGACCTGCCCACCCAGATGGGGCTCGACTCGGACCACCCGATGGCCGCGGGCGAGGTGGGCAAGGTCGGCGTCGCCATCGACTCGCTCGCCGACATGCGGACTCTGCTGGACGGGCTGCCGCTCGCCGAGGTGACCACCTCGATGACGATCAACGCCACCGCCGCCATCCTGCTGCTGCTCTACCAACTCGTCGCCGAGGAGCAGGGGGTTGCGTCCGAAGCGATCGGCGGCACGGTCCAGAACGACATCCTCAAGGAGTACATCGCGCGGGGCACATACATCTACCCGGTTGCGCCCTCGATGCGAGTCGTCACCGACCTCTTCGCCTACTGCGCTGCCGAGCTGCCGAGCTGGAACACGATCTCCATCAGCGGTTATCACATCCGGGAGGCGGGGTCGACCGCCGCGCAGGAGGTTGCCTTCACCATCGCCAACGGTTTGGCCTACGTGGCAGCAGCCCAGGCCGCCGGCCTGGAGGTCGACGACTTCGCCCCTCGCCTCTCGTTCTTCTGGAACGCCCACAACCACCTCTTCGAGGAGGCTGCCAAGTACCGGGCGGCGCGCCGGCTGTGGGCCCGCCTGATGCGCGAGCGGGTCGGTGCCCGCGACCCCGGTTCGTGGCGCATGCGGTTCCACACCCAGACGGCCGGTTCCACGCTCACCGCCCAACAACCCGCCAACAACGTGGTGCGCACCGCCTACCAGGCGCTCGCCGCGGTTCTCGGCGGCACCCAGTCGCTGCACACCAACGCCTTCGACGAGGCCTTGGGGCTGCCGACCGAGGAGTCGGCGATGCTGGCGCTGCGCACCCAGCAGATCCTCGGGTTCGAGTCAGGCGTGGCCGATACCGTCGACCCGCTCGCCGGCTCGTACTACATCGAGTCGCTCACCGATGCCATCGAGGCCGAAGCCGAGAGGCTCATCGCCGAGATCGACGCCATGGGAGGGGCGGTGGCCGCCATCGAGGCCGGGTTCCCGCAGCGGGCGATCGAAGACGCCGCCTACGCCACCGCACGCGCCGTCGAGGCTCTCGACGAGGTGGTGGTGGGAGTCAACCGCTTCGTCGTCGACGACCCGGCTCCGGTGCCCGCGATGACCGTCGATCCCGAGTTGGAGACGGCACAGGTGGCGGCCGTCGCCCAGGTGCGCGCCGGGCGCGACCTGGATGCCGTCGATCAGGCCCTGGCCGACGTGGCCGGGGCGGCGCGCGGCGACGCCAATCTCTTGTACCCGATGAAGCGGGCCCTCGCTGCCATGGCGACGGTAGGCGAGGTCAGCGATGCCCTCCGGCAAGTGTTCGGGACGTATCAGTAGTCGTTCGGACGTGGCGTGAGCGCCGCCGAGGCTCAGTCCGCCCCGCCTAGCCGGTGTCTGCATTCGAGGGCTGTTTTTCCCCTCCCTTGTAGGGAGGGGTGGCCCCTGGCTTTGCGGGGGCCGGCGAGGGTGTCCAGCGCCGACGCGACCACGGTGGAGAACCTCCCCGCCTCCTCGAGGCGTGTTCCTTCCCATCCCGAAGCGGCTGGGAATGAACACGCCTCGTCGGCGCGCCGACTTCGACGGCGTCCCCTCCCTGAAAGGGAGGGGAAGGACATGTCGTATCCGTCGTGTACGACGGGTGCATGACTGAACGAGATCCATGGATCGTGCAGCGAGCAGCCCGGCTGCGACGCGGCGACATCGACGCTGAGGGCATCGTGTGGTCCGAGCTGAAGGGTCGCCGGCTGGGCGGGTTCAAGTTCCGTCGCCAGCATGTGATCGGGCGGTTCATCGTCGACTTCTACTGCGCCGAAAAGGAGGTGGCGGTAGAGATCGACGGCCCCACCCATCGAGAAGCGGCGGACGCCCGCAGGGACCGGCTGCTGGCAGCGGTCGGAGTGACGGTGGTGCGCTTCGACAACGACGACATCTACCACCATCTCGGAGACTGCCTCGACATCCTGGTGCGGCGACTCCGGGCGCCGCCGTCGTATCGGCGTCGCGGCGGCCGTACCCGTCGGCCCAGAGTCTCGACCCTCGATCCGGGTTCTTCCCCACCCTCGTAGGGCTGTCGCAATACCCGCCGGTGTCTCCATTCGAGAGCTGTTTTTCCCCTCCCTTGTAGGGAGGGGTGGCCCCTGGCTTTGCGGGGGCCGGGGAGGGTGTCCAGCGCCGACGCGACCACGGTGGAGACCCTCGCCGCCTCCTCGATCGTCTTCCTTCCCATCCCGAAGCGGCATGGGAAGGAAGACGCCTCGTCGGCGCGCCGACTTCGTCGGCGATCCCTCCCTGAAAGGGAGGGGAAGGAGGTTCTTCCCCCCCGTTTATGAAGGGGCGATTCTCGCTAGTCGTTACTCGCGACCCGGACCACTTCCTGGTCGGCTACCGCTTCCAGGAAGTCTGCGAGCGGTCTGCCGTCGGGGAGGGTGGCTTCGGGCCAAACCTCCAGCAGAGGCTCCAGGGCGAAGCGGCGCTCCGTGAGGCGGGGATGGGGCACGGTCAAACCGGGCTCGTCGACGGCGGAATCGCCGTGGAGCAGCAGGTCGAGGTCGATGGTGCGAGGCCCCCAGCGCTCCCGCCGCACCCGGCCCATCCGCCTCTCGACGTCGAGCATCACCTCGAGCAGGCGCCGCGCCGCCAGATCGGTCTCGACCACCGCAACGGCGTTCAGGTAGGCACCCTGATCGGGGCCACCGACCGGAGCCGTCTCGTAGATTGACGACGTCGCCACCAGCGTGGTCACCGCAGCCAGGTGGTCGATCGCCTCCTGGAGGTAACCGGTCCGGTTGCCGAGGTTGGAACCGAGGCCGACGGCGACCCGCGCCCTTCCTCGCCGTGGTGTGTCGGGTGCGGCGTCATTCCTTTGTTGGGAGAAGGGCGCCTCATCCCTGGTGGAGTCGAGGGCGCCTCGCCCCGCGTGGGGAACGGCAAGCCTCATCCCTTGGTGGGGATGAGGCGGCGACCCTCCGGACCGAGCGGCCGGCCGGCGATCTCCTGGATCACCGACGTGGCCACGATCGGGTCATGGATGAGGCCGGCGTGGACCAGGTACCCGCCGAGCAGTCCGACGACCGAGTCGTCGATCGTGTCGCGGTGGACAAGGAGCGAAGCGCCCGGCGCCAGCGCCTCGTCCATGTGGACGTAGATCTTCTCGGCTTCGTCACGCTCCAGGTCCTCCTCGACTGCGTGGTTGAAGTAGCGGAACCCCGCCGCCTCGTAGGCCGCCTGGTTCTGGTTGCCGGGGAGCAGCGACAAGACCGTGTTGATCCCCTGCTCGCGCAACCAGATGATCTCCTCCTCGCGCCGCACCCTGCGGTGCTGGAAGCCGTAGCCGCCGATGCGTTCCGACACGGCGAGCCGGCCCGCGATGACCCAACGGAAACCCCGAGGCTCGAGCCCTGCCACGCCGTCTCCTCAGTCGTGCTGCGAACCGGATGTTGCCCGCACGATAGCGTCCGCAATGCGCACAACTTGGAGAGTGGACGCCACGTCGTGGACTCGGATCACCGCGACGCCGGCGGCGACGGCCAACGCGGTGGTTGCCCCGGTGGCCGGGTCGCGGTCGGCGGCGTCGACGCGGCGCCCGGATCGTTCGAGGATGGCGCCCAGGAACGACTTGCGCGACGCCCCCAGGGCCACAGGGTGACCCGCGGCCACCAGGCGGTCGAGCGATCCCAGCAGAGCCAGGTTGTGATCGAGGGCCTTGCCGAAACCGATACCCGGATCGATGCAGATTCGCTCCGCCGCCACCCCGCCGGCAGCCACCGCCGCGGCTCGCCCGAGCAGGTAGCCGGTCACCTCTTCGACGACGTCGCCGTACCGCGGAGCCGCCTGCATCGATCGTGGGGTGCCCTGCATGTGCATGAGCACCACGCCGGCGCCGGCGGTGGCGCAGACCTCCACCATCGCCGGGTCCGCCAATGCGGTGACGTCGTTCACCGCCTCGGCGCCGGCCTCGAGGGCCGCTCGGGCCACCTCGGGTTTCGAGGTGTCGACGGACACCACGACGTTGCGAGCCGCGAGCTCTGCGACAACGGGGATCACCCGCTGCAACTCCACGTCCAGCGGGACGTCGGCGGCGCCGGGACGGGTGGACTCGCCACCGACATCGACCACATCGGCGCCATCGGCGACCAGGCGCAGGCCGTGGGCCAAGGCGGCGGCGTGATCCGCCGGCCCCGCGGCATCACCGACGAAGGCGCCGCCGTCGGAGAACGAGTCCGGGGTGACATTGACGATGCCCATGATCAGCGTGTGGTCGCCGGTGGAGAGGGTGCGCGTGCGCAGGCGCCATTCGACCGGCGAGAACCCCGCCACTATGGCTACGACGGGGCAGGATCGGCTGCCGGCCGGGCGGACGCCCGTAGGCTGCGGTCGGGCGCCGAGGCCGTCTGCGGGGCGCGGATCCGCACGCCACCGGTCTCGTTGTGCTCCCACTTCGGTACGTCGTAGAAGATCTCGGCCAAGTCGTCGGCGTCGACCGTCTCCTTGTCCATGAGCACCTCGGCGATGCGGTGCAGCGCGTCGTCGTGGGTCGTGAGGATCTCGCGGGCCTCGTCGTGCGCCTGGGTGATGAGGAATCGGATCTCCTCGTCGACGGCGGAAGCCACGTCGTTCGACATGTCATTCGAACGCGAGTAGTCGCGCCCCAGGAAGACCTCGCCCTCCGGGCGCCCGTACTGAAGGGGGCCCAGCTTGTCGCTCATCCCCCACTCCATGACCATTCGCCTGGCGAGGGTGGTGGCCTTCTCGATGTCGTTCGAGGCACCGGTCGTAGGGTCGACGAAGATCAATTCCTCGGCGGTGCGGCCCCCAAGGAGCATCGCCAACTGGTCGACCAACTCGCTGCGCCGCATGTACGTCTTGTCCTCGAGCGGCAAAGCCAGCGTGTACCCGCCCGCCCGGCCCCGGGGAATGATCGTGACCTTGTGGATCGGGTCCACGTTGGGCAGGGCATAACCCACCAGGGCGTGGCCCCCTTCGTGGAAGGCGGTGATGCGCTTCTCGTCCTCCGACATCACCTTGCTCTTGCGCTCCGGCCCGGCGATCACCCGCTCGATCGCCTCCTCGAGCTCGTCCATGCGGATCTCGGTGAGACCCCGACGTGCCGAGAGGAGCGCCGCCTCGTTGATCAGGTTGGCGAGGTCGGCACCCGTGAAACCGGGGGTCTGGCGAGCCAGCACCTGGATGTCTATCCCCTCCCCGATCGGCTTGCCCTTGGCGTGCACGTCCAGGATGGCTCGGCGCCCTTTGAGGTCGGGGCGGTCGACCACGATCTGACGGTCGAAGCGGCCGGGCCGCAGCAGCGCGGGGTCGAGGATGTCGGGGCGGTTGGTGGCCGCGATGACGATGACGCCGGTCTTGACGTCGAAGCCGTCCAGCTCGACGAGAAGCTGGTTCAGCGTCTGCTCCCGCTCGTCGTGGCCCCCGCCGAGGCCGGCACCGCGATGGCGGCCCACGGCGTCGATCTCGTCGATGAACACGATGGCCGGCGCATGCGCCTTCGCCTGCTCGAACAGGTCGCGCACCCTGCTGGCGCCCACGCCGACGAACATCTCGACGAAATCGGAGCCCGAGATCGAGAAGAACGGCACTCCGGCCTCGCCGGCGACCGCCCTGGCCAGAAGGGTCTTGCCGGTGCCCGGCGGGCCGAAGAGCAGCACCCCTTTCGGGATCTTGGCCCCCATCGCCCGGAACTTGCCGGGGCTGGCCAGGAAGTCCTTGATCTCCTCGAGCTCCTCGACGGCCTCCTCGGCCCCGGCGACGTCCTTGAACGTCACCTTGGGCTGATCCTTGCTGACCTGCTTGGCCTTGGCCTTGCCGAACTGCATCACTCTGTTGCCGCCGCCCTGGAGCTGCATCAGGATGAATATGAACACCCCGAACAGCAGGATGTACGGGAAGATCGTCCCCAGGAACCACTGCAACACCGAAGGGTTCTCGGAGTCGGAGTCGAATTCGATGCCGGCGCTGATGAGCAGCTGCGTCAGCTCGTCCTCGTACTCGCCCGGGTATGACACCACGAACGACGTCCCCTGGCCGGGCAAGGTGCCGCCTCCCACCAGCTCACCTTCGAGGATGTTCGACTTCTCCTTGATGAGCACGGACGAGATGCGGCCCTGCTCGAGACGTTCGCCGAACTCCTTCAGCGTGAGCTCGGCGGGCTGGTTGGTGTTGCCTACGAACACGTTGATGGCCATGACGACGAGCAGCAGCACGGCGATGTAGACGAAGATGGTTCGAGCGGTGCGGCTCACGCTGCTCCTTGTCGGTCCTACCTGGGGGCGAACTTGAGCTCCCAGGCCCCGGCTGGCGTCACCATCGTAGGTGAACGGATCGATTAACCGGGCGGTTACCTCCCGGTTCGCCGGCGACGATCCGCCTACCCGAACGCCGGTTCGTCACTCCTCGACGTCCATGACGCCCACGTACGGCAGGTTGCGCAGCTTCTCCTGGTAGTCCAGCCCGTAGCCGACGACGAACTCGGGCGGGATGTGGAACCCCTCGTACGCGATATCGAGAGGCGGGCGGTCGATCCCGTCCTTGATCAGGAGGGCCGCCAGCGCCAACGATGCCGGCTGGCGCACCCGCAGGTTGCGCATCAGGTAATGGAGCGTGAGGCCGGAGTCGATGATGTCCTCGATGATGAGGACGTGGCGGCCTGTGATCTCCACGTCGAGGTCCTTCAGGATGCGCACCACCCCCGACGACTTGGTGGCTCCGCCGTACGACGACACCGCCATGAAGTCGATCTCCACCGGGATGTCGAGATGGCGGGCGAGGTCGGCCATCACCATGAATGCCCCCTTGAGGACCCCCACCAGCAGGAGGTCCTTGCCGGCGTAGTCGGCGGAGATGGCCCGGCCCATCTCTGCGAGCTTGGCGTCGATCTCATCCGCCGAGATCAGCACCCGATCGACGTTCAGCACACCGACTCCTCCCATCGAAGCTCCAGCACCCTGCGGGTGGTCGGGACGATCGCCGCCCATGCGGCGATCCGCGCCCCCGGCACCCATGCGATGTTCTCATGGGTGGCGACGACGGGCCAACCGGGTCGCAGGCGTGCCGGCACCCCTGCTTCTGCCAGGGTGTCCACGACGGTCTTGGAGCCTGCGGTGAGAGCCACACGCTCGCCCGGCCGGTGACTGCGCACGATGAGCCGGGGACCGGCGGCGTCGAAGTCGAGCAGCGCACGCTCCCTGCCCAGCGGGCGCAATCTCGGGCGGGGCTCGGCGACTCGGGCGCGGATCGTGCCGGCGGCGACGGCAACCGAGCCGGGAATCGGGAGCGGTCGGGTCGGCGGACCACTCATCTCCAGCGACGACACCAGCGCGACCATCGGCCCTTCCCTGACGGCGTGGCAGCCGCCGCCGAGTTGGCGGGCCACGCCGTCGGACGCCACCGCCAGCACCCGCGCCACGTCGTCGGACGACCCGCCGTAGGGAGGGTGCAGCATCTTGAGCGCCCGCCTCGCCACCCTGGTCGCCACCGGCCGGTCGAGGGTGAGCAGGAGCGCCACCGGCACTTTCACCGTGCCTGGGCCGCCGGCGAGCGGCACGGTCAGCGCCAGCACCTCGAGCAGGGTGTCGTCCCGGGCGAGGATGCCGGCGGAGCGGGCAACGGCCCCCCGCACGTCGCGTCCGAGGCGCCGCTCGATCATGGGGAGCACCTCGTGGCGCAGCACGTTGCGCCGGTGGCGGCGATCCTCGTTGGCCGGGTCGTCGGCGAACGGGATCCCGAGCGCGGCGGCGGCGCCACGCACCGTGGCGCGCGGGAGGTCGAGCAGGGGCCGAACGTACCGGTCGCGGCGCGCGGCGATACCGGCCAGCCCGCCGCTCCCGGCGCCGCGCACCAGGTTGCCGAGCACGGTTTCTGCGACGTCGTCCTGCTGGTGGCCGGTGACGATCCACTCGTCGGGCGCGGCCACCTGCTCGAGCGCCGCCAGCCGGGCGATCCTGGCCCGACCCTCGAGCGACGAGCCCGATCCGACGTCGACGCGCACGATCCGCAGCGGCAGCTCCATCCATGCCGCCACACGACGTGCCGCCTCCTCCATGAACGGCGAATCGGCGATACCGTGGTCGACGTGGACCAGGCGGACCGAACCCCTGCCGACCACCTCGACGGCCGCCCAGGCCGCCACGGCCGAGTCGGCTCCGCCGCTGAGCGCCACGACGAGCTTCCCGTGGGGCAGACCCGCCCGCGCGGCAGCGAGGACGGCGCCCCTCGCGTCCCGCTCGCTCACGCCACCCGGTCCAGCCACAGGACGGGATTCTCGATCTCCGCCAGTGTCGGCAGCTTGTCGGGGCCCTCCCACGCGTGATCCAAGGCCGACCATCCGGCGTGCCGCTCGATGCCGTTGATGAAGGTGGCTCCCAGGTCGTATTGGCGCATCTTCATCTCGAGGCCGATCAGCCGCATGAACATCGCCGTGCGAGGATCCTGGCGGCGTGCCTTCAGCACCTGCGACATCCTCGCCTGCGTCACGAGCTCCCTGGCGCCGATGCGGTCCATGATCACGTGCCCGTGGCCCTCGAGCAGGGACATGAGCGCCTGCACGCGTTCGATGACGTCGCGCTGGAGTGGCGTGGCGAACAGCCCGAACAGACCGGTCTCGTCGACGAGCGGCTCTCCCGCCGCCGACGCATCCCGTAGCTCGGCCGCCACCCTTGCGAGCCGCCCCGGCTCTGGTGTCGCCGATTTCACCAACTCGTGGACCAGGCCGGTGAAGTAGCTGCGCATCCAGGGGACTCCCAGGAACTGGAGCCGGTGGGTGCACTCGTGGAGTGCCACCCAGAAGCGGAACTCACTGGGTCGGAACTCGTGATTGCGCTCCATCGCCAGGATGTTCGCCCCCACGAACAGCACCGTGTCGCCGTGCTCGTCGTCGCCGGTCGGGAGCACCAACTCGTACTGGCCGAGTACCCGGCGTGACAGCAGGCCTAGCACGGCTCCCATCTCGGCTGCCAGTACACGGCGGCCGACAACGGACCCGATGCCGGATTGGCCGCCGAGGCGCTCCTCGGCCGGAGCCACGAGCGCGGAGAAAGAGGCCACGTTGGTCTCGGCCCATTGGCGGCGCGACACCACGCTCACCTCGGGCAGGCCGGGGGCGTGCAGCCCGGTCTCGGCTTCGACCAGCCCCGACGCCCGTTCCACCATCTCAGCCACCTGGACGGCGAGCCGCGCCTCGTGGTAGGTGCCCTCGAGCGGGTAGCTGCCGCTGAAGCGGGCCGCCACCCGCAAGGCCACGGGCCAATCCACGGAGCTCATGGCATGTACCTCCCCGGCGGTTTGCGGGCAGTCAGTCGATCACCTCGTACCGGCCGCGCACCACAACGAGGTAGTAGCCGGCCGAGACGAGGAGGGTGATGACACCGATGGCGAGCACGGTGGGAGCCAGGAAGCGGGCGGTCCACGGTTCGTCCTCCGCCTCGGCTTCGGGGGCCGGTGCCTCCTCGGCGGGCACCGGGCCCGTGCCGGGCACCTCGGTGGGAGGGGTCGTCGCTTCCTCGGTGGCCAACAGGACGGCGTCGTCGGAGGCGAAAGCGCTCCCCAA
>Ga0214471_10000625_pt1 | contig 29346 bp, 27 predicted proteins | sample RVTome_5_FD_207665 | JGI IMG/M metagenome (GOLD analysis project Ga0214471, IMG submission 207665) | Soil microbial communities from uranium-contaminated site in the Upper Colorado River Basin, Wyoming, United States - RVT142D155 | ecosystem: Environmental > Terrestrial > Soil > Contaminated >... | reverse complement strand
GACAGGGATTTGCGTAACTGGCCAGCGCAACCGGTTAAAGGCGCCAAGCGCTGCCATCCCCACTTTGTTGTAAAGTATATGGCGCCGCCAGATGCTTCGCGGGCGCAGCTGTTCGAAAAAACCATTCTGAACCTGTACTCTTTCCGTCAATTGCCTACTCCGTTGCGTCGCCGAGATCGCCAAACATGGCATGAAAATAAGCGAGGGCTTCTTCCCGTTTGACGCGGCCCTCTCGAACATGGGGCCATTCGTCGACAGCATCCTCGCGCACTACTCGAGGAGACAAATTACCGAATCGGCCGTTTCCGGCGAGGCGAGATGAAATACGGTATGGCAGTGACCGGATCCAGTGGTCGGCGTCGTAACTTACCCACAGAGTTTCGTATTTTAGGTGCGAAATCGCGGCTGCCCGGTGCTGGCCGTCGCGTACAATGTAGCGCCGACGCTCGCTTCGATCGACAATTTCAATCACCCGAGGGAACCCATCGAGAATCGAATACTGACGGAAGCCCCGTGAACGGATCTCGTCAAGAACACCGAGAAGCCGCCGGACAATGCGCTCCAATGCTTTTTCAGGTGTTGGTCCGGCCTTATGCGAATTGGCGAATCTGGCAAGAGGACGCACCCTATCTTGTTCCCAAGGGCAAAAATATTGCCCCCCGGCCTGATCATCGATGTCGTGACCGATTGTCTCATTGAACGAACGGATCGGATGTTTCGCATAATACGATCTGAGGTAGCCGCAAACCGCCTCGTCGGTTGTTCCCTGAGCTAGCGCGCGAACAAAAAAATGAGAACCTCCTGAACCGAAGCTATTTCCGAATTCGTCACAACAATCCGATAGCCGTACTTTGAAGATTCGCGAACGTCGGAAGATAACGTTGAGCAGCCAACGGTCCAATTGTTGCCACGTCATCGAAGCGATTTTTCGGGTTTGCTGGTATCGAGATGCTCGATAATGTTCTGCAAATCGCCTAAATCACTCAGATTCATCTCAGGCTGGGAGTTAAAATCGTTGCCATTGCCGGCCATCCCGACAAAATGGCAGCCAACCGCTTCAGCTGCCTGAAGGTCAGACTCGGCATTGCCAATCATGGCGATTTCTCGCGGTGCCCAGGTATTGCCACTAAGGATTTTGCGCAATATGTCATTTTTGGCGGTGGGACGGCCGTACACCCCCTCGAAGTATGGGGCTAGCGACGATTTTCCCACCAGTGATACAAGGTCGGCCTGTGGTGTCGCCGAGGCGATAAAGAGCCGATAGCCGTCGATTTTCAGCTTCGCCAAGGTTTGCTCGACGTCCGAGTGGGCGAGTAAATCGAGAATACGACTCTGGCACAGCTTGTCGTAAGCCTCTGCCCAGTTATCCGCAGAATCCGACTTCAATTGGGCCGCAAGCATTGCGAAAATATCGTAACGGTCGCCGGGGTTTGGCATGGCGAATATTGTCTCAAGGACCTCGGACGCACCGAGAATGTCAACGGTTACATCGTAGAACGCCATCCGCTTGATAGGATCAGAATCGACGAGAGTACCGTCGAAATCAAAGACCAGTGCCTGGATCAATATTTTCTCCGAAGTCGCTCATTCAGAAGCTTTGGCCTTGTCGACGAGTCCATAGCGTCCCCAGTGATCGACCACCGTTTTTCGATCGGATCGCTCCATTCTGTTAATTGCCTTGTCCTTATAGAACGAGTCATCGTTGAAGTGGGTCGTTGAGATTTCCTCAAAGATACAGCCGCTATCGGTGCGGAAGTTGTGCCAGACACCGGGCTGCACCAAACAGATATCGCCCGGCTGCATTGTGCGCAAACGACCCTCAATGCTGACTTCCAGCGTGCCGTGAAGAATTTGAAAGGTCTCCTCCTTGCGCTTGTGGAAATGCGGTGGGTGCGCCTGACCGGGCAGTTGGACGATGATTTTCTTGCAGTAGTCGCGGTTGATGCAATTAATGATTGCTGCGCCGATTTCACGGAACCTCTGTATGCCATAGTGGTGCGAATACTCGACCTCGAATTCGCTATTCAGCACAATGCGTGCCTCGTTCAGCATGGCCTTAATTTCGTGGATTGCCGTTTTGATTACGGCGTAGTCTGGGTCAGTGGGAACATTGATTGCCGCAGCCATGACCGGCGCGTCGGGCTTGACTTCCGCCACGGCGACAATATCGTCACGCCACCCGCCGCTCTCGATTTGCCCCTCGATATATGGCATCGCGAAATAGACTTGATCGCGCCGGATTATCGTCTCCTTCTTGATGTTAGTTTTGGCGTAAACGCCTCGACGCAGAGAATCTATCGAATTCAACTCCTCTACTGATGCCACGCGTTCCCGATCGCTGCCGCAAAGTATGGACGCGAGTTTGTATGCCGCGATCCACTTGTCAAGTTGTTCCGGCGTCGAGGAGTAGGCATTGAGCTTGATCGTCTCCGTCTCAACGCCAACATGGCGCTCGAACATACGCGCCCCTTTGGCGACGGCGATCTGGACGGGCACCGTATCGTTTGGATTCTCGTGGGTTGACCAGCCGATAATGCGCTCAGGATAACGCGTGCGCAGCACATCGATCTGATTGAGAGCGAATTTGTCATCAGGTATAGGATAGATCGACACACAGTGCATGATTGCGTAGTCGACGCCTCGGTGGTCAAAGAAACTCACCAGATCGTCGATGCCCTTGATGGGCAGCCCGCCCGTGGAAAAAATTACCGGTAAACCGGAATTGGCGACCTTCTCGAGCAGCGGCCAGTCCTTAGCCGAACAGCTCGCAACCTTGAGGATATCAAACCCCATGTCGGTAATGACATCGACCGATTCCTCGTCGAATGCTGTGCAGATAGTCAGCATGCCAGCGTTGCTCACCGATTTATGTAAGATCCCGAACTGATCGTTCGACAGGCGGGTAGAGAGGAAACGCGGTATGTGCTTATTGTCGCTGCCCTCGCGTTGACTGGGATGGATGAAGCTATCGAGCTGGCGGAACTGAAACTTGCACCCGGCACGTATGCCGTGGTCGCGTGCCACCTTGCCGACACCTTCAATGATGCTCAGCCCATGATCGACGCTCCCCTGATGGTTGTTGGCTAAGTCGAAAACGAAGAGGTCTTGAAAGTTGAAGGTTTCTGCCATCGTTCAGTCTTTTTCCTTAAGCTACACCGGTTCGAGCGCATCGGCGGTATAACCAGCTTGATAGTTGATTGTGACCGCTTGCCCCTCGCGCGCCGATTTATGTGCTGCGGCGACTACCAGCATGGTGTCGAGTCCGCGTTCGAGGTCGATTGGTGAGGAGTCGCCTGATTTCACGGTTGATGCGATATGCCGCAGTTCACGGATGAAGTCATCGGGCCGGGATTTCGTGATCAGATGCCTCGCGCATTCGCCCACTCCAGTATCCTCCATCACGGCGTCATGGCCAGGTTCAAAGCCGCAGTGCCACTCGACGTGACCTTTGCGACCCTGGATGCGCGCCCATTTACGCGGCGGGATTGTCACCACGTCTTGCACCACACGGCCGATCAATCCGTTTTCGGTTTTCAGTGCAAGCAGACACAGCTTGTCGTAATCGACCGTGCCATCGGAAACATAGTCGAGCATCGCCGAGACCTTGTTCACCCGGCCCGCGCCGACCGCATGGGCGAAGTTCTGCCATAGGTTGGCGGCGTGGGAATGCTCACCGCTGGCGCCGCCGCCGAGCCGCCAATGACCGAGATAGCTATCACCAGGCCCATCGAGCCAGGGATGAGCAGCGAAGATGCCACCCCAGTGCTCGCGGAACTCGACATCCAGTGTCTCGATCTGGCCGAGGGCGCCCGATGCTGCGATAGCCGCGACTTTCTCGGCTGCCTCGCCGACCACGTGGTCGTAGCCTACGAAAACGCGCGCTCCGGATTCGCATGCCGCCTCGAACAGCTCCTGAGCGCGATCGAGACCTGGCCCGCACAGCGGTTTTTCTATCAACAGCGCCTTGGGATAGTCCGCCAGTGCGGCTATGGCGAGGTTCATATGGCTATCGGGAGGGGTGCCGACGATGACTAGATCGTGCTGCCCACGCGGGGCTTGATCGACCGTATAAAGGGCGATGGCTTCGTCCCAGGCGCCGTAGCGGCTGGGATAGATCTGTGTTCTCGTTCGCTCCAATGCGGACTGGGATATATCGCAGAGGTCGACACGCCAACCGAGTGTTCGCGCTGCATGCGACAAGTGATTGCCAATCGATCCAGCGCCCAATACTTTCACCGATTCTATAATGTTCCTGTCCCTCGTTCAAAATGACCCTCGGCCTGCGCTGCATCGGCACCGGTATCCGGATCAGTCCGTTCCCCAGCAAACCTCTCTCTGTCGCTGTTGCCCACCGCCGCCATACTGGCGAACAGCGGTGATGTACAAACAAGTTCGTTGTAGCTTCCCCGAGCAATCAGGTCACCATGATCGAGAACGAAAATCTCGTCGCAATGCTCAATCGTTGATAGACGATGGGCAACGGTCACCGTGGTGACCTTGCCTCGCAGATTCTCTAGCGCCCTTTGCACGGCCCGCTCACTCAGTGCATCGAGGGAGCTGGTCGCTTCGTCAAGCACCAGAAGATCGGGCTCATCATAAAGGGCGCGGGCGATGGCGACACGCTGACGCTGCCCACCGGACAAACGATTGCCACGTTCGCCGAGATCACCGTGCAACGTCACCGATTCTGCAAGATCTGTGAGATTAGCCATATCGAGGCAATGTAACGCCCGGGCCTCGTCGATCTCGCCAGTCGGCACGCCGAACGCAATGTTGGCGAGTAACGTATCATCGGCAATCAACGGGTTCTGCGGTACATAGCCGATGCTTCTCTGCCAGGCACGGGCGTTTTCGGCCGTCAGCGAGATCCCGTCTACTTGAATCTGTCCTTCAGAAGGGTGCAGTAGGCCGAGCAGCAAGTCGACGAAGGTCGTCTTGCCCGCTCCGGTGGGGCCGGCAATACCGTAACTCTTGCCCCGTTCGATCGTGGCGTCAATGTTGTGGATAGCGATGGCGCGATCAGGCGAATACCTGTATCCCAGACCGAGGATTTCAATACGCTGCCAATCGATCAAGGCTGCATCCGCCGGCTTGACTTTGCCAAGCTCTCTAAGCGGAGGCAGCTGCTTGAGAAGTGAATTGATCCCCTCGATATTCGGAATAACGTTCCACATGGTGCCGACTTCGCCGGCCAGACGTGTCGTTGCCGGGATAATGCGCGCCGTCACCAACAATACCAATGCCATTTCGGCGGCGATCTCTCCGCTACTTTTGCCCAGTTTCCAGAGGAGAAGCGCGATGACGATTATCCCCGCTTGCCCCAGGAATAACATCGCTAGAGGGGGGATCGCTTGGAGTAGCTTCAGGCGGCCCATCGCTTCTCCATAGGTATCGAAGGAATCGCCATAGACTCGCACGAATACCGTTTCACGGCCGCTGAGCCTCACGTCTTTGATTCCGCCGAGAAATTCACTCGCGAAAGAAAGGCTGCGTTCCGCCGCAACACGGCGAAACACCGAGAGATGGCGGATTCGCGATCGTAACGGCAGCATGACCACCACCGCCAGCGTGCCGACGGTCAACATTCCAATGACACCTGAATACGCGGCAGTGCTGAGCACGACGATAGCGACGAGTATAATCAGGCTAGCGTGCCCGATGATCGCGATAATCCCGTAGATGCCGCCGCTGCTCCAGGCGAGAACATCGTTAAAGACGCGGTGTGACAGGATGGTCGAACTCTGGCGCAAAAGCCAGTCGTATGGCGCTCCCACGCAACGCGCCATGATCTGCCCCGAGAGGCGGTTCTGACAAGCAACCCGAAACTGCTTGTTCACGGCCATCATGAGCAAGTTCATACTAACGCTGGCGGCGATTAATCCAATGGCCAAGCCGGCGAGCTGATAGACGAAGATACCAAATTCGGGGACTCCTACGAATTCGTGCAAGGTCCGGATTGTCTGATTGGTGGCTAATACATCGGGCTCAATGATGAGGCTGACCAGCGGCATAACGCCGATTAGCGAGACAGTATCTAGCAAACTAACGAAGATAGTGGCGATAGCGATCAGCACAACCCGGCGCTTCTCTGAAACCGTCAGTAGCCGCCACGACAATCGAACTGCCCGCCAAGCAGATCCGCCCTTATTCTTATTATCCGTCATACTGCGTCCCTATCGCCGGCAAACCACCATGGTCCGCGGGCTGATGCTACCTACGGCAGTGAAATCCCCGACTACCTCGACCGACGGAAAATGACGTTTTAACGCCGTCACGAGATGCTCGAGCGTGTAGTCATCGGAATTCGCCTCGGTCATTTCTTGCTTCGAATAACTTGCCCCGGTTCCTGGCTTAAACTCTGTGACCAGAATTTTACGACTGATTCCCGAGAGCCGTTCGACAATCACATCCCAGGGCAGGAGCTCTACTCGACGCATGTGATGGACGAAGCCGAGAGCGAACACGACGTCGGCCTCAAACCGCGCCCAGTGCCTTTGCTCAAGGGTGACGAAATCAAGCACGAACGGGCGGATCGGCAGCGGCGACCCGGCTTTCTTCAGCAGACAATAAAGCCTATCGATAGCGCCGATGTCAAAATCCACCGCTGTAGTTGTAAAGCCAAGATGCGCGCCAAGCATGGAAAAATAACCGCCGTTTGCCCCGACATCGAGAAGCGTCCCCGGTGAAATTTCCGAGAGCACCCGAATCAACGCCTTTTCGCGTCCTCCCTCAAAATACTGCTTCCAGCCGTCGCCCGCCCGGACGATAGAAGCAAGATCGACATTTTGATGGTAGTTGGTCCAACGCTGCGCCACGCGGTCGAATTCGAGCTTCTCGAGGCGCTTCTCAAGTTCGTCGAGCAGGGTACCGGTCCACTGGGGTTCCACTTCGCTGCCGAAACGCGTCCGGTTCCGTTGCTCGCGAATGAGTTCGCGAATCAGCGTCCCGATGAGACCGCTGTGAAGGAGACCGCCGAATGGCGATAGAACGGACAGCCGACGATACGCTTCGAACAGCCTCTGTCCCGGTTTTCCGAGCCTGGAGATTTGCCTTAGCGCCCCCCTCAACCATGGCCGCCGGATTGACATGTCTTCGTCCGTCCCGATAGTTCCGGCGCGTTGCACCAAGGCCGCAAGTTCGGGACGTTGAGCGATCAGCCGTAGGGGGCCGAGAAAGTTGGCGTGGAACTCGGCATAGGGAAATTTTCGGGACGCCTTGGGCAGAATACCCGCAAGATTGTGGAAGACGGGGCGCCCGTGACGATCCGCGACGAATCCCGAAAGATCGGCGTCGCGCAACGCAAAGCCCTTACCGTCTAGCATCCGCGCCATACGGACCATGGCTGTCCCAGCGTCTCGCCGCATGGAAGGAGGCATTTCAGATGGCAGGCTCGGTGGGGTCAGATCGGGTTGATGAACCGAAATTGAATAGCCAGCGATACCTGAATCGACCAGGAAAGAAGTCGTCATCAGACCGTCAGCGACGAGTTCTCCGACCAGTCCGCTGTCGAATAGTTGATGTACAGTTTCGGCGTGCTCGGAATCGATGCCGCGATATATGGACCCATTCGCATGGAAAACGTGACGCAAGGAGTCACCCTCGCTCGACTCAAGGCAATAAAAACTTTCCCCCACCTCATTAGGCGCGGGTGCTGTGCAGATCGATGATCGAGCTTCCATCATATCCTTCTGTCGGTGGCGTATAGGATATATTGATCGACGTCAGCCTGTTCCAAGATTTCGACAGTCCGATAACCCAGAGCCTCAAGGTCCCGCTGCCCAGCTTTCGCGTCGGCTGTTTGCCAGAGTATTTCCGGGTAATGGGTGAGAATTTCGAGCCACCGCCCGCGTGGTAAATTGTCGAGGCGCGAGGAGAGTGCTGTGAGTATATCAGCCACGGGAAGCTCGACAGCGCCGGTTTCGAGATCCGCCCAATCGAACTGATGATACGCATTGTCCGCGAAACCAAGCGCCTCGGAGAAATGCCGAGCGGCATCGAGGATTACGGGAAACCTGTCGCACGAGACGACTTGAACCGCGCCGTAGAGCCGAGCGTAAGCCCCCACACCGCCCATGCCGCAAGCCAGATCGACGACTTTTTTTCCCGCAAAATCCACCCGCCGTGCTAGGTGATCCCAGATGAATCCCCAGTCGCGACTTCCAGCCATGCCGTAGTCGGCAAACTGGAATTTGAGGAAGTCTGGTCCTATCAGAGGGTCCGCTTCGATCGCTTTACCAAGGCATTGCTCCATGGCCAAGAAATGCTGGGCAGCGATAGGGTCGCCTGGATAGTTGGTAAGGTGTTCGGGCCGGGCGCGTGGCGTCCTTCGGTCATTGACCCGACAGCATCTCAGGGCTCTGGATAATGCGTCGTCACCGCGTCGCACCGCATTGTCGTCGCGGCTTTCTTCGGCTTTCCGCCTCCGCAGGATTTCGCGAATCATGCTGATCAGCAGGCCCCAACGCCAAGAACCGCTAGCGAAGGTCAGCGGGGCAAAGTTCCGCCACAAGGCGTCCAGCCGACCGGCGTGGGAGGAATGACCAAAATCGATGAATACAAGTTCCCCGTCGGCACGCTGGATGACGTGGCGCGCCCGCAACTGCTTGTACACGACACCCGCCAGACTCACGCGAAATAGACCAATTATCAGCCGGAGGATCGAGACCTCTCGTGCCCGGTTTTCAGCTATCAGATCGTCCAGATAGTTCCCCTCGATCCAGTCCATCTCGAGGACACACCATGACCCGTCGATTACCTTGTACGAAGGGGCAAGGCGCGACGCGCGTCCTTCGAGTGCCTCCAGCAGAGAGAATTCGTAAGCCAGGCCGCGAGTCGAATCCTTCGCGGAGATGGTCTCCCATTCGACCTTCACAACCCGGTTGCCGCAACGGAACACGCGGTGTTGCGGGCTCCAACGCAGCAAGCGCCCTCCCGGATAGTTCCGGTCGATGAAATCCCGCCAGCGCTCCTCCTGTTCCCGGTGAAGCCGTGCCAACGGCGACACCACCGGATCCGATAGAGGATCCAGATGGAGACTTGTTGTGGAACTCGTTCGTTCTGTCGTCAACTGATTCACCAGAGCTCCGAGTGCAATCCTTTGAAAACGTTGTAGCTCGGGGAATCCGATCGCAACCAGTGCTCCATCATGCGGATTTCATGGTCGATATTTTCGAGATTTTTTTCGATGAAATCGGGCAAGCCGGGCCATAACCTGTAGCTTATTCGCCCCAAGGGATAGCGGTAGTCGCCGTTCTGAGTATTCGCCGGTGTGGTCAGCCGGAGAGCCATATAGATCAGGGCGTCCTCCTGCTTACGGCGGTCGGGCAAGGGTAGATCGGTGGCGTGCCGCAACATGTCGGCATACTCGTTGCCGTTACGGGCGTAGTTACAAAAGCCCCAATCCGTGTACGCGTTTTCTCGCGCCACTACAGCGCGGGCTCCGATCGCGGGATATTCGAACCCGACACTGCCCACAGCGGTCACCGCGCAATCAGCACAGCTGACCACATCGACACCCGATGCTCTCTCAGGCCAAAGATAGATGCCGCTGCCGAGGCGGCTATAGAGCAGCTTGTGGAGAGTGGTCTTCCGGCCATACATCTCCTCGGCTGGGTGCGGCTTGAAGATCCAGTTGAAGTCGCCGACCTCGCGTGCCACCGCAAGAGTCCGCTCGAACCAGTCGACGTGATCGGTGAGGTAGGAACGCCCCAACGCGTTGGGAAAATCGGGCCAGCAGCTGGTTAGCACGACCACGTTGGGTTTATCCGGGTCGGAACCTAACATGCGCGCAAGCTGCTTACGGTCCTGAATTTTGGCTTTGCCGTCGCCGAAGGCCCCGGTAACGGCAATCTCCCCCCGTTTCCCACTATGCAGATCATCGATAAAATTTTGACCGACCCCGATGAGGCGGCTGCGTTGATCCGGCGACAGCCGGTCGCGATCAGCGACGGATGGCACATCTTCGGAAACGGTCCCAATTTCGTCGATCGTGGTAAGTTTACGCGCGGTGATGTGCTGATTCCGGTAATTGATGACGAAGACTGGGATGCTCCGCGCCACGGCGGCCCAGACCAGGGTCGAAAAACGCAGCGTTGTCGGGTGGCTGACGACGACGGCGCGGATATCATGGCGGTCGAGGATATCACGGTAGGTGTCGATGTAGAACAAGGTACGGGCGAGGTGACGCCATAGGTCTATGCTCTCGCCGTTGAGCGTGCCGCTCATCTCGATCTTGAGCACTCCATCGTAGAAAAAATGTGTCGGATAGCCGGGTGCGATATCAAGATCCAGAACGTCGGCGGGCGTGCGCACGTCGCGCAGCATATTTTTTGCGCGACAGCCGTAAACATCAGGTACAGCTCGAGGTATCGTTTCCTCGCTGGTCAGCGGCAGGCTGCGCAGCGATGCAACCACTGACCGCGGCGTCGACTCTTCATATACGCCAATCAAGCCGCTGCCATAGATCGGGGCTAAGGCATTGCGAAACATCGCCAGCCGCAGCCAGTGGTGCGGATGATCCCACAGCGCCTCGCACAGGATGGCGCCTTCCCGCTCGATCGATACCTGGCAAGCGATCTTCGCAAACCAGCGATTGGCCGCAGGCCGGGCAAACCGACTGCGATAGAGACTGAGGTAATTCCCCGCCGTTCGAGCTTTGCGCGTAAGTATATTCATCTCGCTCAAGTGCCCGCCCATCCCGAGCTTACGGTCCTACGCTTGTTCAATTTTTCCCTGACCCAAGAGCGCTTTGATGCGGGCCAAGCACAGGTACAAAATTCGCTTCAATCTCTTTTCGGTGCGATTGACCAGCCTGTTCTTCTCTTTCTTGTCTTTCAGCAAGGCGATCGTATTAATGCGCTGGCAATAGTCTGCGGTAAATCTTCCAGCCAGCCGGGGAACCGCAATAATCGTATCATGAAAGACAACGATATAACGCTCACGTCTCTTCAATTTTTCAAGGATCGTTGCAATAGTCGGCCACCCGTCGATAGACAAAGGCTCCGGCGGCGGCGAAAGGAAAAGCCTGGCGTCGTCTATGAAGATGAAATGATCGAAACTTGAGGAATTTATGACGTCAATTTCTTCCAGAATTGGACACTCGTCTTTGTCATATGTCGAACTGTCGCCCATCCAATGGGCATCGAGCCAAAAGATAGCGGGAGCGTCCAGTTCGGCAACAATCGACGGCAGTTTTTCACGACTGCTTCCAAGGGAAAATTTGATATTGCTTAAGTGGGCAAGTTTCCTCGAGGTTTGCTCGTAGAACACTTGGCTTCCTTCGACGGTGTATATCCGCTCAAAACGCTGGCTTGCCCATAGTGTCGTTTTACCGTGATGTGTTCCCGTCTCGACAAAATATTTTACGCCGAACTCTTGCTTCAACAGGAGCATTAAGGCTTTTTGCGGATTGTTCAGTGCGCTCTGCATCGACATGTTTCCGCTTGTATTTTCCCGCTCAGGCATCTTTGGGTTCCAGTTGGCGTTCGACTTCGGCGATGACCCGGGCGACATCGACGGCGAGGTCAAGCCCGAAGGCTGAAAGGTCTCCGCCGCCGATTCCGCGGGCGAAGACGTCGACGGCGCGACTCAATGGCGGATCGTCGACCAGGGGAATCGCGATCCGCCCCGCGTTCGAAAGGCAAACTAGCTTATCATCGGCGAGATCATCGAAGATCATCTCGCCATTCTGGCAAACCGCCGTGAACAGCCGCTTTGGCGGTTTCATGAGATTGCCAATGGTGATCTCTGTCGCGATGCCCGAAGAAAACGCGAGGTCCAGGCGGATCGTTTCGCCGTCCCCCTCGATCATGCGTTCGTCTTTCAGCATACGCCCTTCAATCCGTTCAGGTGCGGTGCCGGCCAGGTCGATGCACATGGCCAGATCATGTGGCGCCCAATCCCAAAGCGCCCGCAGATTGGCACGGAACGGTCCCCAACTTCCACGCGAGGCGCGTAAGCTGCGAAGACCGCCAAGATGTGGAATCTCTTGCTTTAAAGCGGCGAAGGCGGCGCTGAAAAGGTAGACGTGATCGACCAGCACCGGAACACCCACGCTCATTGAAAGGTCGAGCAACCGCTGGGTGCTCGCCACGTCGGTCGTCACCGGCTTCTCGAGCATAAGCGGCAGCCCTGCACCCATTGCGGCGATTGCGATCTCGCCCTGTATGGCGGGGCCGGTCGCTACGATCAATCCGTCTAGGTCACCCGCTTCGATCGGGTCGCGCCATGAGTCCGAAATCCGGCAGCCGGCATCGACCAGGTCGCGGCTCGCTGGGTTGTGGCTCACCAAATAAGCGAGCTCGACGCCGTCGAGGCGTGCGATCGTGGAGATGTAGTTTCGTCCCCAACGGCCTGCCCCTATGAGTCCCAGGCGTATGGTACCGCCGCTACTCACGCCTCGCCCATGCGGTTTTCCTGGGTCCAAGTCAGAAATCGGCTGAAGTCTTCGTTCAACTCGACCCGGTGTCGGCTATGAGCTGGAGCTTGGTTTTGCGAATACTGGGGTTGCGGCGGTTGGGCTCCTCCGCCGGGTAGGTGTAGGGATGCTTTATTCATTTCCCGTCAAGCTTGCGGCTGATCACGGAAATCTCGCGCTATCGAATGGTGAGATCCGGCAAGGGAATCACGAACCTCCCGCCGGCTTGCGTGAAGGCGACGTGTGCCGCGATAATCTCCTCGGCGAAGTTCCAGGCAAGCACAACCACATAGTCCGGCCGACGCTCGTAAAGCGCGTTTGCTGGAAGCACGGGGACATGGAGGCCCGGGCTATAGAGCCCTTGTTTCAACGGATTGTCATCAACGATGAACTCGATGAAGTCCCGCCCCAAGCCGAATTGGTTCATGAGCGTTGTCGACTTGGCCGCTGCTCCATACCCGGCCACCGTTTTACCGTCTGCCTTTAGGCATTTCAACAGCGCCGTCAATTCGACGCGTCTACGATCGATCTGCGCGGCAAAGCGTCGAAAGGTTTCCGGATTTGCAAGCCCGGCCGCGCGCTCAAGCGCCTGGAGTTCGTCCACTGCGGCGCCCACTTCGCCGCTACCGTTCGCGACCTTCGCAAAGCCGCGCAGCGAGCCTCCTTGCATTGAGACCCGCTGCGCGTCCACGAACGCCATGCCATTCTCCCGGAAGAAGCGCCGGAGCGGCTCGACTCGGTGGTAGTCCAGATGCTCGTGGTATATCGTATCGAACAGTCTCTTCTCGTAGACATCGAGCAAATACGAGACCTCGAAAATGAAAAGTCCGTCAGGCGCTAGCAAGTTGCGCACACCCCGGATCACACCCTTCAGGTCGTCAATGTGCGCGAAAACATTGTTTGCGCAGATTGCCGTCGCCGGGCCGTGGCTCTCTCGGATTCGGGCTGCAAGCGCCGGAGTGAAGAAGTCGGCCAGGGTCTCGATCCCACTCTCGGTCGCCTGCATCGCGATCTCGCGCGCCGGATCTACGCCGAGCACACGCATCCCCGCCCGTTGGAAGAAGCCGAGCAAAGTGCCATCGTTGGAGCCGATTTCTACCACCAGATCCCCGGGTTTTAGTGAGAGGCGCTCAATCACGCGCGCCGCATAATCCCGAAGGTGAGCGACCATGATCGATGACGTACCGGAGACGTACAAATAATTCTCAAAAAGTACCCGGGCGTCTATCACGTCAAGAAGCTGCAAGTGCCCACAGTCTCCGCAGAGGTGGACATCGAGCGGGTAGGTGTCCTGCCGCTCTTCGAGTGCGCTCGCCGGGACGAGCGCGTTCGCTGGCGGTGTTGGCGTGAGGGAGAGAACGCACGCGAGCCGCGCATTTCCGCACAATCTACAGGCGGTGCGGCGGTGGGAATGCATTGTGTTGATGTTCTTTCTGTTCGGCTAGTCGTTTTCAATCGGCAGACGATCGAGGAGTGATGTCATAATGTTGAAAATTGTTACCTTCGGCGCCAATTTATGGCCCTTTTGTAGTGTTGCAAGCGGTTGCGCTTAATTCCAAACAGGAAGCTGCCCATAATCTTCGTTGCGGACGATATGGTTCTTGTAGCGGATGATGTAATCGATACACCGGTCGTCGTAGGTGCTGCCGAAGTTCCCGATAAAGCTCGCGTCATTGGTCTCCAGTGCCCGCAAGACTCTATTTTTACAGAAATCGCCTGAAGTCGATGTTATTGGCGATAAGTTGCAACTCTTCATCGAAGTCGCGCCGAGGTTTCCAGCCAAGTGCTCGCAGACGAGAATCATCCAGGCTGTAACGCAGATCCTGACCGACACGGTTCTTTACACTGACGATGGCCTTTTCCTCTTGAACACCAAGAATCCGCGCCAGTCGGCGCAATACCTCAATATTGGGGACCTCGAGGTTGCCAGAGACATTGTAGATGGTGCTCGGCTCACCCTTCTCAATAATTGTCATGATGGCGTCGACGGAATCCTCGACGTGCAGCCAGGAGCGCAGATAACTGCCATCACCATGCATCAGGGCAGGCAGGCCCCGAACCATCCGCCCGCAGGACTTCGGGATCAGCTTCTCTGGATACTGGTGGAGGCCATAGTTGTTTGACAATCGGACAATATTGTAGCGCACCCCATAGGTCCGGCCCCAACCGAACACCAGCATGTCCGCTGATGCCTTGGTAGCGGAATATGGATTTGACGGATTCAACGGATCGGTTTCGCGGTGGACACCGTCTGTAATATCGCCGTAAACCTCGTCCGTGCTGATTTGGATGAAATGAGGTGCGTCGACCGGAGATCTTGCGCGTGTCAATTCGAGCAGCCGCTGTACGCCCAGAATATTCGAGTGGCAAAACTGACGATTGTCGGCGATTGAATTGTCAACGTGAGATTCGGCGGCGAAATTGACGACATAATCGGTTTCTGCGAGATGCTTGAGATCAGCGATATCTGCATTGATGAATCGATAGTTCTCACATTCCGCCAACTCCTGCATCGCAACTCGATCGGCGGCATAGTTCACGATGTCGATGTTGGTCACATAGTGCCCAAGATCGAGGCATCTCTTTACGAAGTACTTGCCGATAAACCCGAGGCCGCCTGTGACGAGGAAAATTCTTGGCTGCATAGTTGAGAGATACCTTTTGAGCGATTGTCAATAGCTTCGCCGGTGGGGGCGTTACGGGTTATTTCCTACTTCTGCTTTTGTTCAAATAGGAGACGGCGACTCTTTTTATGCCTGACAGTTTCCAGATAATGTCATTCATTGATGCGAAGTTACCGCTCATCCGCCTACTTTTGCGCCTTAATGAGTTCAATTCGCACCAGATCTCTTTCGTAGCTTTCCTGGTCGCGAGAGTTGCTGTCCAACGTTACAAATACGGTATCCTCAAGGAACTTCATGGCGTGCTCAACCATCGGCGGGGTAAATACCATTTGGCCCGCCTTAACGAGAAGAAATTCAGCCTCGCCCTCGCTGCCGTGTGGTCGGTGATAGTATTCTACACAGCCGGAAATCACGTAGCAATAATGCCACCCGGTCTTGTGATAATGATTTGCCCGCAAAGCGCCTTTCTTCGACTCGATCAAGACGGCGGAGCGCATCATTCGATCTACTAGCGGCTGAATTCTGCCACGGCCGTCCACAAACGGGGTTTCGAGTGCGACAAGGGGCTCAGCAGGCCATTCATCCACGTCGGTCGATTGATATGGCATTGTCTCCTCACTCTCTCAGAAGATGTTATCGGGTGGTCAGTAGTCGTAGTAGATCGGCGATGCATCCACTAGCGGTGCGATGCTGTTCCTGGCATCGGAGTATAACGCCACGGCTTCGTCACCACGTCCCGCCTTGAGAAGAAGCCGCGCCGCGACGCGCCGCGCGGTCTCGTCGTAAATCGCCAGCCCGCTTGCCTTAAGAGCATGCTCGATGGCGAGCTTACTGTCGCCAAAATGCTCAAAGGCCAGAGCCAGCATGACATGGATGCGCAAATCTTTGAGCAGGCCACCGTCAATCGCCGCAACCAGACTCTCGAGTCGCTTCTCATCGTTCACCGCCATGATTTCCTCGATGGCCTTGATCCAGGCGAAGGGCTTCTCGGGATAATCCCGGCGGCAGACCTCCAACCACGCCCAGCGCCGCTCTGCGTCCCAGTGGCGACGGCCGAGGGTATTGTAAAGCCCAATACGCTTTTCGTAGGAAATGCTGCGCGCCAGGTCGAGACCGGGAAGCGTCGGCGCATCGTCGAGTTGTGCTTCGAAGGCGCGCAGGAAGCTGCCGTAAATTTTATCAGCGACAATGCGCTGCTTGTCGAACTCACGGGAAATCTTCGTCTTGAGAAATTTGCCCAGATCGTCGCGATAGGGAGCATCCGTAATGAAGCGCGAGCCCAACTCGACGAACTCTTCGAGCGAGACCACGTCGCATTCTCGGCTGCGCAAAAATTCAACGCCATGGAGATTGAGATTGCGGTTGGCAATGATCTCGATTGTTGGTTTTCCAACCAGGGCGCATTCGATGTCCGACCCCCCCGCGGTTGGGAAAGAATTGACCCAGAAGTCCACCGTCTTTAGGAAGCGATAAATATTACGGACTGTGCCGATGAAGTGGATATTGCCGCGCAGATCGGGGTTTTTGTTGAGAAAGAACTCGAGATTGTCGAGACAGCGAGGCGTTCCAGCGAAGACGTGGTGGAAATTGGGAAAGTGGCGGATTAAAGAAGCAATTCCCTCGAGCAAAACCTCGCTGTCGCCGAAGCAGGTCTTCCACAGATTAGTGCTGCCCGAGACCACCGTGTCTTCCGGTATACCGATCTCAGCGCGCGTTAGCGGCACGGCATCGTCGATATAATCCCCAGCGTGCAGGGGCAGCATAACGATTTTCAGGTGTTTCTCGGCGTTGGGCCGCTTGAATTGGTATTTGAATACCTGATCGGTAGTGAGTAGAAAGGTCAGGTCGCCGGCGCCGGGCCCGAGCGTGAAACAATAGCAATTCTGGTCAAGAATGCCATGGATCAGGGCAGGTCGAGAAGCGAGCGCGTAAAGTGTTGCCGGGCACGGCGCGGCGACGACGAAATCGATTTCCCGCTCATGCAGCCAGCGTTGGATGAATTCCCCCTTCTCAAGCCATGACATACCCGCACGGATATGGGTGAATTCCGTCAGTTCGACCTTGTCCTTGAGATAACGGTAACTCTCGGTTTCTTGGTAATCGCTCCGGTCGCGCAGGTTCGAGTCCAGCAAGTATTGGCGGAACTGGATTGTACCATTGGAGGGCTTCTCTAGCATGAAGCGGTGGGGCACTGAAGCTCCTCCTGTATCGACCAAGTTGCTGACGATAAAGGCGATGCGAAATTCGGTCTTCGGACGCAAGAGATGGGCAGTGTCAAATCGCCGTGGGTTGAGGCTGGCGATCGCGTCATGTAGGCTCTCGTCGAAATAGAACCCGAGATCGCAGTTGCGGAAGCGGTTCATGAACATCCACAGATCGAAGACTCTTGCGAGGCAAGCCTCCGCCTCGCCGGCAGCGGCATGGCGGAGAATTTCATCTCGCCACTCACGGTAGGCGCGAAAGATTTCGGCGTCTGTTTCGTCATCGATGGCTGTGGGCGTGTCGAGCATGGGCTTATTTGACATCTTCAATGTGAACGCAGGCGCCGTCCTTGATTGTGCGGACCGTTATTTTCCCCACCAACGCTTCTAAGCGGTAAGGAGGTAGGGCGTCAATGGGGCAGGGACGCAGAGCCGTCAAATCAGCCGACGATAGCACAGTGCCTACGGGAAGTGTGCGCGTCGCGCGCAACGCGCGGCGCTGTACGATAATGGTTTCGCGTTCGTTCTCCATGATGTGCTTCTCTTCACCGCCTAGTGCGGCCTCGAGTTCGCGTGTGCGTTCGACCATCTTACGCCAAGCAGGTGGATCCATGGAGAACGGATGATCAGAACCCTCACGTGAAGAATCGTCGGTGAAGTGTTTCTCCACAACCCGCGCTCCCAGGGCAACGGCGCCGAGTACTGTCGTGTGGCCCGGCGTGTGATCCGACAAACCGAGAACCACGTCGGGGAATTGCCGCGCGTATGTCTTGAGTACATTGAGCTCGATATAGGCGAAATTATCGGCGGAACCCGAATAGTTGGTATTGCATTGCATGAGGACGATCTGGGTCGTGTGACGTTGTGCTGCATCGACAGCGGCACTTACCTCATGCATGTCGGAAGCGCCAGTGGCAATGAGCAGCGGCTTTCCGTCGCTTGCTAACCGCTCGATCTCGTCGTGCCAGGTGATGTCTCCCGAGCCAACCTTCCAGGCGCAGACGTAAGGAGACAGCGTCTGAAGCATGGTCGTATCGTAAAGAGAAGTGAAATAATCGATTCCGGCGTCGTCGCAAGTCTGCTTGAGGATGCGGGCCCATTCTAGGGGGATGGCGGCATCATCGTAGATCTCGAAAACGGATTTTTTCCATGTTGATTGGTGAGTCTGCTGCTTGCCTAGCGCTCGAAATCCCATATCTGATACCAGAGTCGTTGCTTGAAAATTTTGGAACTTGGCGGCGTTGCCTCCGGCTTCTGCGCAAGCATGGATCAGGTCTTTGGCGCGTTCTATATCACCATCGTGGTTGGCGGCTATATCGGCGACAAAATAAGTCGCATGGCTGTCACCGACCATGCGGCGTCCGATTTTGAATTCTACGCTCATAGCCGCGCGATTTCCTCTGCGATGGTCGGCATTCTACATCCCAATGCTTTCTCCAACTGCCCGGCGTCAAGTCGCGTGTCGGTCGCGCGCGGCGCGCGGTCGGGCATGGAGGTCGATAAATCTACAGTGATTCCGTCGGTCGCCAGGTTGAATTTCGCGGCGATGGCAAAGCCGAATTCTGCTTTTGACATGCCATCCCGCGTTGCCACATTGTAGACCCCGGTCAGCCCAGCGCTAACGGTCTTCATCGTTATTGTCGCCAGAGTTTGCAGGTGGAGCGGCGAGAACAAGACATCACTGAAAAGGGTGATCGGCCGACCTTCGCGCAAGTTTTTGATGATGGTATCACTGAAGCTCATACGCTGCGCGACCTGTGATGGACCGAACAGCATGGTACGCAAAACCACGGAGCGCTCGTGGCGCAGAGCCGCGTGCTCGCCGGCGAGTTTGGTTGTGCCATAGACGTTGACCGGCGCCTCGCCGCCTTCGACATGAGGTCCAGGGCTGTCCGGGTAAACCGCGATGGTCGAGTATGCCACTAGGAAGGTGTCGGGCGCGAGGGCATCTGCGAGGTTGGCTGTTGCCATGTGATTGGCGCGATCGGCGTCTCCGGGGTTGCGCTCGCATTGATCCACGTCGGTCATCGCCGCCGCATGTAGGACAATATCAGGTCGAACCGCATCGATAACCCGACGCACCGCGTCTGCGTCGCACAGGTCGCAGCGATGATCGGCGTGGCCGCGCGCAAGCGAGACCGCCTGGCCGACTGCCGAAGCTGCATCCATGAGATAAGGTCCGAGCAGACCGCTGGCTCCGGTAACTAGAATCACGGGGCGGGCCATGGATGCTCACCCGTCCTCTGCGGCCAGCGCCCGGATCACCCGCTCGGCACCGCGGCCGTCGCAGACCTCGGCCGCCTTGCGGCCCATGTCGCAGCGCGCTTCGCCGTCATGAGCAATATTTCGCAGGGTCTCGGCGAGGCTACCGGCATCGACGGCGGGAGCGTCGCCAAGAAACTCGATAGCGCCCGCGCGCGCCAGGTTGGCGACCACCAAACGCTGGTTCTCGGCGGTGAGCACGACCAACGACGGCAATCCCAGGCAGCAGCGCTCCCACGAGGCAATGCCGCCCGCACCGACGGCAATATCCGCCTGATCCATGAGAATGGACAGTTCCTCCGCGCTGACATCGACATGAACGCGGACCGCCAACGGCAACTCCTCGCATAGCTTACGGACCTGGGTGAGATGCGGAGCACTGGAGCCGAGGATCACATCGACCCCGACGTCGAGTCCCGAGTGGACAGCGGCGTCAAGGGCCACGGCGGTATAGTTCATTGGGTCGCTCGAACCGACAGCGACCATGACGCGACGTGCGGGTGGCGCGCTGCGGCGCCGCGCCAGAGCTTGGTCGCGCCGCGCGGCGAATTCAGGGCGCAGCAAAGCATAGTCCGCACCGAGTAACAAACGACAATGCACCGAAACTAAGCCACCATAGTCTTGGGTGAGGCGGCCGCATGTTTGGTCGAGAAGAATATCGGCGTCGTGGGGGCGGTTGGCGAGGTCATCGATGACGAGAATACGACCGGCCCAGTCGCGGCAGCCACGTTCAAAATCCGCATCCAGGTCGTAATGATCAACCACCAGTATGTCCGCACCGCCGGGCCAGCGGCGGCGCAGGGCATCGTGCCCGTCGTCGCCCGCGTCGAGCGCCAGAAAATCGAACTCGGCGACCTCTGGAAACGACATCTGCGCCAGCGTGTCGCGCCGGCGTGCGAAGCCACAATGCCAGCCCTCGTCTGCCAGGGCCCGGGCGAGCGTAAGGCAACGCATGACGTGTCCACCGCCAATCGCGACCGAGGCATCGGTGCGGAAAATGGCCAAGCCGCTAACGATCTATCCTCCCGAACCCGGCAAAGTTTCGCTCGATGAAGCGGCGTAGCGTGACAGGTGTTGCCAGCACGCATTGATCGCAGTGATTTCGGGGTGTCGGTCAAGCACCGCCATGACGTCATTGAAGAGCGGCATGGCAGGAGCCGGTGGAAGCTTTTCGAACAGTGCCTTTAGGAACGCCAAGTCTTCCGGGTAGTCGAGGGTCCAACGAAGATCGACGCAATCGCCACCTGGTCCTTGCAGATTCACTCGACGAAGACCGGCATGGCGGCGCAGCCATGGTGTCACATGCTCGCGATCCTCTGCCGTCTCCGCCTCGCAGTCGGCGCGGGCCAGAGCCTCGCTGGTGAATGCCTCGCAGTCGAGCCCGTGGGGCCAGCCCGCCGGCATGTTGTTGCAGGCGAAATCGGCATCTGCCTCGGCGCGAAGGCGCAGCAGCCGGCCGCAAATTTCCGGATCGATCAGCGGCTTATCGCCGGTAATCCGCATCACCACGTGTGCGCCGAGGGCTTCGGCGGCGCCGGCAAAGCGGCTGAGAACGTCATTCGCATCGCCACGAAATACAGTTGCACCGGCACGTTCGGCCTCGACGGCTAAGACATCGTCAGTCGCGCCCTCGGGGCTTGCCAAACACACTGCATCGGCACTGGGGATGGCACGGCAGCGCCGGATGACCTCGGCAAGAATGGATCGCCCACCGAGCAAACGCAGCATCTTGCCCGGCAGACGCGATGACCCCATGCGCGCCTGGATGATGATCGCCGTCACCATGGTTCAGCAGCCTCCGCTGACGGGCTGAGGCGTCTCTTTGGTGAACTCGAACAGTCCGACCTTGTAGCGCTTCTCGAGCCAGGCTTCGGGTGCCGCGTCCTCGATCGATTCATTCTCGCGCGTCACCGCCGAGAAGGAAACCAGAGAGAGTTCGTGAAATGTCTTTAGGACGGTGATCGGTGAGAATACGCGATGGGCGTTGAAAAACACGCGCTCCTCGCCGATCGGCACCGAGAACAGCAGTCGACCGCCGACCGCGAGCACCCGTTGCAGGTTGCGCATGAAATCGAAGCAGGCATCGGGATCGACCGGATCGCCATAACGACCGAGGCCGAAGTGCTCTGCTGCGTGCAGTGAGGACAGTGAGTCCACACTGTCGTTCTCGAACAAAACCATGGTTGTGGCGTCAGCGCGGACGAAATCGAGGCCGGGCACGGGCGACTTCATCTCGCGTACATCGACCACTGAGACATTCATGAAAACGAGTAGATGGGCAATGAAGCCGTCGATACGCGAGCCAATATCCACATGCCGTTCGGGCCGCCGCGCATAGACCTTGCGCGCTGCCCACAGGTCCTGATGGAAGTAGACGCCAAGGGCACCTGGGGTATCGTCGTAATCGCCGAGGCAGGGGTAGAGAAATCGCTTGCGTGGTGAAAAACTTTGGCGGGACGCTGGTGATGCAGCGCGAAGCCGCGACATATACGTCTTGTAGTCGCGGACGAAACGGGGTGTGTTGCCGAGCGCGAGCCGCAGACGCCTGAGATCGACACCGTAACACTTCGAGAAGCGGAAGGTGATATCGCGTGCCAAGCCGGTCGCTTTGCCGATCAGGGCCAGCGGCGATATGTTTTGGCGCGCCGGTGCGTCCAAAGGATCAGGCAACCTCTTCATTGACTTCGACGAAATCAAGGACGTCGATGCAGTTCCAGGGTTTGGAGTAAAGCTCGAAGGGCTTGTGAATCCACATCCGCTTGCTCCTGCTCAAGTGATATTCGGGCGCGATTGCCACCTTGCTTGTGCCGCTGGAGCTAAAGGAAGAGTGGAAAATGTCGAATGAACAAGGTGTCTTCGGCAAGTCAGTGACCGAAACTGGTGATGCGTCGAGGATCGCCAAACCACATGATTAACCGCCCAGATTTTGAATGCGCATATACGGGCGCTCATCCAGACGCTTGATCAACCACCAGAAAAACCGCACCAACCGCTCCTTGCCCCGAAAGCGCAAGATTTTATGCGCTCGTAACATGCCTACCAAGATTGTCTCCAACCGTTTCCGCAGACCTGGCTCCAAGCAGGCCCCAAATGTTTCCAGCCGTCGTAGAGCCAAGTCGGGAAAGCCGAATACGCATTCAATGACAACCAGCTTCAGCATCTGTTCGGTCTGTACCTTGGTCTGCGTCGATATATCGTCGCTTCGTAGATAGAGGGCGTTGCCGGAAAGAAATCGGGCCTGGGGGTTGGCGAACATTCTGGCCTTGTCCGAACGCCAGAAAGACATATTTAGAAAGGCCGTGAAATCAAAACCATGAGTGGTCATAAAGCGGTCCACATCGGCGAACAAAGGTTGTTCATGGTAAAGTTCGATGAACTCTACTTCAATGAAGGCTCCCAATACCGCGTTGGTAATGGTTTTGACGCCGTGTTCCAGGATTGGTAGTTCGGTCCCCTGAGTGTCAATATCAATAAAATCAACTTTGACATCTTGGTGCGGCGCCAAAACGTCGTCCAGGCGGTTCACCGCAATGCGCTCTACGGTGAATGCCTCCACTGCGTCTTGTTTTCCGATCAGTCTGAAGTTCTCGATGTTCGGTTTCAATATTGAGGCATACACGGTGGAAGGTGTCAGGTAGAATGGCACTTCCCCCTTTTCTTTCCATAGTCCGGTGTCGAAATATAGATTGCCTGGGTAACGCCGCTGTAACTCCCGACACTTCTCCGTCACCGGCTCAAAGCCAATGACACGCACGAAGTCGGCTATTGGCGACCACATTGGACCTACTCCCCCCTGCGCTCCCACATCCAGAATGGTGATCCGCCAGTCTGGAAACGCGGACTTAATTTCAGCGCACAGATCAAACATGGCCCATTCTTGCTAATTGCTGTTGACGCAATGGCTGACAACTATTCACTGAGATTCCCAAGATGGCTTGCCCCAGTGCGAAACCGGGCAGCTTAGTTATTGCCTTCGACAAGATCGAGGACATCGATGTAAGTCCAGTCGCGGGGGTGATGCTCGAAGGACCAGGGAATCCACTTCCGCTTGCTCCAGCCCATGTGATATTCGGGCGCGATCACCACTTTGTCCTCGATCCGGCTAAGCCAGGCACCCCACCAGGAGAAGGTGCTGTTTGCAACGATATTGTACTTACAAAGGCCGAAGAGGGAGATGTCGATGGGTTCGGGGTTGTCAACGCAGATGTGCAACTTGCCAATGAAGCCGAAGTTTTCCCGCACGTAGTCGGGAGAATCGGTAGCGATGACGTAGAACAGGTCGCGCGGTAGGCGTTCCACGGCTGCCTGGTAATAGCTGAGTGGCAGCGCCCAACCTTGGTTATTCCATGCAAGGCCCTTGTCGTGCAGAAGTTGGTCGCCACGGCGCACGTGAATGCAGCAGCGTTTCTCGACCGGGGCCGGCCAAGATTGTTCGAGGCGCTCGAGGCGGGCCGCATAGCGCGGACGTAGCTTGAACCAATCTTGGACCCGTTCACGATTGTCAGCGAAATAGGCCTCGGACTGGAAAGCGCCGGAGAGTTCGGTCCAGTCGCCAACATCGAAGACCTGATCGTCGAATATTTCATAGTCGTAGCGATCGCTAACGGTTTTCCGCCGAGGCGAGAACCGCCGCTTGCGCGATCCCGTCGTCACTGACCAGGCGGCGCGTAGCATGAATTGTCTCAACCAGCGCTCGTCGCCCAGGGTGAAATACCGGCCGATGTCGGCCTGCGCGATCTGCTTTCGCATTGGCGAGCTGTCGCGGCGCCGCAACCGGTTCAAGCCCTTTCTGAACGCGCGCCAGTAATAGTTGGTCGTACGCAGGGGGAAGTAGCAGAAATCGTACCCCCGACTCTCCGCCAGCGAGCGAGCAGCCGCGTACTGAAACAGATTGTTGCCGAGGCCGGCTCGAAGCTTGATGGCGATCACGCCTGCTCCTTACCACTCATGCCGTACAGCCGAAATCCTGATCGGTGATCCGTGCTCAAAACCGGCTTTCGTCCAATATCACGGCCAGAGAGTTGGCATCTAGCCATTCGTCGTTGCCGTCGCTGGCATAGCGAAAATTCTCGCCAACCAAGAATTCCTCATGGTTGCGCCATTTCTTATCGCTCTTAAAAAAAGACGGCACGATGACATAGCGGTCGTCCAACTCAAGCGTCGTGCGCGAATCGTCCTCGGTAATGAGTGTCTCGTGCAGCTTCTCGCCGGGGCGAATGCCGACTATCTCTTGCTCGAAATTGGGAGCCAAAGCTCGCGCCAGATCGACGATTTTCATACTGGGGATCTTCGGCACAAAAACCTCGCCGACCCCCATCATCTCGAGCGACGTCAGGACAAAATTCACCCCTTGAGACAAGGTAATCCAAAACCGCGTCATGCGGGGATCGGTGATTGGCAGCGTGGTGGCGCCCGAGCGGATCAGCTTACGGTAGAACGGGACGACGCTCCCGCGCGATCCAATCACGTTGCCGTAGCGCACCACAGCGAAGCGCGCATCGTTTGGCCCCGCCAGTCGGTTGGCCGCAATGAAAATCTTGTCGGCGGCGAGCTTGCTCGCGCCGTAAAGATTGATGGGATTGACGGCCTTGTCCGTGGAAAGCGCAATGACCTTCTTTACTTTCGCGCGGATCGCCGCCTTGACAACGTTTTCTGCCCCCAAGACGTTAGTGTGAATGCATTCGAACGGGTTGTACTCGGCCGCCGGCACATGCTTGAGGGCGGCGGCATGGACGACGATATTAACGCCGCGCATCGCCATTTCCAGTCTGTCAACATCGCGTACATCGCCGATGAAGTAGCGCATGCAGCCATAGCGCGTATCGGGGAACTCCTGGGCCATCTCGTACTGCTTCATCTCGTCACGCGAGAACACGATGAGCTTGGCTGGATCATAGCGAGATAAGACGGTGCGCACGAAAGCCTGTCCGAACGAGCCTGTACCGCCGGTTACCAGAACGGATTTGCCGTTTAGGTCGAGGCTGGGGTTGCTGAAATCGCGCGTAGGAAATGTCATGTCCGCACAGGACCTTTTTGCATGAATTTCGCCGCTCTTGCGCACGTTGCAGGACGTGTGTCTTGGGCAGAGGATAGCAACGCTACCGCAGACCGGGTGAATTTCACCCGGTGGAGAGATATCCTGGTTCCACCGTTTGATCCGCCACAGTTCGATTTTGGCGGCGCCACGAAGTCCCCTCAACAGGGGCAACGCGGTCTAGGACAGGGTGGGTCGTCCGTTTAGTCCCAAGAACTTTCCCAACACAAGCACCCGATCGCTGTCGCCGGCGGTCCGGCAGAGCCATCGGAAAAATGACCGTCGCATTGAGATTTGCGCGCTTGCCATGGGCTGGAGAGTCATTTCGCGGCCGCCATGGCTTGCGCAGGCGCGGCATGTGTGATCCGGAGGAGGCGCGGGGCCATGATGTACTCGGCCGGAAAGCCCGCATCAGCGGATTCCGCGACCATCCGGTCATATCGTCTTTGCGGCGCCAGGGTGTCGGTGATCAAGAATCCATCCAGGCCGCCGTCGGCCCGGGCCAAGTGTAATGCCGCTGCCAAGTCGCCCACCACCGGCTTACCGGCGCAGCGTCGAAGGCCCGTCTGTCCATCGATCACACAGACGATGTCCACATCGATTTCGCCCGTGCTCAGGACGGCGATCTCCGCCAATTCTCCGGCGCCGACCAGGGCAATGCGTCTGCGCCCCTGCTTGCCGGCTTCCTCCAGCAAGGCGCCGCACTCCGCCCGCGCATCGCGAAAAAAGTTGAAAGAGACTTTCAGATACTCGGCGGTAAGCCGGCTCTTTTCGGAAAAACCCTTGGGAGTCAGATAGTAGGCGTAGCGGTTGAGCGGCACCTGGCGAACCTTGATCAACCCCTTCTTCGCGCAACGTTTCAGATAGGCGTTGGCCAATCCCAAGGCGATGCCAAGCTCGCCTGAGAGCGAACGTTGGGTGATAGCGCTGTCCTGCCCAATGGCGCTGAGCAGGCGAAGCATGATCACCGGATCCTCTTTGCCCGCTCCTTGCCCGTTACTGTCGCCTTGGTTTGTTACGCTCATTCCCGACGCTGCTTGAGAGATTGACCTGACTGGGGGTGTTGTTCAACTCATGAACATACTATGTTCACAATATGAACGTCAAGAGTGTTCAGATAGTGAACTAGGCTTGTGCCACCTTGCGGCTATCCGGGCGGCCATCCGGTCAGTCCAAAAGGCGGTGAATTTTCTCAAGATATTGATTTAAATATAAGAATCTCTTATTTCTATATCAAGATTCAAAATCAAGAAACGTCATTCACATTGTGAATTACAAGCCTTGACGGTCGGCCCGGTAAGTGATATTCAACCGCTGAATTTCACACTATGAATGAATCCGCCTTTATGACCGGTAAGCTCAAAGCGCACGCGGAACTGGATTTCTTGGCCGCTATCGAACGCGGCGAGGTTGTCACGCAGATGGCGTTGCGGCGGCGGATCGGCGTGTCCGTCGGCATGGTCAATGCGCTGGTCAAGCGGGCGGTGGGCAAGGGGTATGCGAAGGTAAGCCAGGCGCCCTACAAGCGCTATGCCTACTATCTCACGCCGCGGGGCTTTACCGAGAAGGGCCGGCTGGTCGCGGAATACCTGGAAACGTCGCTCGATTTCTTTCGCACCGCTCGCGGTGAATATACCGAAATCTTCGTTCGCGCTCAGCATATTGGCCTAAAAAAGATTGCCTTGGTGGGGCGCGGCGAGCTGACCGAAATTGCGGTGCTGGCCGCCCTGGGCGAAGGCCTGTCGATCGATGCCATCCTGGATCCGGAGGCGAATGAGGCCGAGCGGCATGGGGTCCGCGTTATCAGAGACCTGTCCGAGGCGCCGGCCATCGAAGCCGTGATCATTACCGAGAGCAGAACGCCACAAGCCACCTACGAACAGATGTGCGCGGTCTTCGACCCATCGCGGGTGTTTGCGCCGCCGTTTCTACGCATCACCCCGAACCGGCGGGATCTGCTGGCCCTGGCGCGGCAGGAGGAGAGAGCCTGATGCGCTGGTACGTTGTGTCCTGCCAGACCGGGAAGGAAGCGCGCGCCGATCTCAATCTTCGCCGCCAAGGATTCGACTCCTGGTTGCCACGCTTGCGGCGAACGCGGCGACATGCCCGACGCATCGACAACGTGCTTGTTCCCCTATTTCCCGGATATTTGTTCGTGCGCCTGGATTTGGATCAGCACCCCTGGCGCTCGATCAACGGAACATTCGGCGTGCGCCGCCTTCTCTGCGAGAACGAACGGCCAGCCCCCGTGGTATCAGGATTTATCGAGACCTTACAAGAGACCGTGGACGAAGATGGCTTGGTCGCCACGCCGAAGGACGTCTTCAAATGCGGCGATCGTGTGCGCCTTGTCGCGGGTCCGTTCGCCGATATGGTTGGCACGCTCGCGCGCTTGACCGATAAGGACCGGGTGGCGGTGCTGTTGAACGTGCTGGGACGCGAGGTGCGGGCGTTGGTTTCACGCCGGGTATTGGTATCGGCAGACTGAGCCAAAGATAGCCAGAGATTGGCCATCGGCCGGCGGATAATATCGCATGTACCGCTTCGCGGACGTCCTTCGGAACAATATTCGACGAAAACCGTACGGTTTTCACTTACGCGCGCGTACCCGTTGAACCCTCCGTGCCGCGCGGTTCCTAGGCGCATCTAAAAGGTCCACGGAACCAGGCAGATGTGTGGCATCGCGGGACTCTTCATCACCGACGGCAACCTCAATGCTGACGCTTTGGCGCGTGTCGGCGCAACCATGGCCGCCGCGATCGCGCATCGCGGGCCGGACGGGCAGGGGATATGGACCGACGACGGGCTGGTCCTGGCCCATCGCCGGCTCGCCGTTGTCGACCTGACACCGACTGGTGCGCAGCCTATGCTCTCGGCGGATGGGCGCTGGGTGATCACCTACAATGGTGAGCTTTACAATACCGAGGATATCCGGCGGGAATTAGCGCCGTGCGGCATCAATTGGCGTGGCACTTCTGATACGGAAGTTTTGCTCGAGGCGGTAACGGCGTGGGGATTGGAACGGGCGATCGCCGCCAGCAACGGTATGTTTGCCATGGCCGTTTGGGATCGGCGCGAGCGCCGGCTGCATCTCGTTCGCGATCGGTTGGGCATCAAACCCCTGTATGTCGGCCGGCAGGGCAACCGAATAGCATTTGCCTCCGAGCTCAAAGCGTTCGCGGTCCTGCCCGGATTCCTGGGCGAGATGGATCCGGGCGCCATCGCCGGGTTCCTTCGTTTCGGCTATGTGCCGGCGCCACGCTCGATTTGGCGCAATATCACCAAGGTCGAGCCTGGCGAAATGGTTTCCATCAGCGCCGACGGCGCGATGACACGGCGGACATACTGGTCGGCCAGCCGGATCGCGCAGGCCGGCCTCGATAACCCGTTCACGGGGGACACGCGTGCCGCGGCGGATGCGCTGGAGAACCTTCTCCTGGACGCGGTTGAACGGCAGATGGTTTCGGATGTCCCGTTGGGTGCATTCCTGTCGGGCGGAATCGATTCGTCGTCGGTCGTGGCCCTTATGAGCCGTGCCGGGCGCGGGCGCGTGCGCACCTTTACCATAGGGTTTGCCGAATCCGGTTTCGATGAGGCAAAACATGCGGCCCGCGTTGCCGCGCACCTGGGCACGGAGCACACGGAATTGACGGTCACCGCGGCGGATGCGCTCGCCCTGGTGCCAAATCTTGCGGAAATCTATGACGAGCCGTTTGCCGACAGTTCGCAAATCCCGACTCATCTGGTCTCCAAGCTCACGCGGCAGCATGTCACCGTGGCGCTCTCGGGCGATGGCGGCGACGAGCTGTT
>Ga0214471_10000624_pt1 | contig 29371 bp, 23 predicted proteins | sample RVTome_5_FD_207665 | JGI IMG/M metagenome (GOLD analysis project Ga0214471, IMG submission 207665) | Soil microbial communities from uranium-contaminated site in the Upper Colorado River Basin, Wyoming, United States - RVT142D155 | ecosystem: Environmental > Terrestrial > Soil > Contaminated >... | reverse complement strand
TCCGAGAGGTATCGGTCGAGCGCGACCTTCAACGACATCTGATGCGAGTCCGCGCGGTTGATGAAAACGCCGCGAACCATCTCGTCCTCGACATTGCGCGCCCAATCGGACGCATCCCGTTTGGTGCGAAACGTCTTACTGTTGATCGGCCATCCGGTCTTGCGGATGACCGCTTTCCACTTTCCCGCGGGAGTTTTCGTGAGCGTGGCCAAGGTGAGATGAGCTTGAGTAAGGCAGCCGATACAACTGTACCTGACTGTACCTTCACTGTACCTCGGCGACAATCGTCGTCGAGCTAGAGACCGTAACTTATTGATTATATGGTGGCCAGGGGCGGAATCGAACCACCGACACGCGGATTTTCAGTCCACTGCTCTACCAACTGAGCTACCTGGCCGCCGGAGGTGAGGCGGTATTAGAACGGCCGCGTCCTCGCGGCGTCAAGGCCGCACGGAGCGTTGCCCGGCGGACGCTTTGTCGTCAGCTAGGAGGCTGAATTAGCTCGCTCGCCCGCTTATCATTCGGGCTCTCGAATAAAGCCTATCGTGGGGACCGCCAGCCGTCATGACTGACGTCAAGATCTATCCCGTGCCCGCCGAGGCCGCGGAGCGCGCCTGGGCCGACGAGGCCGAGTATCGCTCGCTGTACCGAGCCTCGATCGAAGATCCCGAAGGCTTCTGGGCGGAGCAAGCCCAAACGCTCGACTGGATCAAGCCGTTCACCAAGATCAAGGATGTCTCCTTCAACGCTTCGGATCTGCACGTCCGCTGGTTCGAGGACGGCGAGCTCAACGTCGCGGTGAACTGCCTGGACCGGCATCTCGAGCAGCACGGCGATCGGACGGCCATCATCTGGGAAGGCGACGACCCCGCCGTCGATGCGCGGATCACCTATAAGGATCTCTACGACCGCGTCTGCCGGCTCGGCAATGTGCTGCGCGCGCTGGGCGTGGCGAAAGGCGACCGCGTCACGATCTACATGCCGATGATTCCGGAGGCGGCCGTGGCGATGCTCGCGTGCGCGCGCATCGGCGCCGTGCACTCGGTGGTGTTCGGCGGCTTTTCCCCCGAGGCCTTGCGCGGCCGCATCGAGGACTGCGAGTCGAGCTTCGTCATCACCTCGGACGAAGGCGTGCGCGGCGGCAAGAAGATCCCGCTCAAGGCGAACGTCGATGCCGCAATCGCGAAGCTCAAGCACGGTCACGTCGACGGCGTCGTCGTCGTCAGGCACACGGGCGCGGAGATCGCCTGGAAGCAGGGCCGCGACCACTGGTACCACGAGGTCACGGCCGATGCCGGCGGCGACTGCCCGCCCGAGCCCATGAGCGCCGAGGACCCGCTGTTCATCCTCTACACCTCCGGCTCCACCGGCCAGCCGAAAGGCGTGCTGCACACCTCGGGCGGCTATCTGCTCTACGCCTCGATGACGCACCGCTACGTCTTCGATTACCACGAGGGCGACATCTACTGGTGCACGGCGGACGTCGGTTGGGTGACCGGGCACAGCTACATCGTCTACGGCCCGCTCGCCAACGCCGCGACCACATTGATGTTCGAAGGCGTGCCGAACTATCCGGACACGAGCCGCTTCTGGCAGGTCGTCGACAAGCACAAGGTCAATATCTTCTATACGGCGCCGACGGCGATACGCGCGCTGATGCGCGACGGCAACGCGCCCGTCGAGCGCTGCTCGCGCCGGAGCTTGCGGCTGCTCGGCACGGTCGGCGAGCCGATCAATCCGGAAGCCTGGGAATGGTATTACCACGTCGTCGGCGGCGGGCGCTGTCCGGTGGTCGATACCTGGTGGCAGACGGAGACCGGCGGCATCATGATCACGCCCCTGCCGGGCGCGACCAGGCTCAAGCCCGGCTCGGCGACCTTGCCGTTCTTCGGCGTGCAGCCCGCGATCGTCGATCACGAGGGCAAGATCCGCGAGGGCGAGGCCGTCGGCAACCTGGTGCTGCTCGACAGCTGGCCCGGCCAGATGCGCACCGTCTACGGCGACCACGCGCGTTTCGTCGAGACCTATTTCAGCCAGTTTCCCGGGAAGTACTTCACCGGCGACGGCGCGCGCCGCGATGCCGACGGCTTCTACTGGATCACCGGCCGCGTCGACGACGTCATCAACGTCTCCGGTCACCGCATGGGCACGGCCGAGGTCGAGAGCGCGCTGGTGTCGCACGACAAAGTCGCCGAGGCCGCCGTCGTCGGCTTTCCGCACGAGATCAAGGGCCAGGGCATCTATGCCTACGTGACGCTGATCGCCGGCGAGACGCCGACGGAGGCGCTGCGCAAGGAGCTCGTCGGCTGGGTGCGCCAGGAGATCGGCCCGATCGCAAGCCCCGATTTCATCCAGTGGGCGCCGGGCCTGCCGAAAACGCGCTCGGGCAAGATCATGCGGCGCATTCTGCGCAAGGTCGCGGCGAACGACTATGCCCAGCTCGGCGATATCTCGACCTTGGCCGACCCTTCGGTGGTCGAGGATCTCGTCGCGAACCGCCTGAATCGCTGAGCCGGGTTTTTACGCCCCGGCGGCTACTCACCGGGAACGAAGTCCGGCGGCCGCTCGGAGCCTTCGCCGAAGAAGAACTTCTCCATCTCGGTCTCGAGAAACTTGCGCGCCTTGGGCTCGATAGGCACGAGACGGTACTCGTTGATGAGCATGGTCTGGTGCCCGAGCCAGCGTTGCCAGGCCTGCTTGGAGACGTTGTCGAAGATCCGCTGGCCGAGCGCGCCCGGATACGGCGGGCGATCCAGGCCCTCGGCGTCGGCGCCGAGCATCACGCAGTGCACGCGGCGGCTCACGCGCCCGCCTCGTTCGATTCGAAGCGCGACTCGAGCAACTCGGCGATCGGCGCGGCCAGTCCTATTTCCTGAGTCATCGCCGGTTTATACCAAAGCCAGTCGGGACGATCCATGACCCTGCCCGGTGCCTCGAGCAGCTTGAGCCACAGCGGCGCGATCTCGAGATCGAAGTGAGTGAATGCGTGCGCGATCGACGGCAGGCTGCGTTGCTCGCCGACCGGGGCATGCAGATGCTCGCGACACCAATCCTTAGGATCGTGCTCTCCGGCGAGCTCCGGCAGGCTGAACAAACCGCCCCAGATGCCCGCCGGTGGCCGCCGCTCGAGAAGAATGCGGCGGTCGTCGTCCTCGATCAGCAGCACGCGGACACGGCGCCGCGGACGCGCGCGTCGCGGGCGCGGCGACGGCAAGCGGTGCTGCGTGCCCGCGCGCGCCGCAGCGCAGCCCCGGCGCACGGGGCAGCTCGCGCAGCCGGGCGCGTGCCGCGTGCACAAGGTCGCGCCCAGATCCATGATCGCCTGTGTGTAGGCGGCCGGTCGATGGCACGGCGTGTGCTCCGCCGCATGTTTCCATAGCCGCGCGAGCACGGCCGTCTGCCCCGGCCAGCCCTCGATGCCGTGATAGCGCGCGAGCACGCGCTTGACGTTGCCGTCGAGGATCGGCGCCGGAAAGTCGTGCGCGAGCGCGAGAATCGCCGCCGCGGTCGAGCGGCCGACGCCGGGCAAGGCTTCGAGAAGCGCTTGCGTTCGCGGCAGCTCGCCGCCGTGCTCGGCGAGCATCTGCTTGGCCGCGCGGTGCAGATTGCGCGCCCGGGCGTAGTAGCCGAGCCCGGCCCACTGCGCGAGCACCTCGTCGAGCTCCGCGGCGGCGAGCGCGGCGACGCTCGGGAAGCGCCGCATGAAACGCTCGAAGTACGGTATGACTGTCGCGACCTGAGTCTGTTGGAGCATGATCTCCGAGACCCAGACCGCATACGGCGTCGCAGCGAGCTGCCAAGGCAGATCGTGGCGGCCGTGGCGATCGAACCACTGCAACAACCGCCGCGCGAAGGAATCCACGTCAGGGCGCCGCGTGGGCATAGCCGCTTGCGAGCTCCTGGGCGAGACGCTCGATGCGGTCCACGGCGGCGGCCCCGCCGCGCTGCAGGCGGCGCTCGAGGATCCACGGGCCGATCAGCGGCGGCACCCAGAAATCCGGCTCCATTTCCAGGTGATAGACGATCTGCGTGCCACCCGCGTCGGGCTCGAGCCACCATTCCGACAGCGTGTAGCGAAAGTCGCTGTGCTCCGGCAGTCCGACGGTGCGGATGAATCCGGGGGCGCGCGCTTCCATGCGCTCGACGCGGCGCAAGCTGCGGCAGAAGAACAGCACGCAACCTTCCATGCGCGTGAACACGATCGGCACGCCGTCCGGAGCGGGCTCGAGAAAACCGTACTCCTTATAGGTGCTCGACAGGCGGCCCATGTGGTCGTAGTCGGTCAGGATGACGAAGATCGCCTCGCGCGGCGCCTGCATATACGCGCGCGCGGTCAGCTTGTAGCGCCCATCGTCGTGCGTGACGACCACGGTCTCCAGCGTCGCCGCCGCAACGGCGGCGGCGATCAGAAGCGCGATCGACAAGACGGCGATGCGGCCAGCCCTCACCGCTCGAGTATCCCCCGCAACCGATCCTGCACGCGCTCGCGCAGCTCTTCGCGTTCCTCTTCGACACGCTCGTCGACGGCCTCCTCGACTTCCGCGCGCACCATCGCGCTGTAGTCAGGCGACACCGACGGCGCCGTCAGGCTGCCGCGCACGCGCAACGGCAGCTCGTCGCCGGTCAAATCCGCCATCAAGGGGTCGGCTTGCACGCGCTCGCCGTCGGCGACGCGCGCGGTCAGGTCGAAGCTCATCTCGTCGGTAAGCAGATTGACCGTGCCGGCGCCGGTGAGCGTCATGAAATCCAGGTTCGCCGAAAGATCGCGATTGGTCAGCACCGCGTCCTCGATGACGCCCGTGGCCGAGATACTGGAGAACGGCGTGCGCGGATCGCCGGCATCGCGCGCGGGCGCGTCGACCTGGTCGAATAGGGCCTTCGCACGGCGCATCTCATACCACATGTCGACGCCTTCCCAGGTGCCGTCCGTGAGCGCAAAGCTGACGTTGCCGTCGAGCGCGCGGCGCACGGCGCCGAGGTTCGCGCCGGTGGCCGACAGATCCATCTGCAGGTTCGCGGTGCCGGTGAACATACGGCTGTCGAGCAGCTCCTCGCCAAGCGCGCCGGCGTCGACCTCGGTCAGCTGCTGCTCGAGCGTCAGCAGCGCCGTGTCGGCCTGGACGTCGATGCCGATCTCGCCGGCATAGCGGCCGCCGTAGAGCGATGCCGAGGGCGTGAAGCGCACCCGGCCGTCTTGCGCCGAGAACTGGAAGGCAACATCCGAGAAGCTCAAGCCGCTGAACTGAAGCGCGCCGACCACCATGCGGCCGGCGGCGTCGAAGTCGCGCAGCGCATCCAGCGGCAGATCGACCTCGTCGAGCGAGCCCTGCTCTTCCTGCGCCGGCTCTTCGGCCGGCGGCAGATAGCGGTCGGCGTTGATCGAATCGATCGTCAGATCGAAGCTCAAAGTCTCGCCGCGATATCCCGCCGAGCCCGTGAGCGCGCTGTCGTCGAGCACCAGGTCCATCTGCTCGAGCATCATGCGATTGGCATCGTACGCGAGCTCGGCCGTCGCGCTCACGCGCCGCAGCACGTCCGGATCCGCAGTCTCGATCGCCACCGAGAAAACCTCCATGAGCTCTCGCGGATCGAACTCGGCGATCTCCACGGCGCCCGTGAGGCTCAAGCCCGTGAAAAGTTGCCGGCCGGAGAGATTGCCGGTGACGTTCAAGTTCAGAAACTCGAGCGCGAGACCTTGGAGATCGACGCTCTCCTCGTCGAGATTCGCGGTGAGCGTATCGAAGCTCAAAGCCAGAGCGCCCTCGCCGCCCGGCCAGGCCGCGCCACTGCCGTCGATGTCGACGACGAGGTCTTCGAATGTGTAGATGTTGTCGTCGAGCCCCAAGCTCGCCTGCATCTCGGCCGCGAGATTGATCGCAAGCTCATCGCCCGTCAGCGCAAAGCTGATGCTCATCGGAAACGCGGCATCCGGCTCGAGGTCCGCGAGCTCGAGATTGAAGTCGGCGAGCTGCCAGCGCGTGCCGGCCGCCGCATCGACCCAGTTCACCTCGGCACTGTCGATGACGATTGCGTCGACCTCGAACGTCATGGTCATGGTCACTTCGACCGCTTCGGGGGACGGCGCCGCTTGCGGCTCCGGTGTGGCGGGCTCGGCCGTCGCGCCGGCGCCACCGAGGTCCTGCCAGTTGTCCCGCCCCTGCGCATCGCGCGCGAGATTCAGCGTCAGGCCCTCGAGCCTGGCCTCGTCGATCTGAAGGCTTTGCGAAAAGATCAGCGGGATCAGGCCGAGCTGCAGGCGCGCGCTTTGAATGCGCGCGAAAGGCTCCTCGCCGAAACCGGCCGCGTTGGCGAGCGCCGCCTCGCCGACGGCGATACGCAAGCGCGGGAAGAGCTCGAGCTCGAGGTCGCCCTCCAGCGTCAGTGCGCGTCCGGTCGACTCCTCCACGGCCGCGGCGATCTCGGCCTTGTAGTCGTTCGGGTCGAAGAACAGCGACACGGCGACCATGGCGATCACCACCAGGCCAACCAGCGCCCCGAACACGATCCCCAATACCTTCAAGAGCTTAGCCATGGTCCCACCTCACCTGCTCGAGCCGGTTAATCGGCACAACGCGATCAGCGCAAACCTATGATACAGCTCCGGTTCGGGGCGGGGGGAGCGGCGAGTCTAGGCGGCCGGGCGGCGGCGTGGAGCGGGTGATGGGAACAGTACCCCGTTCCTAAGCAATTGGTTGAAAAGCAACTCTCTTCAACGCAGCCATTGATATGGGCCGCATTGTGGGCCCAATTTTCGCACATAGCCTTGGCGCCGGTCGAGGACAAGTCGCCGAGGTCCAGGGACGACCACCGACAGCCATACAGGCAGTCAATGCTTCATCGCCAGTGCTTCGAGCTGCGCTGGTGGAAGCAGCGAGAACAGGGTCTTCATGCAGCGCGCTTCCTCGCCTGGACTGCGGCCCGAAGAACCGCTTGAAATCGCGGTTGAACTGCAAGGGACTTTCGTAGCTCACGCGTGCAGCCGCGACCGTATGCATCCACCAGGCAGCGCCGAACTCAGCATTGCGAGGTCGGCGTGCGACGATCCAGCACTACCTCGGCCGGACACAGAAAAACATCAACGACACCGTTCGCTACACCGAATTATCGCCCGATCGATTCCGCGGATTCTGGAAGGATCGATGCCCGGTCGGCGGAGCCTGCGACAGCAAGCCTCGCGTTAGAACGTCAAGTTTCATTCGCCGTTCAGAACACTCGCCGAGGATCCTGTCTGAAGGTCTCGAATAGCATCGATCCCTGCCGGACGGGTAGTATCATGTTAACGATTGAGCGACAGGCGGCTGTCGACCGATACTGTTGAAAAAGTCCGAAATTCGGAGACGGCGAATTTCGATGAAGTTGTTTCGAAGACCGAACGCGCAACCAGAAGCTCGTATCTCAGCTCCTGAGAGGCGTCTGGAGCTGTTTTTGCCTCCTAATGACTATCCCCTCGTATCTAGCATAGGCAACGAGGCTTAAATCGCAAATGAAAATCGCCGCCTCACTCGAAACCAACTTTTTCAACAGTATCGGCCGACAGCGGACTGTCAGGAAGAAACGAGGAAGGCGGAACTCGAGGGGGGGAAGAATAATGCAACTATCTTGGGGGAGCGTATCTGGAGCAATCGTGGCTATTACACTTCTCTCTAATGCTGAGGCGCAATTTTACCCAAGTGATCCGGCTGAACGCGAACGACTTCTCGCGCGTGCCGAATCGCTTGAGCTTGACACCAAGTATGTACCTCCACCGGGCGATCCCCTAACGCACCACACTTCCGGATTTGCCAAGATCATGTGTTCGGCCGTTTTCGTTACCGGCCTTGACCCGGATTTTGCAGCCGAGAACGTTGGCTACTTCACCAGCCCATACACGGAACGAGCAAGAGTTGGGAAGCCCACGATCGATCGGGAGAATCTGGCTGTACACGTGACATTGCCGAGCGGCCTTGTGCGAACGGCAAAATACCTTGGCGATCAAGGCTGCGTAACGCTCCCAGTGGGGCAAGACTCGGTGAGCTTCACGCCGCAAAGGGTGGAGAGCCGGCTTCCCGACCCCTCGACACAGCCGTGGCCGATGGGGGACGTGCTGCCAGACGACCCGTTACCGACAGAGATAGATGCGGCCAGGCTGCAGCAGGCGCTTGATGCTGCGTTCGAACCGGCCGAGAGCATGACAGCCGCCTTCGCCGTGACTTGGAAGGGCCGCCTGATCGGCGAACGATACGGTGAAGGTATCACCAAGGACACGCCGCTAGAGAGCTGGTCGATGGGCAAGAGCCTGACTGGAACGCTGATGGGGGTCCTTATCGAGCAGGGTGCCTACGTGCTCGAGCAGCCGGCACCAATTCCCGAGTGGCAGGTGCCGGGGGATCCACGTTCCGAAATCCGGATCGTCGATATCCTTCAGATGTCGAGCGGGTTGCGCATCGTTGCTCCGCAGGATCCAGATTACGACCCGCAGGGACCGTATCCCGACCATGTTTATCTTTACACGGGTAGTATCGATTCCTTCCAGTACGCGGCAACGCGGCCGCTGCAGTGGCCGCCGGGCACGGTGGGTCGTTACCACAACACAGATCCGGTGCTAATCAACTACCTCATTCGTCTTGCCGTCGAGGGACGCGGTGATGACTATCTTTCTTTCCCGCAGCGTGCTCTTTTCGACAAGATTGGGATCCGAACGATGGTCATGGAGACGGATCCTTTCGGCAATTTCCTTACACAGGGATACGAACTCGCATCAGCTCGAGACTGGGCCAGACTCGGAAACCTCTATCTTCAGGATGGAATATGGAATGGGGAGCGAGTTCTGCCGGCAGGGTATGTTGAGTTCGCGACCACAGTGGCTCCAGCTTGGCAGACCGATAATATGCCCATATACGGTGCGTTCCTTTGGATAAACGGCGATGGAACATTTCCTGTACCGCGAGATGCGTATTACATGGCAGGAGCAGGAGGGCAGTTTACGCTAATCGTTCCGTCACACGATCTAGTGGTCGTTCGCCTGGGTCATTTCAAAGGCGCAGCTGTTGGCGGGCGAAGCTTGAACAATGCTCTCGAAGCATTGATGGGTGTGATTCCACATAGTGATTGAAGGTTCTTCCGTCAGATTTTGAATGTATCAAGAAATGAGACCACTCACAGTGCTCCCAACGACGGCTTTCAGGAAAGGAGCCGTTCGTAAGAGGCGCGTTTCGGACGATCTAACCAGCGGCTTGTGGCCTCTAGCGAGTATCCCGAGGCTGTCTCTAGCTATGAAACACCTTAAGAGGCTAAGGGAAGATGTCTAGATGAGATCACCGTTCCCGTCCCTATTGGCTGTATTGGTGGCAACGCCACTGCAGGCCCAGCTCTCGATCATGGATATGCATCTGCATGCCTTCCCTGCAAATTTTGCTGGCCCACAGCGAACGGGACAGTGCGTCTCTTACGACTATCTACCCGTTTGGGACCAGCAAGAAGCATATGCAGATGCCTGGGGCCGCCGTCTCACGCAACCGCCCTGTGACGACCCTGTCTGGGCCCCTGAGACTGCTGAGGAGATCATGGAGCAGACACTTGCTGCTATGGACTCGCTCAACATTGTCGGAGTCGTGAGCGGCTCTCCAAGTCACGTCAGGGCCTGGATAGAAGCAGCGCCGGAACGACTATATCCGGGATTGCGCTTCGAGCTAGGCGTTGAAGGAGCACATTTCTCGCCGGAGCAGCTCAGGGATCTACACTCGCGGAATCAACTTGCAGTATTGGGCGAGATTACAAACCAGTATTCGGGGGTGGAACCCGATGACGAGCGAATGGAGGCATACTGGGCACTAGCGGAACAACTAGACATTCCGGTCGCGATTCACGTCGGTACGGGGCCACCAGGGGTTATCTATCTCGGCTCTCGGCAGTATCGCGGTCGTCTCCACAGTGCTCTGACTCTTGAGGAGGTGCTAGCAAGGCATCCCGATCTCCGGGTACAGATCATGCACGCCGGCTACCCAATGCTAGATGACCTCCTTACTCTCCTCTATGCGCACCCGCAGGTCTATGTAGATGTCGGAGTGATCGTTTGGCTGCTTCCGCGGGCGGAGTTCTACCGATACCTTCGAGGCATCGTTATTGCTGGCTATCTCAACCGTGTGATGTTTGGCTCGGACCAGATGATTTGGCCGGGGGTGATCGAACGGTCGATAGCCATTCTTCAAGAGGCGCCTTTTCTGAACGCCACGCAGAAGCGGGAGATCACGTCCCCATCCGTGGTGTACGAGTCGTGAGTCTTGGCTCGGTTGAACTCGTGCTCAGTTGACGACAGCCGACAACCGAGCGGTTTGATTGTCGACGGGCGACTGTAATCCTTCAAGCTGCATGTAGCGACGCTTGAGCTGCCACTCGTCGTTCTGCTCGAGCAGCATGGCGCCGACGAGGCGAGTGATGGCCGCCTCGTTGGGGAAGATCCCGACGACGTTGGTTCTGCGCTTGATCTCGGCATTGAGCCGCTCCAAGGGATTGGTGCTGTGGATCTGCGTTCGATGCGCCTTCGGGCACCCATGAAGGCGAGGACATCGGGCTCGGCCTCGTCCATCATCTCGGCCAGCTTCGGGAAGCGCTCTCTGAGCTGATCGGCAACGGCACGCCACTGTTCGCTCGCTGCCTCGGGCGTCTCCTGGGCGAAGATCGTGTTGATCAGCGCCAAGACCATCTGCCGCTGGCCCTTGCCGGCGTGGGCCAGCGCATTGCGCAGGAAATGGACCTTGCAGCGCTGCCAGGTGCAGCTTAAGACCTTGGCGGCAGCGGCTTTGAGACCCTCGTGGGCGTCGGAGTGTCTATTTTCGTGCTCGATTGATCCATTTTCCATATATATTTGCGTCGAATCTTTGATCCGCCGAAAGCCAATGATCATGCGGGGTCCATTGTCGACTGATGGCTCAGAATTCGATGCAACCGCTGGGCCAATTTTAGCTGCAAAACAACATCGAGGCCGAGGCGTGCGTCGGGAGGCCGATTCGGATCGACGTTTAGAAAGCGGCATGAGTGTTGCACTCCGTGTCTTGGTACCCCGATATTACTCGGCGTATCAACGGAGCCGAATGCCGCCAACCTTGTCAATCGGTATCGCTCACTTCACTCCGCGTTGAACCTCTTTCTTAAGGTCGCCGTAGGCCGCCTCGGCCTTGCCGCCTAACTTGTCGACCTTGCCTTCCCGCTGCAGCTGCTTGTTGCCAACGGTCTTGCCGGCAACTTCTTTGCTCTTGCCTTTCGCCTCGTTGATGCGGCCCTTGATCTGATTCTTGTTCATGACTGTGTCTCCGATCGAGCATTGACGACGTCCCGCACAAGCGCGGTGCCAATAGGATGCGCAACGCTACCGCGGTGTTCTGTACGACTGCGCACACAGCCGTCTCTCGCCGAGATAACGAACGGAGTGCGGATCGCTTTAAGCTCGGAACAGCAGGAAATTTGGGGGTATCTGTGGGGGTAGGTAGATCGGGGATTCTTATAGATGTGGCGTACCTAAGCGCTCTGCAGGGACTCCAACTCCGGCCGGGGAGCCCATTAAAACAGTTACTTACGTGCTATCAGCGGACTCGCCTTTCGTCATGAGTCCGGCATAAGTCCGACAAGCAATCCCTCCAGTGCGAAGGAACGGCTGCGACGTGCATCAGCACCGCGGCCATGAGCCACGCAACGTGGAGGTCACGATGGTTATCGACGAATGCGCCCCCAGGCGCGAGGAAGCAGCAGCCGCCCGCGCGATTGCGCTCGGCTACACAATCACGAAGCACCTGGGTGCCGATGAGTGCCTCTACGTCCTTCAAACCCACTCGGGCCTGACTCTCGGCCACCTCGAGGAGCTGCTCGACTTCCTGGAAGCTGGCGTCGTGCGGCGCGATCGCGGTGGCAAGCTCATCCCGTTGACCCGACCGGACCGACTGCTCGCCGCGGGCTTACCGTTCGAGACCGAAGATCAAGCCCGCTGGGCTTATCCACGCCGCGTGGAGAACGGTACCGCGGTGGCGTTCGTTCGAGTAGGCAGGCGGGTCTTCGTGCATTTGAACGTGTAATCGGCCGCGGGCGAGGCGGGGGACTGCCTGCGCGATCGGGCAGCGAATGACCGTCTCAGAGCCCGCATACATACGCTCAGTGAGGTCAAGGCCCGGCTGTCGGTCATCGTCGACCAGATCGAAAGAGGCGAGGAAGTTGTGATCACGCGCATGGGTCGGCCGGTAGCCCGTGTGGTGCCCTATAAACCCAAGCAGAACGGTTCGCGACTCGGCTTCGCCGCTGGTCAAGTGCGTCTCGCGGAGAATTTCGACGAGTGGCATGAGCACGAAGCGCATGCGCTCGGCATGATCGACTGACTGTGGCGCTGGCGTATCTGATCGACACGCAGGCTTTGCTTTGGGCCGCCGACGATGCGGATCGGCTCGGCAGCGAGGCCGTCTCGATCCTCGCCGATCCCCTAAACAGCGTCTACATCAGCATGGGCTCGCTCTGGGAAATTTCGATCAAGGCGAGCATCGGCAAGCTCGAGATTCCCGAGAGCTTCTTCGGGCAGGTGTTTGCCTCCGGTTACCTGAAGCTATCGCTCGAAGTTGAGCACCTTCAGCGATATCGTGAACTGCCACTCCATCACAGGGACCCCTTCGATCGACTCCTCGTCGCGCAGGCACAGGTCGAAGGACTGAGAATCATCAGTGACGACTCTGCCCTGTCCGGCTACGAAGTGGAAACTATCTGGTGACCTGTCGTCGGCAAGAATGCTTCATGCCGCCTGCTCAAGGGTGTATTCACGATGGAGCCCGTCCAGTATGGGTCGCCATGCGACGCGCTCGCCGAAGACCTTCAAGAAAATCAATCGGCGAGGGTTTTCGGGACCCACAGGCAAGCAGAAGAGCTGCGATTTTGATGCGGAAATATGCGTTCGCACACGTTCCGTAAGCCGACGTCGCGAAGATCAAAGCGACTTCGCCACGCGGCATCATCCCCAACCCAACCAACCAGCGATTCGAGCCGCTTTCTGAACCCCAGCCACTCGCGAGTTTTGCGATACCGGCTGCGAGCGTTAACGCAGCAGCCAGCAAGATCACGTCCGCCGACAATAAGGTCTCCAACCTCACTTGTAATTCCATCGTCACAAAGAAAATTGGCGCGAGAACGATTTCAAACAGCCGGACCAGCTCCTTAATGGTTAAGCCTTGCCCTGCTGCGCGGAGATTGACAAAAAGGTCCTCATGCAGGATGAGGCCAGCCGCAAAAGCCCCGACGATGCCCAAGAAACGAGCTCTGCTATCGTCGCCTCGGCCATCGCCGAAATCGGCGAGAATCTCGAAATCGTCAAAGCGCGGCGGGCCGTCGGCCGTCGGTGCGCAGTCTGGATGGAAATCGCGCTCGGCGGTCGCCGAATCTTGGTAAGCCGCGCTCGGTGTCGTCCACCGGCAGGCAGCGCTCGTCACCGAAGTACACCTGCAAGCGCGACCAGCCAGCGTCCGCGCCGCGCAGCATCCGATAAACCTCCCGCGGCGTGTTGCCGCCGGCAAGCACGATTATGAACCGACCGTGCCGTTCGATCGCACGTCTCGCAGCGGCGAGAATTCGCCGGTACGCGATCTGCCGCAGCGCCTGCGTATCGGCGACGCTGGTCCAGCGCAAACTACCGGGACAGGGATAGTTCCGAGCGTCCGTAGCGGGTGTTCCTTCTTCAGAGAAGCTACTTCCCCTCGGATTTCTCGATGTGTCCGCCGAACTCGTAGCGCATCGCGGACAACAGCTTGTCGGCAAACTCCGCCTGGCCGCGCGAGCTGAACCGCGAAAAGAGCGCAGCGCTGAGCACGGGCGTCGGCACGGCCTCGTCGATGGCTGCCTTGATCGTCCACCGCCCCTCGCCGGAGTCCGATACCCTGCCGTCGAACTGTGCGAGCGTCGGATCCTTGGTCAAGGCGGCTGCGGTCAAATCCAGCAGCCACGACGCGATCACGCTGCCGCGCCGCCAGACCTCGGCGATATCGCGCAGATCGAGATCGAACTGGAACTCCTCCGAGTTGCGCAGTGGCGTCGTCTCGGCATCGTGGGATTGTTGAGTTTTACCCACATTCGCGTGTGCCAGAATGTTCATGCCTTCGGCGTAGGCCGCCATCAGGCCGTATTCGATGCCGTTGTGCACCATCTTGACGAAGTGCCCGGCGCCGCTCGGCCCACAATGCAGATAGCCCTCCTCGGCAGTGCCGCCAAGCCCGTTGCGACCCGGTGTGCGCGGGATGTCGCCGCTGCCGGGCGCCAACGTCTTGAACACCGGCTCGAGATGCTGCACCGCTTCGCTTGGCCCGCCGATCATCAGGCAGTAGCCCCGCTCCAGGCCCATGACGCCGCCGCTGGTTCCGCAATCGACGTAGTGAATCTCTTTTCCTGCGAGCTCTTTGGCGATCCGGATGTCGTCCACGTAGTAGGAGTTGCCGCCGTCGATGAGAATGTCGCCGGGCTCGAGATCAGGCAAGAGATCGGCGACGAGTTGCTCCACGAGTGCCCCCGGGACCATCATCCAGATCGCTCGGGGCTTCTCCAGTTTCTTTACCAGCTCCGTCAACGATGAAGCGCCAACCGCCCTTTCCTTTGTCATCACGCTGACCGCTTCGGACGACCGGTCGAAAACCACACATTGGTGGCCTCCTTGCTGAAGGCGCCGCACCATGTTGGCGCCCATTCTTCCAAGACCGATCATTCCGATTTGCATGGGCATCTCCATATTTACTTAGAGGACCGATTACTTGACGTCAATGTTACGTTCGCTATCCGTTCCTGGCTCGCCGCTCTTTCATGGCCACCGCCCATTCATGGCCCGGGAGCTTCTGCCCACATGATGAATCCGCCCAGGAACGCATTGGCGTTATTGCCGGCGCGACAGCCCGGCGGCAGCTCCTCGAGTTTTTCGACATTGCCCCCACCCAAGACCACATCATCAGGTAAGAGAGCGGCAGTTAAGTGGCTGACCATTTCGGTAACGTGTTTGCGCCACTTTTCCTTACCGTGCTTTGCCAGTCCATCAGCGCCTACATAGTCCTCAAAGCTTCCCTTCTTGTAGGGAAGGTGAGCCAGCTCCATAGGTACGATCTTGCCGTCCACCACAATAGCGGAGCCCAGGCCCGTCCCCAGACCCAGGAACAGCAGCTTACCGCCCATGTAGCTCCCCAAGGCTTGCATGGCTGCGTCGTTGATCAACTTGACCGGGCAGCCAAAGGCAGATTGGAAATCGAAGCCGACCCAGCCGGAGGACAGGTTGTGCGGTTCCGACACAACGCGATCCCGCAGCGCCCGCCCCGGATAGCCGATGGAGACCACCGCGTATTCCCAGTTTCCCGCGAGAGCCTGTACGCCCACCACCATCTGCTCGGCCGTCATATCCGGCCCGGAGGAAAACTTGCGCGCCTCGTCTTGCCCGGTGGCGAGAATCTTAACGCTCGACCCACCTACGTCCACAACCAGCACATTCATAAAGCCGCCTCCGCCCTCCATGAACAGGAGTCGGTGAGCCTACACCCGTCGAAGCCACGCGGTGCGTGCGGGAGCCAGCTTCCGGGGCATCGGGAAAAACTACAGTGGCGGGGCGCTGCTGTATGTACGGCGACGTACCGACGGTGCGGGCTGTGAAGCCCAGAGTGGGTGCAATGCCAGAGTGCGTTCAGGTAAGAGGTCGCTATGCCGACTCGTTGGAAGCGCACAAAGTGATGGCAGCTCGTAACATTACTGCCATCCCACGTGTCATCTTATCATCGAGTTCAGCTCAGCTCGGTGGCGAAGCAGCAACATGCCGCCGACACACCGTTCAAAGGGACACGGACATGACGACAACCGCATCTGATGCGTTCGTGTTTTTCGGCGCAACCGGCGACTTGGCGCACAAGAAGATCTTCCCGGCGCTGCAGGCCCTGATCCGCGCCGGCGACCTGGCCATACCGATCATCGGTATGGCCCGCGCGGGCTGGACGCTCGAGAAACTGCGGGAACGTGCGCGCGACAGCCTGGAGAAGAATGCTGGTATCGATAGCGATGCTTTTGCCAAATTGTCCGCGCAACTGCACTATGTCGATGGCGACTACGCGGATCCGACGACCTACGAGCGCCTGAAGCAAGTCCTGGGCGGTGCCGCCCGCCCGCTGCATTACATGGCGATTCCGCCCAGCATGTTCGGCTCCGTCGTGCAGGGGCTGGCGAAAGCCGGCTGCGCCGAGGATGCCCGCATCGTCGTCGAAAAGCCGTTCGGCCGCGATCTCGCCTCCGCACAGGCACTCAACCGCACCCTGCACCAAGTCTTTCCCGAATCGGCAGTATTCCGGATCGATCACTACCTTGGCAAGGAGGCGGTGCAGAACCTGCTGTACTTCCGTTTCGCCAACGCCTTCCTCGAACCGATCTGGAACCGCAACTACGTCGACAGCGTGCAGATCACGATGGCTGAGGACTTCGGCGTGCAGGGCCGCGGCGCGTTCTTCGAGGAGGTCGGCACGCTTCGCGACGTCGTCCAGAACCATCTGCTGCAGGTGGTCGCGCTGCTCGCGATGGATGCGCCGATCGGGCGCGACTCGCAGTCCATGCGCACCGAGAAGCTGCGTTTGTTCCGGGCAATGCGGCCCCTGAACCCCGGACACGTGGTGCGTGGCCAGTTCCGCGGCTATCGCGATGAAAAAGGCGTAGCGGAGGATTCCGACGTTGAGACGTTTGCCGCGCTGTGTCTGCACATCGATACCTGGCGCTGGAGCGGCGTGCCGTTCTACATCCGCGCCGGCAAGTCCCTGCCGATCACCACCACCGAAGTCAGGGTAATCATGAAGTCTCCGCCATTGGCGATTTTCGACGAGGCCAGCGAGACCACTGCAAACTACTTTCGCTTTCGCTTGAGCCCCGAGGTGACGATCGCGGCGGGCACGCGAGTCAAGCAGCACGGTGAGCAAATGCGCGGCGAGCCGGTGGAGCTGGTCGCCCGCCACGAGCCGCGTAGCGAACAATCGCCGTACGAACGCCTGCTGCGCGACGCGCTGCGCGGCGAGCCCGCGCTGTTCACGCGCGACGACAGCGTCGAAGCGGCGTGGCGGGTCATCGACCCGGCGCTCACCCATGCCGCGCCGGTGCAAGAGTACGAGCCCGGCAGTTGGGGGCCTTCGGCGGCCGCAGATATCGTGGTCCACGAGGAGGGCTGGCACGATCCGCAACCCGAGGAGGAGGCGCCGTGCTGAATGGCGACTCGGTCGTGTTCATGCTCGACGTCGACAACACGCTGCTCGACAACGATCGCTTCGCGGCGGACCTCACGGCGCGGCTCGATCGTGACTTCGGACAGCTGGAACGCGAGCGCTACTGGTCGATCTATACCGATCTGCGCGACCGAGTCGGCTATGCCGATTACCTGGGCGCGCTGCAAGCCTTTCGTGCCGGTGCCGGCGATGAGCCGGCGCTGCTGCGGATGTCGGCCTTCCTGCTCGACTATCCTTTCAGTGAGCGCGTGTATCCGAGGGCACTCGCCGCGCTGGAGCACCTGCGTACGATCGGCACGACGGCGATCGTTTCCGATGGCGACATCGTGTTCCAGCCACGTAAGATCCAGCGTTCGGGACTGTGGGACGTCGTCAATGGCCGGGTGCTGGTCACCGTGCACAAGGAACGCAGGCTAGATCTGGTCCAGCGGCGCTTTCCGGCCAACCATTACGTGATGATCGATGACAAGCCGCAACTGCTGGCCGCAATGAAACGCGTGCTGGCCGGTCGGTTGACCACGGCCTTCGTGCGCCAGGGGCACTACGCCAGGGAATCCGACGGCCTGGCGCTCGATTCCATGCCCGATCTGGCCGTCGCCCATATCGGCGACCTGTGTGATGTTGCGCTGCCCGATTTTTATGCCGCCACGGCCGGGCGTGCCGCGGACACGGATCGCCACCGGAAATCCGAAGCACACCATCAGGAGCAAGCATGAAACCCACCCGAAGATTGCACGATCTCGGCCAGAGCCTGTGGCTCGACAACATCACTCGCGATCTGCTCGACCACGGCACCCTGGATCGCTATATCGCGGATCTCGCAATCACCGGTCTGACCTCGAACCCGAGCATCTTCGACGGCGCGATCGGCGGCGGCGACACCTATGACGCCTGCATCCGCGAGAAGGCAGAGTCGGGCAAATCCGGCGAATCCCTGTTCATCGAGTTGGCGCTCGAGGATCTTCGCCGCGCCGCCGACCTGTTCCGGCCCGTGTTCGACGCCAGCGATTACGTCGATGGCTGGGTCTCGATGGAAGTCTCGCCGCTGCTCGCCAGCGATACTCAAGGCAGCATCGAGGCCGCTCGGCAGATCCACCGGCAGGCCGATCGGCCGAACCTGCTCGTGAAGATTCCGGGCACTCCGGAAGGGATTCGGGCCATCGAGGCATCGATCTTCGAAGGCGTGCCGGTCAACGTTACGCTGCTGTTCTCGCGCGAGCAGTATCTCGCTGCGGCCGAGGCTTACCTGCGCGGCATCGAGCGGCGCCTGGAAGCCGGGCTCGATCCGCGCGTCGGCTCGGTCGCCTCGGTGTTCGTCAGTCGCTGGGATGTGGCGATCAATGAAAAAGTGCCCGCGGAGATGCGCAACCAGCTCGGCATCGCGATTGCCGGACGCACGTATCGCGCCTATCGCGAGCTGCTGGCCTCAAAGCGCTGGCGCAAGCTGGCCGATGCCGGCGCCCGGCCGCAGCGACTGCTGTGGGCCAGCACCGGCACCAAGGATGCGGATGCCTCCAACACGCTGTATGTCGAAGCGCTGGCCGCCCCGGATACCATCAACACCATCCCTGAAAAGACCCTGTTGGCTTTCGCCCAACAGGGTGCGCTCAAGGGCGCCATGGCTCCTGACGGCCGTGATGCAGAGGCCATGCTGGCGCGCTTCACTGGGGCCGGCGTCGACATCGACGCGCTGGCGCTGCAACTACAGCGCGAGGGTGCGCAAGCCTTCGTCAGATCTTGGCGACAGTTATTACAGCGCATTGAAGACAAGAGCGCTGCGCTGGCGAACACCGGCTGAATCCGCGCATGAGTACCGTCATGTATCCATCCGAGCCCGGCCGATCCGCAGCCGATCCATCGTCAGCCTGCTTGACCGGGCGTCCGCAATGGCAAGCGTTGCAGCAGCACGCCGGCCAACAGCGGCCGCGGCATCTGCGCGAGCTGTTCGCCACCGATCCCGTGCGCGGCGAGCGCCTGCATGCCGAGGCCGTGGGCTTGTATCTCGACTACTCCAAGCAACGCGTCACCGACGAGACGCTGCGGCTGTTGCTCGAGCTGGTTGACGCTTGCGGCCTGACCGAGCGCATCGCCGCGATGTTTCGCGGTGACAAGATCAACACCACCGAGGATCGCGCGGCGCTGCACGTCGCGCTGCGTGCGCCGGCCGGCACGCACATCGAGGTCGACGGCAAAAACGTCGTTGCGGACGTGCATGCGGTACTCGAGCGCATGGCGGCATTCGCCGAGCGCGTACGCAGCGGCGCCTGTACGGGCCATACCGGCCGGCGCATCCGCAACGTGGTCAACATCGGCATCGGCGGCTCGGATCTCGGCCCGGTCATGGCCTATGAGGCGCTGCGTCACTACAGCCGGCGCGAGATGACCTTCCGTTTCGTCTCCAACGTCGACGGCAGCGACTTCATCGAGGCCACGCGCGATCTCGACCCGGCCGAGACGCTGTTCATCGTCTGCTCGAAGACCTTCACCACGCTCGAAACCCTGACCAACGCGCGGGCCGCCCGCACCTGGTGCCTGCAGGCGCTGGGCAACGGCGGCGCCGATGGCGGGCAGGCCGTGGCGAAACATTTCGTTGCGGTGTCGACTAACGCCCCGGCAGTCCTCGAGTTCGGGATCGACGCCGATAACATGTTCGGCTTCTGGGACTGGGTCGGTGGCCGCTATTCGATGGAGTCGGCGATCGGGGTGTCGATCATGCTCGCGATCGGGCCGAAGCATTTCCGAGCGATGCTGGCCGGCTTCCGCGCCATGGACGAGCACTTTCGCGACACGCCCTTGGACCGCAATCTGCCGGCGCTGATGGGATTGCTGGCGGTCTGGAACGCGAATTTCCTCGGTGCCGCGACCGTGGCCGTGCTGCCTTACGCGCAACGCCTCAAGCGCTTTCCGGCCTATCTGCAGCAATTGACGATGGAGAGCAACGGCAAGCACGTCACCGGCAATGGCGCGCCGGTGGATTACGTCACCGGACCGATCTATTGGGGCGAGCCTGGGACCAACGGCCAGCATTCGTTCTACCAACTGATCCACCAGGGCACGCACTTGGTCCCTTGCGATTTCATCGGCTTCTGCCAGCCGTTGACCCCTCGCGGCGATCAGCACGACCTGCTGATGGCGAATCTGTTTGCGCAGAGCGAGGCGCTCGCGTTCGGCAAGACCGCCGACGAGGTGAAGGCCGAGGGTATGCCCGCGGCGCTGGTGCCGCATCGCACGTTCGAGGGCAACCGGCCGAGCAACACGATACTTGCCGAACGACTGACGCCACATACGCTGGGCACGCTCGTCGCGCTGTACGAGCACAGCGTCTTCGTGCAGGGCGTGATCTGGGACATCGATTCGTTCGACCAGTGGGGCGTTGAGCTCGGCAAGGCGCTGGCCGCGCGCACCGCCGCTGAGATCGCCAGCAGCGCTGACCCCAAACTAGACCACGACAGCTCCACGAATGCCCTGATCCGCCGGTATCGCCGGCTGCGGCAATGACGCGCATGAGGACATGCAATCGCCCCTGCGCGAGGCACAGCGCAGCGTCGATTCCGCGGTCGCAGCGAAGCAAGCCGCCGCAGGCATGCGGATGGTCTGCCCACTTCGCACCCCATCAGGAGCCGCCATGACCGCCGAACTCGATCAGCAATGCATCAATACGCTGCGCTTCCTGTCGGTGGACATGGTGCAGACGGCTAACAGCGGGCACCCGGGGCTGCCGCTCGGAGCCGCGCCGATGGCCTACGTGCTGTGGACGCGAGCGCTCAAGCTCAATCCGCGCAACCCAGGCTGGGTCGATCGCGACCGCTTCGTGCTCTCGGCCGGCCACGGATCGGCGCTGCTCTACGCGCTGCTGTATCTGACCGGTTACGGGCTTTCGCTCGACGACCTCAAACGGTTCCGCCAATGGGGCAGCAAGGCGCCGGGGCACCCCGAGCGCGGTCACACGCCGGGCGTGGAAACCACCACCGGCCCGCTCGGGCAGGGCATGGCCAATGCGGTCGGCATGGCCATCGCGGAGGCGCAGCTCGCGGCCCGCTACAATCGCCCCGATCACGCCATCATCGATCATCACACCTTCGCCCTCGTCAGCGACGGCGACGTCATGGAAGGAGTCGTGGCCGAGGCGGCCTCGCTGGCCGGCCATCTCAAGCTCGCCAAGCTTATCTGCCTGTACGACGATAACTCGATCACCCTGGCCGCTGGCACCGACATCACCTTCTCCGAGAACGTCGCGTGCCGCTTCGCAGCCTATGGCTGGCACACGGTGGCAGTGGCCGATGGCAACGACCTTGCGATGATCGACGCCGCGCTTCAGGCGGCACGCGTGGAAACCGCCCGGCCGTCGCTGATCCCGGTGCGCACCCAGATCGGCTACGGCTCGCCCAACAAACAGGGCAGTTTCGAAGCGCATGGCTCGCCGCTCGGCGCCGACGAGGTCCGACTGACCAAACAGAATCTCGGCTGGCCGACCGAGCCGGCGTTCCTGATTCCCGATCAGGCGCTGGCGCATTTTCGCCAGGCCCTCGACCGCGGTGCGCGCGACGAAGCGGCCTGGAACGCGCGCATGGCCGCCTACCGGCAGGCGTTTCCCGAGCTCGCCGCGGAACTGGAGCGCAGCCTGCGCGGCGAGTTGCCCGCAGGCTGGGACGCGGATATTCCGGTGTTCCCGGCCGACGCCAAAGGCATGGCCACGCGCGCCGCATCGGGGAAGGTGATGAACGCGATCGCACCGAAGCTGCCGGCGCTGAGCGGAGGCTCGGCGGATCTGGATCCCTCAACCAAGACCGCGCTGCAGGATCTTGGCGATTTCAACCTGCCGGCGCGTGCGCACGAGGATACCCAGGGGTCCGATACCGCCGCCTGGAGCCGTTCCGGCCGCAATCTGCACTTCGGCGTACGCGAACACGCGATGGGCGCGGTCGTCAACGGGCTGGCCGCGCATGGCGGCTTCATCGCCTATGGGGCAACCTTCCTGATCTTCTCCGACTACATGCGTCCGCCGATCCGGTTAGCAGCGTTGATGGGCCTGCACGTCGTGCATGTGTTCACCCACGACAGCATCGCGCTCGGCGAGGACGGCCCCACCCACCAGCCGGTGGAGCAACTGGCCGCGCTGCGCGCGATTCCGAACCTCACCGTGATCCGGCCCAGCGATGCCAACGAGACCGCCGTCGCCTGGCGGGTCGCGGTGGAGACGCGCGATCGTCCGGTGCTGCTCGCACTGAGCCGGCAGGATTTGCCGACTCTGGATCGTGATCGCTATGCCAGCGCCGAGGGCCTGCGCCGCGGCGGCTATGTGCTGCTCGATGCGCCCGACGCGAAGCCCGAACTGATCCTGATCGCCAGCGGCTCCGAGGTCGGCCTGATCGTGGCCGCGGCGGAGCGCCTGCAAGGGCAAGGCATCGCCGTGCGTTGCGTGTCGATGCCGAGCTGGGAATTGTTCGAGGCCTTGCCGCAATCCGAACGCGATGCGGTGCTGCCTCCCTCGGTCGGCGCGCGGCTCGCGGTCGAATTGGGCGTGCGGCAAGGCTGGGATCGTTACATCGGCGCACATGGCGACATGCTTGGTGTGCAGCGCTTCGGCGCTTCCGCGCCGGCCGACGTATTACTGCGCGAATACGGCTTCACCGTCGACAACGTCTGCGCGCGCGCCAGGGCGCTGCTGGTCAGATGATGTCGGCGGGCAAGAGCACCGAATCCGTCAGTACATCGACGCTCGCCTCCGCGCGGATGGCCAGCGGCCGAAGACAGCGCCTCGCGCGAATGAACCCATGACGCTACGACATCTTGGACGCAGCACCTGTGGCGAACTTACACAGGCGATGAACTGTGAATGGCTCGTCACCAACGGCATCGGTGGTTTTGCTTCGGGAACGGTCTGCGAGATCAATACCCGCCGTTATCATGGGCTGTTGGTCGCCTCGCTCGCCCCACCCGTCGCTCGGACACTCATGGTCGCGGCCGTCGATGTCACCGTCAGGTATGCCTCGGTCGAGTACCCTCTGGCGACTCACGAATTCAGCGACGGCACGGTCGCGCCGCACGGCTATCTGAATCTCGAATCGTTTCATCTCGAGCAAGGCATGCCGGTCTGGCGTTATGCCATCGCCGATGCAGTACTGGAAAAACGCCTGCTGATGCGGCCTGGACATAACGCCACCCATGTCAGCCTTCAGGTTCTGCGCGCCAGCGAACCGCTCCATCTAGAGCTGACGCCGTTGTGCACCTACCGCGATTATCACAGCCATGGCCACGGCGGCTGGAATCCAGCCCTGCATGAAATCCCCAACGGTTGCGAGGTCGAGGCCTTCCTCGGTGCACAGCGCTATCGACTGATGTGTGCCGGCGCAACCTTCGCGCCAGACCCGGACTGGCACTGGAACTTCAGACATCGCGTGGAGGGCTCGCGCGGATTGGATGACACGGAAGACCTATACCGGCCCGGCCGGTTTGCGCTGTCGCTCGAACCTGGTGAGCAGGCGACTGTCGTTCTGTCCACCGACGTGGAAGCCCCGGTCGCGTTCGCCCACCTGCGCGGGGAAATCGAGCGTCACGCCGCCACGTTGCTCGACAAATTGCCTCCCGGATCCCCATGCGGGTTAGGGCAACTTGTGCTGGCCGCCGATCAGTTCGTCGTCGAGCGTCATCGGGATGGACATGCGGCGGGTAAAACCGTGATCGCCGGTTATCCCTGGTTCAGCGACTGGGGCCGCGACACCATGATTGCCCTGCCAGGCCTGACGCTCGCCACGCAACGTCATGAAGTCGCCGCCGCGATCCTGCGCACCTTCGCCGCGCACGTCAGCGAAGGCATGTTGCCCAACCGTTTTCCAGACGGCAGCGGGACGCCTCAATACAACAGCGTCGATGCGGCGTTGTGGTTTTTCCAAGCGGTCGACCAATACACCCGATACAGCAGAGATTTGTCACTTGCCGCTGAACTCTATCCGGTACTGTGCGACATCATCGGCTGGCACCGGCGCGGGACGCGCTATGGCATCCACATGGATGCCGTCGACGGACTGTTGGCGTCCGGCCTGGACGGCGTGCAACTAACGTGGATGGACGCCAAGGTCGGTGACTGGGTCGTGACACCGCGCATCGGCAAGTGCGTGGAGATCAACGCGCTCTGGTACAACGCGCTGCGCGTGATGGAGGGATTGGCGTCGCAATTGAATGTAGGACATGAGGTCGCCGCCTACGGGCGCACTGCCGAGCTGGTCAAACGCAACTTCGAGCGCTTCTGGAATCAGCCGCGGGCCGCTCTGTTTGACGTGATCGACGGGCCGGACGGTGATCCAGGTGACGACGGCCGACGCTATGACGGGCGGTTACGCCCCAATCAGATCTTCGCAGTCTCCCTGCCTCACAGCCCACTGAACCTGACCCGGCAGAAGACCGTCGTCGATACTTGTGCGCGTGAGCTGCTGACTTCCCACGGCCTGCGCAGCCTTGCGCCCGGCGAGCCGGGTTTTGTGGCGCACTACACGGGTGGACCCCGGGAACGCGATGGCGCGTATCATCAGGGCATCGTCTGGGCCTGGCTGATCGGTCCGTTTGTCGATGCGCATTACCGCGTGTATGGCGATGCCGCGATAGCACGGTCGTTCCTCGAACCACTCATCCTGCATCTGGAGAGTGCGTGCCTCGGCAGTATCAGCGAGATCTTCGATGCCGACCCGCCCTTCGCCGCACGTGGCTGTTTCGCCCAGGCCTGGAGTGTCGCCGAAGTGTTGCGCGCCTGGCTGAAGCTGCACGACCACGAGGCTGCGCGGCGGCCGGACCTCCGCAAAGGGAACAAGCATGTCGAAAAAAGCCCGTAAGACGACTGCCGGCACCGTCGCCGCCACACGCAATGCCGAGAAACTGCGTATGGCAGCGCAAAACACCAAGACCGCTGCCTGGGACCGTTGGGGACCCTACCTGAGCGAACGCCAGTGGGGCACCGTGCGCGAGGACTACAGCGCCACGGGCGAAGCCTGGGAGTACTTCGGCCACGACCACGCACGCAGCCGCGCCTACCGCTGGGGCGAGGACGGCATCGCCGGAATCAGCGACAAGCAGCAGTGCCTCTGTCTAGCCTTGGCGCTGTGGAACGGCCGCGATCCCATTTTGAAGGAACGCCTGTTCGGCCTGACCAACGCCGAAGGCAATCATGGCGAAGACGTCAAGGAGATCTACTACTACCTGGACGCGATCCCCAGCCATTCCTATCTGAAGATGCTCTACAAGTATCCGCAAGCGGCATTCCCCTACGTCCAACTCGTCGAGGAAAACCGCCGCCGCGGCAAGGACCAGCCAGAATTCGAGCTGCTAGAGACCGGTGTCTTCGAGGACGACCGCTACTTCGACGTGTTCGTCGAATACGGCAAGGCCGACGTCGACGATATCCTCATGCAAATAACGGTGCACAACCGCGGGGCCGAGGACGCCCCGCTGCATATCCTGCCGCAGCTCTGGTTCCGAAATACCTGGGCCTGGGGCTACGATCCGACGCGGCCCAGGCTCTCCGCTGACGAGCGAGGCTGCATCGTCGTCGAGCATCCCAAGCTGACTGGATACCACTGCTACCTGGACGGCGAGCCCGACCTGCTGTTCTGCAACAACGATACCAATGTGCGGCGCCTCTACGGCATGCAGGAAGCTGCGCACTTCAAGGACGCCTTCCACGCCTATGTCGTCAAGGGTGATCATCATGCCGTGAACCCGCAGCAGAACGGCACCAAAGCCGCCGCACACTATGTATACACGGTACCCGCGCACGGGCAGGTGGCGGTGAAGGTTCGCCTAGCCAAAGGCCAGAACCGGCGGTCATTCGCCGACTTCGACGCAGTCATGCAGCTGCGCCGCGACGAGGCGGATGCTTTCTACGCCGATCTGCAAGGCGACCTGCCCGACGACGAGGCGCGGCTGATTCAGCGCCAAGCCCTGGCCGGTATGATCTGGAGTAAACAGTTCTACTACTACGACATCCCGCAGTGGCTCGAGGGCGACCCCGCCATGCCGCCACCCCCTGCTGAGCGCCGGCACGGCCGCAACCACGAATGGTTCCATTTGAACAATGCCGAGATCATCTCCATGCCGGACAAGTGGGAGTATCCCTGGTATGCGGCGTGGGATCTCGCCTTCCACTGTGTCGCGCTCGCGCAGATTGATCCAGCCTTCGCCAAGAACCAATTGCTGTTGATGACGCGCGTCTGGTACATGCATCCCAACGGCCAAATCCCCGCATACGAATGGGCCTTTGGCGACGTCAATCCCCCCGTGCACGCCTGGGCGGTATGGGAGGTGTACAAGCTGGAACGCAGTGCCAACGGCGGCGAAGGCGACCGGGATTTCCTCGAGCGCGCGCTCCATAAACTTATCGTCAACTTTACCTGGTGGGTCAATCGCAAGGACGCCGAGGGGCATAACGTATTCCAGGGCGGTTTTCTGGGTTTGGACAATATCGGTGTCTTCGACCGCAGCGCACCGCTGCCCACGGGTGGCCACATCGATCAAGCCGACGGTACGAGCTGGATGGCCATGTATTGCCTCAATCTCATGCGCATCGCACTGGAACTGGCTGAGCGCAACCACGCGTACGAGGACATCGCCACGAAATTCTTCGAGCACTTCCTCTATATCGCCGCGGCGATGAACAACATCGGCGACCAGGGCATCGGCCTGTGGGACGAGGGCGATCAGTTCTTCTACGACGTATTGCGTTTCCCGAATGGCGAGAGGATACCCCTCAAGGTGCGTTCCATGGTCGGGCTGTTACCGCTGTGCGCGGTCGAGATCCTGGAGCCCGAGCTCGTGGAGAAGCTCCCGGATTTCAGGAGGCGGCTGGAATGGTTCTTGAACTACCGTCCCGATCTGGCGGCCCTGGTCTCGCACTGGAACGAGCCCGGCCGCGGCAATCGCCGCCTGCTCTCTCTGCTGCGCGGCCATCGCATGAAACGGCTGCTGCAACGCATGCTGGACGAAGCGGAGTTCCTGTCGGACTTCGGCGTGCGGTCCCTCTCACGTGCCCATCTGGAAGACCCTTACGTCTTCTCCTGCATGGACAATCCGCTAAGCGTGGACTATCAGCCTGCCGAATCCGAGTCCGGACTGTTCGGCGGCAATTCCAACTGGCGCGGCCCCATATGGTTCCCGGTCAATTATCTGCTGGTGACCTCCCTGCGCCGCTTCGCGGAATACTACGGGCCGGAGTTCCGGATCGAGTACCCGACCGGCTCGGGGACGTTCATCTCCCTCGACGAGCTGGCCGATGCCGTGGCCGAGCGCCTGACCCGGCTGTTTCGTCGCGACGCCGCGGGCCGCAGACCCGTCTTCGGCGAACAGGATAAATTCCGGACCGACCCACATTTCCGTGATTACCTGCTGTTCTACGAATATTTCCACGGTGACACCGGACGCGGCATCGGCGCCTCGCATCAGACCGGCTGGACGGGATTGATTGCCCAGCTGCTGCGACCACACCAACACGGCTGACCCAGCACATCCCACCACGAGTTTCAATAGCGCATGCGCCAGACGCAAGGCGTTATAGCAGCGTTCAGTCCCGTAGGGCGGATCGTTGATGACAAGCAGGATTTTCATGAAACGATTTCCCTAGAGCTTCGAGATTCTGGGTGTGGTCGTACACGAGTTTGGACCGTTAGCGGTGTGCGAAATGACGTTTACAATTGACTACGAAATGGAAGCGAGGCGGTTCAGAGAACGTGGGTTAGAGGTCTACGTTTTGGATACCTCGGGCGACGAGCCTCGAATCGTGTGGCGAACTCAGATACCGGGAGAGTCGTCGTCCGCCTAACAAATCGCTTCGAGCGCACGCGAGAGGGATAAAGTGCCAAGTACAAGCAACAGCGTGCGCGTCGCTCAGCTCAGGCGTTGGGCAACAGCCAACCGAAGTGGCTGAAGCGCAAGCCAGCAATAATCACTTCGTCTTGTAGCCAGCCGTCACCTCGTCTTTATGGGCTGCGAAGGCGGCGAGGACCTCTCCTTTCTCGCGCGGCGGTACTTTCGCGAAGTCAAGGGAGCGCCCTAGCTCGGCCGCAACCTCATCGAATTCTTCCGGTGAGATCTTGAGGTCTCGATGCGCCTCCTCAAGGCCCAAATGAGTTTTGCCAGGTTTAGTTGGTGAGAATTTGAACGGTCCACCCGTCACTTCGCTGACCCACAAGGTTCGCATGAACTTGAGGCCCGGCAACCTGTCCAGGTTCTTCGTGTGCCATTCCCTAAGAACTGGGTTCGCCGAATTCTTTCCCACGATAGGATTCTGCACCAGTGCGTCGCTAAAATGGTCAACGACAGCAGCGATGGCGAAGACACCGCCAAGCCGTTCATACAGACTCTTCTCGGCATTCGGAGCGGCTTGTAGAGGCAGTGCCAGTGCCAACATGAATAGAGATAGTATTGGAATCAAGAGCTTCTTCATAAATTCTCCTCGGTATGACGCATCGCGTAGCAGGTTGCGAGGTAGGTTACGTGTGCGGCGGCGGGGCCGTCTGTTCGATAGAGCACGTAATAGACGAGGGCATGCTGTCGCCCAACAATCAGGTCGAGGCGACGTGCCGCGCTTCGCGGGCACGCGCCTCAACCTAAGCGTTAGGCGTCGGTGAAAAACAGCAGGTATTTAAGTGGCAGTGGTACGCTAGGGAAGCTCTGATTTATTCGTCAAATCGATCATAATACTGTTCATCGTTTCACGCCGCCCGGAGTTTATGAGCATGCGCCAGAAGACCCTCGCCGAGAACGGTTTTGAACGATTCCGCAAAACGACGCGTCGGGAACGGTTTCTGGCGGAGATGGAACAAGTGATTCCGTGGCGCGATCTGTGCAAGGTGATCAAGCCGTATTACTCGGTGCCGAAGGGGGCCGGCCGGCCGCCGGTAGGACTGGAGCGGATGCTGCGCATCCATTTTCTGCAGCACTGGTTCAACCTGTGGGTGGCGAATTGGTAATTCATAGCGCAAATCGCCTCAGAATCCAAGACTTGCCAATCGTAGCGCGGTCGGTAGGCTCTTCGGATCGTGCGTGACCTTCTGATCCTTTTCATTCACCTGATCGTGACGACCGCCCGCCTATTCGGCCCGGGCGGTCGTCGCTCGATTGTGGCCGAGTCACTACTCGTCAAACACCAGCTACTGATTCTC
>Ga0214471_10000623_pt1 | contig 29394 bp, 27 predicted proteins | sample RVTome_5_FD_207665 | JGI IMG/M metagenome (GOLD analysis project Ga0214471, IMG submission 207665) | Soil microbial communities from uranium-contaminated site in the Upper Colorado River Basin, Wyoming, United States - RVT142D155 | ecosystem: Environmental > Terrestrial > Soil > Contaminated >... | reverse complement strand
GCCATCGCGCATCCGGGAGATCGTGTCGTGCTGCCATACCCCGCGGGGGACGCCGGGGCCAGGGCCGGCGCCGCTGGCGGAGATGGACATGAACCGGCCAGCCTGGCGGCGAGACGTCCGGTTGGTAGGTGACGTGGGCGCGGTGGGCGGGGTGGACATGGTGTGCTCCTTGTCCGTTCGACTGGATCGGCACGCAGTGCTCATTGTGGACGGAGGGTGGTCGCCATAACCGCGAATCTGTGACCAGGGGAAAGCTCGACCGAGACGACGAGCTCCTACGCTTCCCCGTCGATGGCACCCCATGTCCTCTCGTTGGACGACGACGACCGATTCCGGTGGTCCGCGATGGCTCATCTTCGTGCCCGGTGGCTAGGTGGCTGGTGTCGAACGGGCGTCGCTCGACGAGTGGTCGGGGCTGGTGAGCGTCAAAGCACCAGCCATCTAGCCAGGTCATAGCCAGACATCGCCAACAGCGCGGCGCGAAAATGGGCCACAGCACCACCAGCGCGCCGCGCTGTCCGATCCGGAGGGCATCACAGGGCCGATACCAGCCACCAACTAGAACCGGGGCATGGGACGGAACAATCGGGAGCGTCGAGCGGCCAAGCGGCGGAAGCGCTCATCTGGCGGTAGCGGGCGCGCCGCTGCAGATGCCGGTCGTCCGGGAGCTCGGAGCGCTCAGAGCGGTCGGGGTGCTCGCGGTGCCGCTGGGCCGTCGCCGTCGGGCGGCTCCGCTCACGGTGGCCCACCGAGCGGCTCCGACACCCTGTTCGTGTCGGCAGTCCACGCGTTGGGCGCCGGCGACAACGAGGCTGTCGCGCGGTTCGTCGAGCGACTGGCGGCGCGATCGCCGCAGTCGGTCGCGCCAATGGTCCAGTCCGTCATCGAAGCTCAGCTTCCGCATCTGTGGGATGGCGGGTGGCAGCCCGCCGACCTCGACCGGTCGGTGCAACGTGCCCTTGGCGGGGTCGAGGTATCGATCACCCGAAGCGCGATGGCCGTCGACGCCGTTTCCTACGAGTCGCTCGGAGCGCGGGTGGCGCCGGAGTGGATGGGCCAGCTCGCCGACGTCGACGCCACCAGGTGGTGGTCGACCAGCCAGCCCTACATGCTCCAGATCGAGGCCTCGTGGCCGTCGGTGATCGCCTCCGCGGTGCGGCTGATGGACCTTCTCGTGCACCTGCCCCGGTTGCCGATCCTCACCCCGCCGCCCTCGCAGTGGTCCCACGACATGGCCGCCACCTTCGCTGAGTCGAACGCGTCCAGCGGGCTGCTGGCCAAGGTGCGGGCCCTGCTGGCCAAGGCCGAGTCGACGCCCTTCGACGCCGAGGCCGAAGCCCTCACGGCCAAGGCCCAGTCGCTGATGGCTCGTCACCGCATCGACCATGCCGTGCTGCACGCCTCGGTTCCGAGCGGCGGCGAGCAACCAGCCGGGCGACGGATCACCATCGACGACCCCTACGCCGAGGCCAAGGCCGCTCTGCTCGACGGCATCGCCAACGCGAACGGCGGTCACGCCGTGTGGGGAAAGGGACTGGGGTTCTCCACTGTGTTCGCCTTCCCCGACGAGTTGCTCGGCATCGAGGCGCTCTTCACGTCACTGCTGGTGCAGTCCACCGCCGCGCTCCAACGGGAGGGATCCAAGGTCGACGGGGGCGGCCACAGCCGCACCACCCGGTTCCGCCGCTCGTTCCTCGTTGCCTTCGCCGTGCGCATCGGCAACCGGCTGGCCGAGGCAGTGGCCATGTCGGTGACCGAAGCCGAGGCGGCAACCCGACTCGACGGTGGCGACGCCGCAGCGTTGGTGCCGATCCTCGCCGACCGCGACGACGCGGCCCGAGCTGCCGCCGCGGAGGCCTTTCCCCACTCGGGCACCTACCGGCCCTCGGCCACCGACCGCGAGGGCTGGTTCGCCGGCACCGCCTTCGGCGACCTAGCTGACGTCGGCCGCGGCGACGCCCTCGACCGGCGAACGGCATCGTGAGGCGCCAGCTTTGCCTCCGAGCTCAGGACGGTTGTTCGTCGCGACGGGTCCGGCGGCCGACCACCAGCGCCACGGCGACACCGGCCAGGGCGACGGCGACACCGGCCAGGGCGACAGGCAACAGCAGGCTGGAGCCGTCATCGTCGTCGGAGTCGGCCCCGTTCCCGATCGACTCCAGGGTTCCGGTGGCCCCGTCGGGGTCGTCGACGGAGCCGACGGCCCCCAACGGACCATCCCCCGCGACCGCACCTGCCTGAAGCTGACCGGCCTGCACCGGATGTCTCGTCTCGTCACCGGCCAACGGGGCGCCGGACCCATCGGGCGTCGTCCACCACTGCGGTCGGACCAGTGCGGTGAGCGACGTCGGGTCGACCCCCTCGACGGCGGGCACGGACCCCACGAGCGCTCGCTCGAATCCAGGGATCACCTTGGCCCGATCCAACGTCACCGCCCCGAGCGAACGGCCGTCGCCGGTAACCAGCTCGACGTCGCCGCCGGCCAGCACATGGACATCACCGGTGTTGAGGACGACGGCCTCAACCAACCACCGGTCGTCATCGGTGGGCGTGACGAACACCTCGACCGGAGCGATCCCCGTACGCCACGGCTGACGGCCGCGCACCAACACGATGGCGGCCACCCGGCTGGTTACGGCGTTGGCGGTCCGGTGGCCGGCGGTCACTGCTGCATAGAGACCCCGGCCGACCGGTACCGGACCGGTGAGCGTCACGTCGACGGACTCGCCGGGCCCCAGTGTGACGATCGTGGGGGTCACGGTCGCACCGTCGGGCACGGGCACGGCATCGAGCAGCGGACCCCCGGCTCGATCGTGGCCCAGACCCCGCACGCCGATCTCGATCTCGAGTGTCGACTCGCCCCGGTTGCCGACCCTCACCGTCGTCTGGACCTCGGTGGCGAAGATGTCGGACTCGACCCTCGCCGGCGTGATCTCCAGCGTGCGCGCGCCGTCGGAGCTCTGCGCGGCGGGGAGCGGCGAGCCGGCGTAGCTGATCGACGGCGCGGGCAACAGAGCCGCCACTGCCATCATGGCCAGCGCCGCCACCGCGGCCGGTGAACGGGACCGGCGACGTCGCCTCATCGTGGGGTTCATCTCGTCACCACTCCAGCAGCCTGCCCGGTGGGCGGCGACGACGGGGCGCGGCTGTCCACCTCAAACAACGAGCCCAGACGGCGCGAGCTCAGACGGCGCGATCTCAGATGACCGAGGCAGCGGTGTAGGTGAGGTCGTTGCGGTAGGTCGTCGGCTCGTCACCGATCAACACCGTCTGGGAGTGGGTGAGATCGAAGGTATCGGTGGTGAGGCCCAGGCCGGTGGCGATGGTCACCTCGGTGGTCGAGACCGTGACCGACGCGACCGGGGTGGCGGTGCCGCTATCCAGCGCGGTGAGCAACAGGGCCTGGGTGGCCAGCGTGGTGCCGTCGTCATAGGTCGAAGCCGTGTACTTGGTCATGTTGTCCTTCAGGGCGTCCACCTTCAACGTGTAGGCGACGTTGGCGTCGACGGCGATCTGGCCACCCGACACCTGGTTCACGCCGATGGAGAAGGAACCGAAGTCGGCGGTGGCGGTGGGATCGGTGGAGATGGTCACCGTGCCTAGGAGCGAGCCCTGGACAACCTGGGTTGCCGTGTCGGCGGTGGCGGGCTGGATGCCGATAGAGGCGGCGAGCGCTCCCACCGCCAGGAACGCCCCGAGGATCTTCGAACGTGAACGCGACTGTGCCATGCGCACATGTTCGACCGGTCCCGGCGAATCGTTGATGGTCCGTCGTAGTCATTCGCCGCCACAACAACGCCTAGTCACGGTGGGCGAAGGCTGACTTATCGTGCCGAGTCGGACAGTCTCTCCAGAATTCGCAACGACCCCACCGCCCCCACGTCTCGGAACAAACCGGACTCGACCGCGGGACGGTAGATGTCGTCATGGGGCGGTCGTCCCCCATCGGCGGGATCGGGAAACACGTCGTGGATCGCCAGAGTTCCGCCCGCCGCCACTTTGGGGGTCCAGCCCTCGTAGTCGGACCTCGCTGGTTCCGACCCGTGGCCGCCGTCGATGAACAGAAAGGCCAGCGGCGTGTTCCAGTGGCGGGCAACGACGGGCGACTGGCCCACGATCGCCACCACCACGTCGTCGAGGCCGGCCTCCCAGATGTTGCGACGGAAGGTGGGCAGGGTCTCGAGCCGGCCGGTGTGGGGATCGGCAAGGGAAGCGTCATGGTGCTCCCACCCCTGCTGGTTCTCTTCGGACCCGCGATGGTGGTCGACGGTGAACAGAGTGGCGCCGACCCGGTGGGCCGCGGCACCAAGGTAGATGGTCGACTTGCCGCAATAGGTCCCGACCTCGAGCCACGGCTGGTTGGGAACCGCACGGGCGGCGGCGATGGCGGCGTCGTGCAACGCCTCACCCTCCTCGGGTGGCATGAATCCCTTGGCGGCCTCGGCCGCCCGCTTCAGATCGGGATCCATGCTCGTCATGTCACGCAGCCAACCACTCCACTCGCGGTGACGCCACCGGCTCAGGCCGTGCTCGCATGATCAACCCCCCGATGAGGTCACCGATCGGAATACCGACCGCGCTCCGATCGACGGTCTGATCGATGGGCTGATCGACGGTCTGATCAACTCGATGACGTCGCCGGGCGAGTGGTCGTCTGGTCGTCGTCGTTGTCGTGAAGGATCCTGGCGTCGAGCAGCGACGGATCGGGCCTGCGGATCAGCACCGGACACGGCGCGTCGCGCACCACGCGCAGCGCCACCGAGCCCACGGCGATGCGAGCAAGTCCCGTACGACCGTGGGTGCTCATGGCGATCACCGAGGCAGGGAGCGAACGAGCGAAGGCGACGATGGCTTCAGCCGGATCGTTTCCGTGAAGCACCTCGTACTCGGCAGCGAGCTCACCGTCGCCGAATCGCTGAGCGACGGTCTGGACATTCTCGGCGACCCGATGCACATAGGAGCTCTCGAGGGTGTCCGTGCCGACGCCGGGGCCGGGGCCCACGGGCGGCGTCTGGGCGAGTGCCGTCACCACCCACGGCACCGCCCCGAAGGTCTCTGACCACTCGACGGCATCGGTGGCGATGACCTCGGACGCCTCGGACCCGTCAACCGTCATCAACAGGTTGCTCGCGGCGAACGGGATCGACTGCTCGCCGTGCGGTCCGACGGCGAGCACCGGACCGGTCCAGCGAGCCAGCAGGTCTTGCGTCGTGGTACCGATGAGACGGGCGAGACCGCCGTTGCCGTGGGTGGCCATGCAGATCAGCGGCCGCTCTACCCGGCCGGCCAGACCGACGAGCCCGTCGGCGACGACGACACTCCCATCGGTGACGATCTCGTCGACGTCGACTCCCAATACGACGAATCGGCGCCTGAGCTCCTCCCGGCAGTGAGACAGGTCCTCCCACTGGTCGGCGTGGAAGACCACGAGTCGAGCCTGGTTGGTGGTGGCGATCTCCCGGGCGGGCGGCAGTGCTCGTTCCGCGGCCTCTGAACCGTCGAGAGGGACGATGATGGTGTCGAACATTCAGATCTCCTCCGGTCGGTGACAGCCTCTCGTGAGCCGGACGCCGCGGCACAGGGTCGAAAGACCCACCGGCGAGCCTGATGGTCCCGATCCGCTGTGAACGTCGGGCCGATCCGGGACCGCGAGACCCGACGCCACCGTGACGTGGGTGGCGCGGGTCAGCCGATGCGGACCGACGCCTCACCGGGACCGGCCGACGCAGCCGCATCGTCCTGCTCCTTGGCCACCATCTCGATCTCGTGCCAGTCGACGTCACGGAAGTTGTGCATCGGACACCACTTGGGACCACACATCGAGCAGAACTCGGCGTCCTTGTAGTAGTCGTGACCGAGCGTCTCGTCGTGGTAAGCCCGCGCCGTCTCGGGATCGAGCGCCAGCTCGAACTGGCGCTTCCAATCGAAGCCGAACCGGGCCCGCGACAGCTCGTCGTCCCAGTCCCGCGCCCCGGGCCGGCCCCGGGCCACATCGGCGGCATGGGCGGCGATGCGGTAGGCGATGAGGCCCTGCTTGACGTCCTCTGCGTTGGGCAGTCCCAGGTGCTCCTTGGGGGTGACGTAGCAGAGCATCGACACGCCGTACCACCCCACCATGGCTGCGCCGATGGCGGAGGTGATGTGGTCGTAGCCGGGGGCGACGTCGGTGACGAGGGGGCCGAGAGTGTAGAAGGGCGCGTCGTCACACAGCTCACGCTGTCGGTCGACGTTCATCTTCAGCTGATCCATCGGCACGTGACCCGGACCCTCGACCATGACTTGCACGTCGTGGGACCACGCCCGCTTGGTGAGCTCACCCAGTGTCTCGAGCTCGGCGAACTGGGCCGCATCGGATGCGTCGGCCACCGACCCCGGCCGCAGCGAGTCGCCCAGGCTCAACGACACGTCGTGGGCGCGGGCGATCTCGCAGACCTCGTCGAAGTGGGTGTAGAGCGGGTTCTCGGTCTTGTGAGCGACCATCCACCGGGCGAGGATGCCACCGCCCCGACTGACGATTCCGGTGACGCGGTGCTGGGTCAGGGGGAGATGACGCAGCAGGATCCCGCAGTGGACGGTCATGTAGTCGACCCCCTGGCGGGCCTGGTGCTCGATCTCGTCGAGCAGGTCCTGGGAGGTGAGGTCCTCGATCTGGTCGACCCGGGTGATGGCCTGGTAGATCGGCACCGTCCCGATGGGCACGGTGGCGATGTCGAGGATTGCCGCGCGGATCTCGTTCGCACCCGCTCCCGTGGTGAGGTCCATGGCCGTGTCGGCCCCCCACTTCTCGGCCACGGTCAGCTTCTGGACCTCCTCCTCGAGCGACGAGGTGGTTGGCGAGGCGCCGATGTTGGCGTTGACCTTGACAGTGGCCTCGATGCCGATGGCCATCGGGTCGAGGTTGCGGGCTAGGTGACCGACGTTGGCCGGGATGATCATGCGGCCCATGGCCACCTGCTCCCGGATGACCTCGGCGCTGAGCTTCTCGCGCTCGGCGACGCGCTCCATGGCGGGGGTGATGGTTCCCTGGCGGGCATGCCACATCTGGGTAGGACACTCGGAGGACATCGCTGCTCCCTTCGCCGGCATGACCCGGATCAGGTTCGTGCGGTCGGCGACCTCCGTCGCCCTCTCAGCCCCGGCGCCATCGGTCGGCGAACCGTGCGGGGGCTCCCGCGTGCTGGTTGACGGCAGTCAAGCGTAGTGCAACCGCGCCCCGACGCCCTCCGAGTTGTCCCATCGGTGCGGATGGGGGGCCGACTCCATTGGGAATCAGCGGACGGTGATCGAACCGTCCCCGACCGTGCCCGGCGACGCGTCCTGCTCGGTCGGATGGACCTTGAACAGGACCATGTTGAGGAAGGCGAACTTGCCCACCCACAGGACGCCGAAGGCGCCGATGTTAGCGATGTTGGCCACCAGGGCACCGTCCCAAGTCTCGGTGGCCCAGCCCACCACCAGCGTGGAGAAGATGAGCCCGAAGAGCGAGATCGCCCAGAAGGGCAGCACTTCTTTGGTCAGATGGCTCTTACCGACCTTCCCCCAGGTCCACGCTCGGTTGAGCACGTAGGAGGGAACGGCACCGGCGGACACGGCGATCACGTTCGACAGTGATGGATCCCAATCCAACAGCACGACCATGGCCAAGAGGGCAAGCTGGGTGGTGGCGATGGCCACGACCGACACCATGCTGTAGCGCGCCGCCTTGTGACCCACGAGAGCCTCGACCCGAGCCCACAAGCCCTTTACCTGGTTCACTGCTCCAGCATCGGCGCGAACACTCCTCGACACAAGCCAATCGCCTGTGGGCGGGGCGCGTACGCTGCACCTGTCCGGAGACGAGCGCAGGAGTACGACGATGGAGAGCTTCGAGGGTCGGGTGGCTGTGGTCACCGGTGGTGGGATGGGGATGGGCCGTGAGCTGGTCGCGCAGCTCGCCGCTCAGGGTTGCCACGTCGCCACCTGTGACGTCGACCCCGACGCGCTCGACGAGACGGCGAAGCTCGCCCTCGAAGGGGCACGCGACGGCACCAGGGTCACCACCTGCGTGGCCGACGTGTCCGATGAGTCGGCCATCGACGCCTTCCGGGCACAGGTAGAGGCCGATCACGGGCCTCACCTGAACCTGCTGTTCAACAACGCGGGAATCAGCGGTGGTGGCTCGTTTCTGACCGATGGACGCGACGAGTGGGAGCGAACGTTCGCTGTCACCTGGGGTGGCGTCTACACCTGTTGTCGGGTGTTCATGCCGATGCTGGTCGCCGCGCCCGAGGGACACGTGATCAACACCAGCAGCGTGAACGGCTTCTGGGCCGCGATGGGACGCATCCCCCACTCCGCCTACTCAGCCGCCAAGTTCGCGGTGAAGGGCTTCACCGAGGCGCTGATGGGTGACTTCCGCGCCAACGCCCCCCACGTGAAGGCATCAGTGGTGATGCCGGGTCACATCGGCACGTCAATAGTGATGAACTCGAACAAGGCCCACGGCACCCTGCCGTCGGAGATGACCGACGACGAGCTCGAGAAGGTCCGCAGCCGCCTGGTATCGCAGGGGTTTCCGGTGGCCGACATCCCCGCCGACTCCCTGCGGGAAGGAATGCAGCTCATGAGCGAGGCCTTCCGCGACACGGCCCCCACCACTGCCGCCGCCGCGGCGACGATCATCCTCGACGGGGTGCTGGCGGGCGAGTGGCGGATCCTCGTCGGCGATGACGCCCACGTCCTCGACACCATGGTCCGCCAGTCGCCGGCCGACGCCTACACCGACTCGTTCTTGAGCGAGCTCCAGAAGTCCGGAGTGTTCAGCTTCCTCGGCCCCTGACACCCGCAGATGACTGACACCCTCTGATGACGCTTTGACCATCGGCGGCGTCTTCGAGTCCGGTTGGTCGATGCTGACCCGAGCTCAGGCGACCGCCGTTGCCCACACCATGGGCTGGTCGTAGACCATGCCATCGCCGTCAACGAACGGCTGCCACTTCTTCACCGCGTCGCGCTCGAGTGCTTCGTGAGCCTCGGGCGGCGCCTGGCTGACGAACGCCCCCAGCGGCGTGGCGTTGATGTACTGCCACAGGAAGTCGGCCGGTGCCGGCAGCCGGAAGGTCTTGTCGATCACCCGCACCGAGATTTCGGAGAACCCCGCATCGGAGAGCAGGCCCTCGAGCTGCGCAGGATCATGCATGGAGAACACGACGTTCGTGAACCCAGCGAGGTCAGGGTTGATGTGGGTGGCGAGCGCCTCGCCGAACAGTACGTTCAGCGGCTGGATGGCGCCGGCGACGTTGAGGGTGAGCCTCCCCCCGGGGACCAGCACGCGCCTCATCTCGCTCACCGCCGCGGCCTTGTCGTCGACGAACGTCAGACCCAACTGGGAGAGCGCAACGTCGAAAGAGTCGTCATCGAAGGGGAGCTTCTCGGCGTTGCCTTCCTTCCAGTCGATCGGGGTGCCGGACGCGGTGGCCAGCGCCGCGGCGTGCTCGAGCATGTCGGGGGCGAAATCGACCCCGGTGATCTGGGCGCCGGCTCCGAGCTGGGCGGCGGCGAGCCGGGCGACGATGCCGGTACCGCAGGCGATGTCGACGATCCGGTCGGCGACGTCCAACTCGGCGAGGCCGAGCAGATCGGCGGCCAGCGGCGCGGGGATGGTGGGGACGAAGTAGCGCTCGTAGCTCTCGGCCGCGCTGCCGCTGTAGTTCTTGTAGCTGGCTTCGATGGTCATGAGATCGCCTCCTGGAAACGGTTGGTGCGTCGGGGTGGGTTGGGTCGGGGCGGGTCGGGTCGAGGTTCAGGGTCGGAGCATCGGCGCTTCGGCCGCGTGGCGGGCTCGCAGCTCGTCGTCCCATCCGCCGTTGCAGTAGGTGGTGACCTCGGTGATGCGACCGTCTCGCACCTCGACGAGGTGCAGGCGTCGAGCGACTTCGGTCGTGTTGCCCACCGCGTGCGTCTCTTCGTGCTCGGTCACGAACCCCGAGACGGTCGGCACGGTCCGGAGCACCTTGATGCTCACGTCGCCCTGAGCGATCGAGCGAAGCTGGTTCAGGAACACATCGCGCCCTTCGAACTGGAATCGCCAGAGCGGCGGCAGGAAGTCGAAGAAGGCGTCCGGAGCGATCAGGTCGTCTTCGCACTCGAACGTCTCGAAGCAGGCGTTGTATGCCTGGCTGAGCTGCTCGGCGGTGGCCTGATCGAGGGTGGAAGCGGTCTGGGCGGGCATCAGCCTCTCCTTGGTGTGGTGGGAGCTCGGATCGAGCTGTCACTACGCAAGATGACGGCATGCGGTTGCGCCCGCATCGCCCGAAATCACCAACTTCGGTGACGCCTCGCATGGTCAGGACGGACCACGCCACCAGTGACAGTCAGGCCAGTCCGTGCTCGTAGGCGAAGGCGGTTGCGGCCGCCCGGGACGACACACCCAGCTTCGCGAAGATGTTTTGCACGTGGCGGGCCACGGTGTGCTCGCTGATGACCAGGTCGGCACCGATCTGGCGGTTGGTCCGGCCGGCGGCCACCAGGCGAAGCACCTCGCACTCGCGGCGGGTCAATCCGGCTGGTCGACCCGATGGCTCCGAAGCTCTCGACGACCGGAGGCGGTCGAGCCGTTCTTTCTCGGGTCGGGCGCCTAGCTCGTCGAAGACGGCCCGCGCCGCATCGTGCTCGAGGGCGCAGCTGTCGACGTCGCCGAGCGCGTGGCAAGCGAGGCCGATCTGCACGCGGGTGCGAGCGCCTTCGTAGGGCATCTCCAGCTCCCGCCAATGCTCCATCGCTTCCCGCAAGCGCGGGAGGGCGGCGGAGGGCTCGCCCACCGCGACCAGCATCGCCCCCGCGGCGTGCGCGGCCATCGCCGCCAGCAGCGGGACCTCACCTTCCGTGGCGATGTCCTCCAGCTCCGCCGACGCCGTGCGCCCTCGTTCATGATCACCGGCCGCGCCCAGGATCTCGACCGCCGCGGCCAAGATCGAAGCGCGGTTGCGAACGGCCGTCGACTCGCTCATGGCTCGAGCGATCCCGGCCGCGGCCGCGTCGATGTTGCCCGCCGCCAATCGGAGCAGTGGCAGCCCCGGCATCGGTTCGTATCCGTGCTGGTTGGCCTCGCGGTAGTCAGCTTCGGCCTCGACCAGCTCGCCGCGCAGGCGGTGGAGCTCGCCTCGCTGGTAGCAGGCGAGCCCCAATGCGGGATGGGGCGGCGCGGTGAGGCGCACTATCGCTTCATCGGCCTCGACCTCCGCCGCCGGCCATTCGCCGTGGAGCTGGAGCATCTGGCTGCGATGGACCAGGCATTGACCGCGATAGGGCACCAGGTCGGGCTGGGCCTCACACCACCGGCTGAGGATGTCGGTCCACTCGGCGGCCCGGCGGACGTCGAGCAGGCCAACGCACTCGTCGATGACCGCGCAGTACACGATGCCGGCCACGATGGGCGACAGATCCCCCGACGTGACCGACAGCATCACGTCGTCAAAGAAGGTGACGCCGGTGGCTGAGTCGCCCATGGCGGTGAGTGCCTGGCCCCGCGCCAGCGTGGCGAACGCCCCGAGGTCGCCATCGCCATGGGCGCGGGCCAAGACCGACGCCTCAGCGGCATGCGCCTCGGCGGTGGCAGCATCGCCCGAGTCGATCGCCTGGAGCGCGGCTGGGATCAGCAGGTAGCCGCGAGCCGACCCGACTGGATCGTGCTCCTCCACCATCCGGCCGGCACGTGCGAGCCATCCGCCGGCCTGGGCCATGTCTCCACGGATCATGAAGGTGAAACCCAACCAGAAGGCGAAGCGCACGGCACCGTCCATGTCGTCGGCGGTGAGGCATGCGTGGTGGGCCCGATCGAAGGCAGCCGCGCACTGCTCGTCCTCGCCGATCAGGTACGCGGCAACGGCCAGCCGTTCGAGGTCGTCCACGTCGATCTCGCCGGTCTCCGACAACGACGCCAGCGCGTTGACCGCCTCACTCCACGCCTGGCGGCCATAGGCGTCCCGGCCGCTGTCGACATCACTCATGGGTTCCCGCGATCGGGTGCTCGAACGCCGCGATCGACTTGACCGCGTCCGCGGAGATCTCCCGCTCCGCGATGCTCACCCTAGGGCCACCAGATCCGCGCCGAATCATGGGCAAGACGAACCAGGGACGCCGCGGTGATCTGTGGTCGGTGTGAACCCGGGTTGTGGTCAATCATGCCGCTGGGAGCGGCACGATTGACCGAGACTTCTGTACGCGGCGGCGGAGATCAGTACCTTCGCTCCGGTGCAACGACTGGGGATCATCGGATTGCTGCTGACGCTGGTCACCGCCGCCTGCACGACAAGTGAGATCGACCCGGGGGCCGATGTCGAGATCGGCGGGAGGATCATCGGTCCCGACGGCACACCGGCGAGCGCGGAGGCCGTGCTCCTGCGCGAGCCCAACCCTACCGACGTCATCGGGGGGCTGGGCGCGGGGATGCTCACGTGGGGCCTGGCCTGCACAGTCGAGCCCGAGCCACGGCTGTGTGACGAGGGCAACGTCCGTCGTGCCTCGACAGGCAGCGACGGCGCGTTCGGCTTCGAGCTGACGGGACGCGACACGCAGGACACCCTCGGCTTCGCCAACCGGTTCATCGTCTCGGCGGTGTTGCCGGCCGCTCTTCCCGCCGGTGATTCATCGACCGGTCGCAGCAGCGCCGGACTGGCGGCGCTGCTCTTCTTGCTGGCTGGAGGCGGAGTGTTCGCCTTCGTGCTCAGCCGGGCACGCCGCAACCGCCTCGATTCAGAGATCAGCGATCGCGAACGGGCTGGGTCTGGATGACCTCGTAGGTGCGGGTGTCGGTGGTCATGAGCGTGCCGAGGGAGTGCGGACCGTCGACCGTTCCGTCGGGTCTGGTCGTGGACCACTCGGCCGACCAGGTCGTGGTGACGACGATGTCGTACGTGCCGTGCCGGCCGTACACGTGAGTGACGGCCGGGTCATCCTCGGTGCCGGGAACCGTCGATGTGTAGTGGTGGTCGTCGCCGGTGTCCCAGGTCCACTCGGTGGCGGTGAAGTCGATGCGGACCGTGGTGCCCGCCAGCGTGATGCTGTCGGTGCGGGTGGTCGGGCCCGGCCACCACAGCCACGTATCGAGACCGACGAGACCCCTGACCTTGGGGTTCACCCCTGGTGTCCGATGAGGGAGGGCGACGTGCTCTCGCACCTCGTCGATCGTGACCGTCGGCGGCGTGTACGCCGGTGGCGGCTCGATGACGCTCGCGGGCGGCGTGGGAGCGGGTGGCGGCGGGCTCTCGCAAACCGGGTTCAGGTACTCGACGGTGCCGTCGCGCCAGGTTCGCACCGTCACCCGCACCGTCACCGTCCGGCAATAGAGGATCCCCACGTCGACGGCGGGCACGTACTCCACCCGATCCCAGTACGGAGCCGGCATGTTTCCGCCGTTGCCCCCGCCTGACCCTCCACCACTCGTTGGCCCGCCACCATCGGAACCCGGGCCGATGGTCGTGACGCCGATGTAGATGTCCCCGCCGTCGCCCTCGGTGTCTGCGCCCACGGAGGTGTCAGATTGATCAACCTCCGCGAATGCTGTCGGCGTCTGGCTCCAGAGCGTCAGGCAGGCAACGAGAGCTGCCGATGTCGACCACTTCACTTCGCAGACACCTCTTCGGGGGGCTGATGCATGACCACGAACCACCGACCCCCGATGTGCTGAAGCCCGATGCGGAGGCGGCGATAGGACTCCGGGAACGACTCCAACACGTTGCCAGCGGAATCCACGAGCGCCGACTCGGGACCACCGACCGTGGCCTCGGCGATCACCAGATCTCTGGCCGGCGCCTCGATCAGAACAGCGTCTCGGGCGCTCGAGAGCTCACCCAGATAGTGCTCTCCCCGTGCAGCTCGATCTCTCAGCTGGGCGATGTCTTCCCGAAACCGCGCCTCATGAAACGTCGCCTCCAGAAGACGAAAGTTCGACGTGTTGTATGCCTCGTTCGAGAGGGTCCACAGCTCATCGAGGATCGCTTGGAGGTCGAAGGTTGGGTCGTCGCCGAGGGGGTGGGGTGGAAGCGTGGCGGTGTCGGTGGGGACGATGCGGATGCTCGTGGACGTCGTCACCGGCGGCGCTGGGGGAACCGTCGGGTCCGGCGACGCCGTCTCCGAGCTCGACGACCCGCACGCACCGGCGAGCATGGCCGCAACGACGGTCAGCGCGGCGGCCCGACGACGGGTCCAACGAGCCCCCAGCGACATCACAAAACGGACCATATCGAAACATCATGAAAATGTGCAAAGGCCGGTAACCCCCGTATGCCACCAACGCACTTGGTCCGATTCTTCACGGGTCGGGAGCCCTCGTGATCTTGTCACCGGCCATGATGAGAGGTCATGGGACGTGCCCTCGACGAACTGGTGAAGCTGTTGAGCCTGGAGCCGATCGAGGTGAACATCTTCCGGGGCCTCAGTCCCCCCGACGATCGCCAGCGGGTGTTCGGTGGCCAGGTCGCCGGCCAGGCGCTGATGGCCGCTGCTCGGACGCTGCCCGAAGACAACGCCGAGCGCCATCTCCACTCGCTCCACGCCTACTTCCTTCGCCCCGGCGACGTGAAGGTTCCGATCCTCTACGAGGTCGACCGCATCCGAGACGGCCGCAGCTTCACCACTCGCCGGGTCGTTGCCATCCAGCACGGCCGGGCCATCTTCAACATGTCGGCCAGCTTCCACGTCCCCGAGGAATCGTTCGACCACCAGCAGCCGATGCCGACCACGCCCCCACCTGACGCGCTGCCCACGTGGCTGGAGCGGTGGGAGCCGTACAAGGACGTGATCGCCGAGTACTTGGATCGGCCTCGGCCCGTCGACATGCGCTTCGTCGACGCTCCTCCTCCGCCCGGTCGGGAGGGGCCGCTCGATCCTCGCCAGCGCGTGTGGCTGAAGGCCGACGGCGATCTGCCCGACGATCCCATCATCCATGCCTGCATCGTGGCCTGGGCGTCGGACATGACGCTGCTCGATACATCCGTGCTTCCTCACGGCCTCAGCAACCAGGACGACCAGCTGATGATGGCCAGTCTCGATCACGCCATGTGGTTCCACCGGCCGTTCCGGATAGATGAGTGGATGCTCTTCGACCAGATGTCGCCCACCGCCTCTGAGGCTCGGGGCTTCGCCTGGGGCCACGTGTACACGAGCGGCGGCGACCTCGCCGTCAGCGTCGTGCAAGAGGGGCTGCTCCGACTCTCGACGAAAGATCGCACCGAGTCGGTGTGATCCGGCCGGGGGGGAGCAGGTCGAGTCGGGCGACCGCGGATGGGGCTCGAGCGGCCGTACTCTGACCGATCGATGCCCACGTCAACTCTTCGCACAGCGATGATCGCCGGAACAGCCACCGGCGCGCTGCTCATCGCTGTGGTGATCGGCGTCGACGGTACCGGCGAGGACCGCGTGGCCGCCGTCGATTCGAGCGCCACCACCACCATCGTCCCGCCGACGAGCGACGCGCCAACGACCACAGGAGTGCCGAGCACCACCGAGGCGTCGACGACCACTGGGGTGCCGCCGACGAGCGACGCGCCAACGACCACCGGGGTAACGAGCACCACCGAGGCGTCGACGACCACCGAGCTGGCCACTGCGAGCGTGAAGCTGACGACCATCGCCGACCGCGACTCTGCTCTCGACGTCGCGGTGCGGCCCGGCGACCCCACGCTCTACGTCGTGTTCCAGGACGGGATGGTGGGCGCGGTGTCGGGCAGTGGCATCAGCGGTGTCCTCGACATCCGGTCGCTGGTTCGGCACCAGAACGAGCAGGGGTTGTTGGGCGCGGCCTTCCATCCCAGCGGCGACCGACTCTACGTCCACTACTCCAATACCTCGGGCAACACCCGCATCGATGAGTACGACTGGGCAGCGGGCAAGGCGGTTCCCGCCAGCCGCCGCAATGTGCTGGCCGCCGACCAGCCCTTCAGCAACCACAACGGCGGCAAGATCACATTCGGCCCCGACGGCTACCTCTACGTCGCTCTCGGCGACGGTGGTTCGGGAGGTGACCCCGGCGACCGGGCGCAGAGCCTCGACACGGTGCTGGGCAAGCTCCTCCGCATCGATCCAGCCACCCCGTCGGGCAGCCTCGGCTACACCATCCCTGCCGACAACCCCTTCGTCGGCCAACCCGGCGCCCGGGGTGAGATCTGGGCTTACGGGCTGCGCAACCCGTTCAAGTTCAGCTTCGACTCGGCAACCGGCGATCTCTGGATCGGCGATGTCGGCCAAAGCCGACGCGAGGAGATCGACTACGCCCCAGCACCCGGTGGCAAGGGCGCCAACTACGGATGGAACCGGTGGGAGGGCGATGAGCGATTCAGCGGCAGCGGCCCGGACAACCACCACGGTCCGATCTGGACCTACGCCAACAGCGGGGCGAACTGCGCGGTGACCGGCGGTTCCGTGTACCGAGGTTCCCGCATCCCAGACCTCAAGGGGATCTACGTCTATGCCGACTTCTGCGCAGGACGGCTCATCGGCCTTCGCCGAGCCGGCCAGACGATCGCCGAATCGCGCGACCTCGACACATCCGTGCCCTCGATCGCCGGAATCGTCGAAGGGCCCGACCACGAGCTGTACGTGATGTCCCTAGGAGGACCGATCATGCGCTTGGACCCCGCGTGACGCCTCGCTCTCGCCACGAATCCCGCTCGGGCGACGGCCCGCGGCCCAACCGCATTCTCGATGGAGAGACACACCGGTTCGGTGCGATCTGCCATCGAGGTTCGCTCCTTCGAGCCCGGTTGCCCCTCGGGGTAACGATCGTGGCGCTGCTGGCGGCTGGACTGACATCGCTGTCGGTGCGTTCCGACGATCCGGTCATGCACCAGCCGATCGACATCGGACTGACCCTGGGCGTTCCCACGTTGCCATCGACGACCACCACCACGACGGTGCCTCCGACGACGACGACGTCGGGACACCCCGCCACTTCCATCGATCCGGCCGCGGTTGGCCTCGACGTCGGACGGCCGGCGGTGGCCGCCGATCCTGGCGGTCTCGCCCACCAGATCGCCGACGCCGAGCGGGCGATCCGCGACTCCGAAACCGGCGTCGAGGAGGCCGCCCGCCACGGCCACATCGCCCAGGTCGCCTACCGGGCGGTCACGGCCAGACCGGAGTGGACTGACTCAGTTGTGGCCGCGGTGCCCACCGACCTGCGCCAGGTGGTCGAGTGGAACCTTGCAGCTGCCGCGGAGCTGCGATCGATGGTCACCAAGCTCAACGAGGAGCTGCCTCGTTGGCGGATTCGTGCGCCAGGACCCACCGCCGACCTCCTCGCGCACTACGAAGCGGCTGAAGCCGAGTTCGGTGTCGGTTGGGAGTACCTGGCCGCCATCCACCTGGTCGAGACGCGGATGGGTCGAATCGTCGGCCTGTCCTCGGCTGGGGCCCAGGGTCCGATGCAGTTCATGCCAGCGACGTGGGCGGCTTTCGGCGAAGGCGACGTGTACGACGACGGCGATGCCATCCGGGGAGCCGCCAACTACCTGAAGGCCAGCGGTGCGCCGGCCGACATGGCCAAGGCGCTGTGGTCCTACAACCACAGCGACAAATACGTGCGGGCGGTCGAAGGATACGCCCGAGTCATGGCCGACGATCCCCGTGCCTACCTCGGCTACCGGGGCTGGGAGGTGTACTACCTCTGGGAGGGTGGCGACTCGCTCATCCCTGTTGGCTGGAGCCATCCGGACGGGGAGGCGACGTGATCCCCGCGCCCGAAGCGACGCCCTAACCTTCCTCGTCGCCCTCGGCGGCCTCGGCATCCTCATCGCACTCGGCGGGGCGATCGGCGATGGCGGCGTCCTTGGCGGCCTGCTTCTCCTCGACCGTGCCCGGGCCAGCCCACGGGGGCTTGCCCTCTCCCGCGTGCGCCGGCTTGCAGGGGTTGTCGGCGTTCCCCGCTCCAACGCCATCGGTGCGACCACAGTCGTCGTTGGCGGCGGCACGGTTGCCGCCGCGGCTGTCGAACTCCTCATCCGCGTCACGGGCGCCGCTGCGGGCCTCGTTCATGGCCTTGGCATTGGCGCTGACAAAGGCGCCATGGTTCTCGAAGTCGTCGGAGCAAGCAACGTAGATGGTGCCCTCGGGCACGTTGATGCCGACTGCGCCCAGCACGTCGTGGGCAACCGACTGCGCCGGCGATGGCAGTGCTCCGGCCACGCCGAGTCCGGTGCCGCCGATCAGAAGCCCGGCGAGGAATGCCGCGCCCACCCGAAGCTTGGACCAACCAGCGCGCCGAACGGGCTGCTCGGCCATGGCGGTGAGGTGCGCCGATTGCACCGCCGAAGGAACCGACGCTTCCCCCATGACGCCCAGCCGGCCGGCGATGGCGCGCTCAGCGCCGGTGAGATCGTCGGCGTTGGCGCTGTTGCGCTCAGAAGCGCCGTTGTTGGAAGGATGAATCGTGCTCATACCTCACTACAGCGCCGTACGGTCGCCTGGGGTTACGGGGAGGTCCAGCTCATCGTCTCCATCGATGGGGTCGAGCCTTCGACGAAGCGCTGCCAGCGCCCGATGCTGGAGCTGCTTCACCGCGTTCGCCTTGCGGCCGGTGACGGCGGCGACATCGTTGAGGCTCAAGTCGGCGACGAAGCGGAGCACCACCACCTCGCGCTGCTCATCGGTGAGCGCCTCGAGCGCCGAGATGAGCGCCGGATCGATCGGCTCTGGCGGTGGGGTCGCCCGTAGGTCGTCGTTCTCTCGGGGTTCGACGGGCCGCCGAGCCGCTGCGCGGGTGGCATCGATCAGGCGGTTGCGGGCAATGGTGAAGATCCATCGTCGCTCGTCGGTGGGCCCATGTCCGCGAAAGCGACGGGCATCCCGTGCGACCTGAACGAACACCTCGCCGAGCACGTCCTCGGGCTCAGCCGCGCCCCGAGCGCGCAAGTAGCTCAGTACGCGTCCCGCGTGACGTCGGTAGGCGTCAGCGGGGTTCAGTTCACCAGGTGAACCCATCGTTCTCCATCGTCCCCTGCCATCTGTGTCTTGACCAGTCCGGCCTCAACAGTGCCCAGGTCGAGGACTCATCGGTCGATTCTCGACCTCCGAGGACTCAGCGATCGGAATCCGACTGCTCAGTCCTCCGAGGCGACATTTCGATAGCTGAGTCCTCGACCTCTGGGCTTGGACACGGGCACGCCGACGGCGGGGCGAGCAATGGACCTACTTCGAAGGCGCGTGGCGGGGCCAGGGGCGGGCTTGCTCGTAGACGTTGGCCAAGCGCAACACCAGGGCGTCGGCGTGAAGGCCGCCCATGATCTGGAGCCCCACGGGCAATCCGTCGACCAACCCGGCAGGGACCGAGCAGGCCGGGTTCCAGCAGATGTTGGCCGGCATGGTGAACGGCACCGTCGCCCGCGGGACGGACAGGTGGGGCGGGCCGGCATCGGGATCGACCTCGGGTCCCTCGGCACCGAACGCAGGGACAGCGTTGGTGGGCGTGAGGAGCACGTCGATGTCGCCGAACGTCTCCCCCACTGCCGCCTCGAGCTTGGTACGGCGCTTGTGGATGGCCGCCACCATCCCGCTGGGCATCTGCTCGGTACCCCCCAGCGCCCAAGCCACGAACGGGGTGAAGTCGTCCTTGCGATCGGGCCAATGCTCCCGTTCGAGCTCGAGCCACAGGTCGAGATAACCACCGCCCATCCACGCCTTCACGGGATCGGGCCAGTCGATGTCGACGTCCACGACGGTAAGGCCGGCGGCGGCGATGAGGGCCGTGGCCGCCTCCTCGGTTCGCTCCACGACATCGGGCCTGGGGTCGGCGTAGCCGAGCGTCGACGACCACCCGACTCGGAGCCCAGAAACGTCGAGTGACTCGATGGCCTCCTCGTAGAGCCCCTCGACGGAGGGCAGTGACGTACGCACCCGGGGGTCGGGCCCGGCGGCGACGTCGAGGTGACGCGCCGCGTCACGCACCGTCGTGGCCTGCACTCCCTTGACCGCCGTCTGGCTGTCCCGCGCCGCCGCGGGGTCGGGGATGCGACCGAAGCTGGGCTTGAATCCGACGTTGCCGCAGAACGAGGCGGGGATGCGAGTGGAACCACCCCCGTCGCCCGACGTGGCGATGGGGACCATGCCCGCCGACACCGCGGCCGCCGACCCGCCGCTCGAGCCGCCGGGGGTTCGCTCGATGTTCCACGGATTGCGGCCGAGGGGGTGGATCATGTTGCGCATGTAGTGGAGGGTGCCGAACTCGCTGGCCACGGTCGTCCCCACGAACACCGCGCCGGCGGCGCGCAGCCGGCTGATGTGGATGGAGTCGGCGGCTGCCGGCTCACCTGTGTCGTACACCGCCGAGCCGTGGGTGATCGGGAAACCGGCCACGTCCTCGATGTCTTTCACCCCGAACGGCACGCCGGCGAACGGGCCGGGATCCTCACCGCTGGCCACCCGGGCGTCGATCGCCGCGGCCTGGTCACGAGCCAGGTCGGCGTCGACGCACACGAAGGCGTGCAGAGCGTCATCACGCTCAGCGATGTTGGCGAGGCAGGTGTCGAGCAGCTCGACGGCCGACAAGGTGCCGGCGCGGACAGCGTCGGCCAGGTCCCACGCAGGCGGCATCGGGTTCAGATCCATGACGGCGTACTCCTCAGCAGCGTTGAGTGAATGGCACCTTTGTACCCGCGAACCAGCCGTTGGGCCGGACCGGGCCAACTAAAACGCGGTAGGCGGGGGGTGGATCAGCCGGGGTGTTGGTAGCGGTAGACGTTGGTCTTTCGGCGGACGAAGCCGAGGCGCTGGTAGAGGCGGTTGGCGGCCTCGCGCGACGGGCGTGAGGTGAGATCGACCGATACCGCACCCAGCGCCGACGCTCGCTCGATCATGGCCACCGTGAGCGCCTCGCCGACCCCTCCGCCCCGGGCCGATTCATCGACGACCACGTCCTCGATCCACGCTCGCACACCGGTTGGGACGGGAAAGGTGGCCAACGTCGACGTGCCGACGATCATGCCGTTGTCGGTGGTAGCGACGAACAGGTCGGTGGCGTCCGACGAAATGATCTCGCCCAGCTGCTCGCGCGACGGAGGCGGGTTCGACGACGAGAGCTGCGGGATGAGGCGGTCGAAGGCGTCCAGCAACTCGTCGGTGACGGCACCGTTCCAGATCTCGACCTTCAACGGATGACCCCGGGATGCGTACTCAGCAGGGGGCTCAACCTTCGGTCGGTGGGACGGGTTGGGGCGGTGGTGGACCGACGTAGTTGGCCGACGGCCGGATGATGCGGTTGTCGGAGGCCTGCTCCAAGATGTTCGCGCACCAGCCGATGGCGCGCGAGGCGGCGAAGGTGGGGGTGAACAGCTCGGGCGGAAGACCGCACTCCTCCATGACCACGCCGGCGTAGAACTCGACGTTCGTGTAGAGCTGGCGACCCGGCTTGAGCTCGGCAAGCACGTCGATGACCGTGTGTTCGACCTCCACCGCCAGCTCCAGGCGCGGGCCGCCCATCTCTCGGGCCACCTCGCGCAGCAGCAGCGAACGGGGATCATCGGTCTTGTAGACCCGGTGACCGAACCCCATGATCCGATCGCCGTTGGCCACGGCGTTGCGCACCCACGCATCGGCTCGCTCCGGCGTCCCGATCTCGTCGAGCATGTCCAGCGCCCGGCTGGGTGCCCCACCGTGGAGTGGACCAGACAACGCGCCGATGGCACCGGTGACGGCCGCACCGATGTCGGCTCCGGTGGAGGTGATGACCCGGCCCGTGAACGTCGACGCGTTGAAGCCATGATCGATGGTGGAGATGAGGTACTTCTCGACGCCGTACGCCTCGTTGGCGGCGGGCACCTGGCCGTTCTGCATGTACAGGTAGTTGGCGGCGTAGCCCAGCTCGGCATGGGGAGTGACAGGCTGCTCGCCCCGGCTGAGCCGGTAGAGCGCCATCGACAGCGAGGGGATGACGGAGCAGATCTGCATGGCCTCGTGGCGCAGCGTCTCGGCATCGGTGTCGAGCCACGGTCGGAACCCCTGCACCTGGCCGAACAGGGACACCGCCGTGCGCAACGCGTCGAGCGGAACGAAGGGGGTGGAGGCGGTGGCGATCGAGGGGAGCACCGCGGCGACGGAGTCAGGGATGACCCGCAGCGCCCGGTACTCGTCGGTGAAGGCGGCGGACTCCGGTGCGGTGGGCAAGTGGCCGCGGAACATCAGGTGCCAGATGTCCTCGATGCTGCGGCTGCGGGCGAGGTCGGTCGCCGAATACTGACGGTAGTGGTAGAAGCCCTCCTGACCCCGCACGTCGCCGACGGTGGTGTCGGCCACGATGACACCCTCGAGACCCTTCGGCGCTTCGAGGTGGCCAGGCGAGGTGACGGGCTGGAGCTGGGCCAGCTGGGTGAGGCGCCGCAGCGACACGATCCCCTGGAGTGCTCCGTCGGAATCGACGGCTGGGATGTGGCGGTACTTCGCCGCCGCGAGCTTGTCGAACGCCTTGGCGGCGGCAACATCGACTCCGATGAGACCCGGATCCTCGGTCATCCACTCCCCGACCTTGGCCACCTCACCATCGGCGCCCGACGCCGCGAACCGAAGCAGGTCGCGCTCGGTCATGATCCCGATGGGCCGGCGGATCTCGTCGACCACGACCACCGCTCCGACCCCCGCCGCCTCGAGTCGCTCGGCCACACCCCTCACCGTCTCCGACGGGGTCGCCGTGACGGGATCGGGGTTCATCACATCGGCAACAGTCTGGTTGCGGGCGGCGTCGACCATAGATCTCCCTTCGCAGATGCTCGGATGGGCAGTCTACCGAGCCCCCTGGGGAGGGCTCATCCGGCGGCACGGCGGTCCCCACCGGCTGCGGTCGATCGTCACCGGCGGCGGCTCGTACGTGCCGGATTGGCACAGCCGGTCGATACCGTTCTGGTCATGGGCCACACCGCGTGGGAGAGACAGCCGACGCTGCAGTCCCCCGTGGTCATCACCGCGTTCGAGGGCTGGAACGACGCCGGCGACGCCGCCACCATGGCCATCCGACACCTTCGTGACACCTGGGGTCTCGAGAAGTGCGGGGCCATCGAGGCCGAGGAGTTCTACGACTTCACCACCAATCGTCCCCACGTCCGTCGGCGTGAAGGCCGCGGGCGCGAGATCCGCTGGCCCCGCAACTGGTGGTACAGCGGCTCCGTCCCAGAAGGACCCGACGTCATTGTCCTGTTGGGCACCGAGCCCGCTCTCCGGTGGCGCACCTTCTGCGCGGAGGTCGTCAACACCGCCCAACAGCACTCCGCCACCATGGTGGTGTCCCTCGGCGCGCTCCTGGCCGACGTGCCCCACCACGTCCCCACCCCGGTGGTCGGAGCCGCTTACGACGACGGCGTCATCGATCGGCTGGGCCTCGACCACTCCAACTACGAGGGGCCGACCGGCATCGTCGGCGTGCTCCACGACGCCTGCGCCACGGCCGGGATCGCTTCCGCCAGTCTGTGGGCCGCGGTGCCCACCTACGTTCCGGGCGCACCGTCGCCGAAGGCGGCGCTCGCCCTCATCGATCGGTTGGCCGACCTGCTGGAGCTCTCGATCGAGCGCGACAGCCTGGTGGTGGGAGCCCTGGCGTACGAACAGCAGATCTCCGAGCTGGTCGACGACGACGAGGAGCTAGCCGAGTACGTCAACGAGCTCATCGCCGAGCACGAGGACCGCGGACCGGGCACCATGCCGTCGGGTAACGAGCTCATCGCCGACATCGAACGCTTCCTCCGCGACCGTGGCGCCTGAACCGCAGCATGCCCAGAACCCACCGATTCTCGGGTCGATCGCGAACCACACACGTCGGAGAACCCTTCGGGCCCTCAGGTGCCGGCGGCCGAGGCGAGCTCTTGGACCGACTTCTCGATGCCTTCCGCCAGGAGGTGGAGATCGTGGCACACGTCACGATCGCCGCTGAGGCCGAAGCCGAGCTTGCCGTCGTATGACACCACCCCCACCACACACGCCGAGTTGTCGAGCACACCGACATAGGGGAACGCCTCGAGCATCTGCGCGCCGAGGCAGTAGAGCGGCATCTGGGGACCGGGGACGTTGGTGACGACGAGATTCACGGTGCGTTGACGGGCGGCGGCACGCGCCGCGAGCGACAGGATGGTGGGCGGGCCGTACTCCGCCAGCGACATAAGCCGCTCGGCGGCCACCGCCTGGCCCGACTCCTTGAGATCGGCCATCGAGGAGCTGATGGCGGCAAGACGTTCAGCGGGATCGGCGATGCCAATCGGCAGGCTGGCGACCATGGCCGACACCCGGTTGCCGAACTTCATGCGCTCCGTGTCGTCGCGCACCGACACCGGGCACATGGCCCGCAGGGTGAGCTCCTCAACCGGTTCGCCGCGCTCGACGAACCACCGTCGCAACCCACCCGAGACCACCGTGAGCACGACGTCGTTCACGGTGCCGCCGAGCGACTCTCGGATGCCCTTCACGGTCGCGAGATCGGCTCGGGCCGTCTCGAACCGACGATGCGGTCCGATGGCAACGTTGAGGAACGTCTTGGGTGCTGCAGACGTGGCGTCGGCCAGCGCCCGGCCGGTGTCGCGGGCTAGGTCGAGGACGCGGCGAGGACCCCGCAGGCCCGAGCGCACCGTTCGGATGATCTCGGCCGGTTCACTCGATCGCTCGATGACCGTTCGCATCAACAGCTCGGCTGGTGTGGGTGCCTGCTCGGGCTGCCACCCGGGTGCATCCACAGGTGTGCCTTCCCGCTCGAAGTCCAGCAACACCGTGGCCACGTCGACGCCGGAGATCCCGTCGACGAGAGCGTGGTGGGTCTTCTGGATGATGGCGACCCGATCACCCTCGAGTCCCTCGACGAACCACAGCTCCCACAGCGGGCGGCGCCGGTCGAGGATCTGGGCTTGGATCCGGTTCATCAGCGCTTTGAGCTGATCCTCGTTGCCGGGACGGGGCAGAGCCGTGAGCCGGACGTGGTAGCTGAGATCGAAGTGGTCGTCGTCGACCCAGACGGGACGGCCCTGCTGGAGCGGGACCTCCATCAGCTTCCTGCGGAACCTCGGGACCAAATGCAGCCGCGATTCGATGAGCTGGCGGGCGGCCGCTAGCCGGAACTGACCCGAGTCGTCGAAGAAGGGCGCTCCCTCGAACATGGCGCACGAGCCCACGTGCATCGGTGTGTGGTCGTTCTCGAGGTGCAGGAAGGAAGCATCCTGCGCGCTCAATCGGTCCAGCTCGGCCATCGTGCGTCCCCCTCACTCGTGCACTCGGATCCACCCATTCTGCACCCGACGGCAACAGCCCCCGAACCGGCGTCGTCTCAGCCCACGGCCGCGCCGGGTGCGGGCCCGGCGGCCGACCTGGTCAGAACTCGGCGCCGTAGCGCTCGAGGGTCGAACGGGCATCGGGGAACACGATCTCGAGCGATGCCAACAGGTCGGAGGGGGTGGCGATCTGGTGGGCGTGGCGGGCCACGTGGTGGCGGAGCGCGCAGTCGACCTTCTCGACAGGGCCGAGGGCGTCGAGCGCCTGGGTCCCCTGGACGTACACACCCCGGTAGTAGCTCGACGTGCGGGACTCCCAGAACGCCATGCCCTCGCCCAGGTGCCCTCGGGCGTCGGCGGGGATGGCGCGGTCGCGGAAGTTGGCGACCGCGCCTTCGAACACCGCTTCCGCCCACGAGGCCAAGCCCTCGTCGAGCCACGGATCACGACCCTGGTGGCTACCCAACAACCCGTAGAACCACATGTGCCCGACTTCGTGGCTAGTGGTGCGCCCCAGAGTGCTCGGTCCCTGGTTCACGTGGGCGGGTTGCTCGATGCCACCGGTCAGGCTGGGGGTGATGGCCAACGAGTACGTGGCCCACGGATAGGCCCCGTAGCGATCGGCGAACTGTTCGAGCACGGCGATGACCTTGTCCCGGTAGGCAACGACGGAGACCCCAGTTCCGGAATGGGCCCCGACGACGACGTCGACCGCCCGACCTGCGTTGGCGGTTCCCCGCGATTCGCTGAACCGGCCGACGGCGAGCGCGACGTCGCGAACGGCGGGCGCCGTCCAGGTTCCGGCCGGTCCCTCGACACCGGTGGCAAGAACATCGAACCCGTCGACTCCGTTGACGGTGAGCGTGTAGTCGGCGGTCGGTGCGACCGACGTCTCGGCGAAGCCCGAGGTTGGCGGCAGGTTGTTCCACCCCACCCCCGGCTCCCACTCGACGGTCGGGTAGAACGAGCCGAGCCGCATCCAGTCCGAACCTGAGGCGATGCGGTCGTTGATGGCACCGGGCACCGTGGTGACGAAGTCGATCGTCAGGTCGTACGTGCGCCCGGCCTGGACCGTGAACGGCGCCTGAAGCACCGTGGGCGACGGCCGGGTGGTGGCCACTTCGGCGCCGTCGACGGTGACCCGGTGAACGCTGACGTCGGCACCGCCGGCCACCGGTCGAGGCCCGTTGGGCCACAACCGCCACTGGAACCGACCGGTGTCGAGGTCGGGGGTGAACCGGGTGGCGAGCATGCCCGACACCGTCTTGGCCGCCATGTCGATGTCGATGGTGAGGACGTGGGTCGGACGGTCGGCGTCGGGTGCACGCCGCCGCGGAACAGGCGGGCACGTGAAGGTCGAGACCACCTCCGGCGCGGCCGTGCCCGACGGAACCATCGTGGTAGTCGTGGTTGTGGTCGTGACCGTCGTCGGTAGAGCAGCGGTGGTGGTCGAGACCGCAGACCCCGACCCGGTCGAACCATCGGAGGCACACGCCTCGACCACCAGGGCCAGCGCGGCTACCACGGCCACAGCGCGCACCCTGGAGGGCAACGAGAGCGTCACGACCACCACCGTGCCATGCCGAGCGCGCCAGCGTTTGGCGCGTGGGGCTCGCGACGGGCACGCTCACGCCATGGCCCCCATGCTGAGCGCGACGTGCGTGTGGTCGTTGACCGACGAGCTGCTTCTGGCGCTCGACGACCGGTTCGGCGAACCGGTCGACGCCTACGTGAACGGCAGCCAGGTGTGGCTCCGCGACGACGGGCCCAATGGCATGACGCTGGAGTGGCGCCTGCACCCGGTGGCAGGCTTTCGCCGCCCCGACGGCGTCGATCACTACGACCTGTTCACCACCGTTGCTGGTGCGTTGGCCAGCAGTCAGCGGGCACCGGTCGATCCCGCTTCGTTGTGGGACGGGCTCGAGGCGTTCCCGGCCCATGGCGACGAGTGCGAGCCCGCTCCCCTGGCCGCGGCCTGCGAGGCCGCGCTCGCCATCGCGCCCGATCACGCCGGTCTGGTGGACCATGTGAGCATCGGCGAGGAGTGGGAGCGAACCGATCGGGGCATCAGCATCGTCGCCCGCCTCATCGCCCAGCTCTCGAGCTGACGAGCCCGCCGGGCGTGCCTCGACCCACGAGACCAACGTCACACCATCGCCACTGGACCTGTTCGCGCCAGCGCCATATATTGCTAACTATAGTAAGCACACACGCCGGGGTCTGACCCCGGGTACTGGTCTGGAGGAGCACGTGCGCGTCGCCGCAGTCATCCCCGCCTGGAACGAAGGGGAGACCATCGGCCAAGTGGCCGAACCCGCTCGCCGCGCCAGTCTCGTCGACGACGTCATCGTGGTCGACAACGGGTCCAGCGACGAGACCGCTGTTCGTGCGCTCGCCGCCGGCGCCAGGGTGGTCCACCAGCCCATCCCCGGCAAGGGCGAGACCATGGCCACCGGTGTGGCCGCCACCGACGCCGAGGTCATCGTCTTCCTCGACGCCGATCTCCTCGGGCTGTCGGCGGAACACGTCGACGCCCTCGTCCGTCCTGTGGTTGACGGCGATGTCGACATGGCCTGCGGGCTGTTCGACCGTGGCCCCGTATCCAACGTCGCCTACCTCCACGCCCTGCCCATCCTCACCGGCCAGCGGGCGCTGCGTCGTGAGCTGTTCGAGATGCTCAGCGAGGACGACATCGCCGGCTACCGGGTCGAGGCCGCCCTCAACTCGCTGGTCAACCACCGGCACCTCCGTCGCTACGACGTGGTATGCGACGGCCTGTGGCATCGCACCAAGGAGGAGAAGTTCTCCAGCCCCATGGCCGGGTTCCTGCACAAGCAGGCGATGCTCATCACCGCGATCTGGAGCTACATCTCCTTCGCCATGCGCCATCGGGTCGTGCAACCCCTCACTGCCCGTTCATAGCCATCAGCTGGGTTCACCTCGACACGACGATGGAGGCCGTCATGGTTGGCTCGGTGACACTCATAGCATCTCGACATGCTCCTGTCGCCTGACTCGGTACGGCGGCGGGTCGGCCGGCTCGGTCGAGCCGCACAGAACGCAATGGAAGTGGCGCGCTTCGGTGGGCTGGAGCATGGCGAAGAGCACGCCCCCTTCGAAGTCGTTCACGAGCACACCAACTACCGCCTGCGCCGCTACCTGGCCTCCCCCATCGACTTGACCGACAGCGGCGACGTCATCCGCGACGTCCCAGATGAGCCAGACGACGTTGCCAAGCTCGGGGCACGACCACCGATCATCCTCGTGCCGCCGATGATGCTGGCGGCCGAGGTCTACGACGTCACCCAATCGTCCAGCGCGGTGCGCGAGCTCACCGAGGCCGGCATCGAGCCGTGGGTCGTGGACTTCGGCGCGCCCGAGCAGGAAGAGGGCGGGCTCCGGCGAACGCTCACCGATCACGTGCTGGCTGTCAGCGACTCGGTCGACCGCGTCCGGGAGCTCTGCGGCCGCGACGTCCACCTCGCCGGCTACAGCCAGGGCGGCATGTTCTGCTACCAAGCCGCGGCGTTCCGGCGCGGTGAGGGCATCGCCAGTCTCATCACCTTCGGCAGTCCCGTCGACACCCGCAAGGTCATCCCCGATGCTCTCCCCGAGGATCTGCTGGTGAAGTGGCTGGGCAACCTGGCGGACACCGTGCTTCCGCGGATGACCCTTCCCGCCTGGGCCAGCCGATTCGGGTTCCGTCTGCTCGACCCGGTCAAGACGATCCGTCAGCAGGCCGAGTTCATCTTGCAGCTGCACGACCGCGACGCGCTCCTCCCCCGCGAGAGCCAGCGACGATTCCTCATGGGCGAGGGATGGGTGGCGTGGCCCGGCCCGGCCCTCGCCGAGTTCATGAAGCAGTTCGTGGAGCACAACCGAATGCTGGCCGGCGGCTTCACCATCGAGGGTCGCATGGTCACCCTGGCCGACATCGAATGCCCGATCCTGAGCTTCGTGGGAACCGTCGACGAGATCGCCGCCCCGAAGGTGGTGCGGGCCATCGTCGACGCGGCGCCGAAGGCCGGCGTGTGGGAGACCACGCTCGAGGCCGGCCACTTCGGCCTCGTCGTCGGCTCGGTGGCCAGCAACACCACCTGGCCCACCGTCGCCGGCTGGATGCACTGGCGCGAGGGCGACGGTCCCGAACCCGCCGGCATCCGATCCGCCGAAGACGGCCTCCACGAGA
>Ga0214471_10000622_pt1 | contig 29469 bp, 19 predicted proteins | sample RVTome_5_FD_207665 | JGI IMG/M metagenome (GOLD analysis project Ga0214471, IMG submission 207665) | Soil microbial communities from uranium-contaminated site in the Upper Colorado River Basin, Wyoming, United States - RVT142D155 | ecosystem: Environmental > Terrestrial > Soil > Contaminated >... | reverse complement strand
GTCGTTCGGTCAGATCGCGCCCTGTGTCAGTCTTATGGCGTCAACCCCTGATTCTTGCCGGGGCGGGCGTGGAGCGCGGCGGATGACGCGCTCCTTATCCGGCTGTCCGCTGCTGCCGCAGACGGGTGAGGGCGTTGGCTTTTCATTCCCAACGCATCCCCGGAGCAGTCGTAGGTCAACCGGGCGTATCAGCACAAGGATTTCTGGTGGGATGCGGGTGGCGCGTATCATCGCTTCATTGATCGTTCTTGGCTATCACCAACATACTTGGTGTGAAAATCAACCTGCCAAATGAAAGGATGGAAAGCATTTTGCACAAGTAAAAATAGAGAGGGCGCCAAAAGTCGCCTGGATTCCTAACTAAAAGGTCGGACGGAACAGCAGTGACATGGGTGAAACCCAGTTCCTTCAGTCGTGTCACAAGATAGCGACGAGAAAACACATATAAGTGTTCTGAGTTAAAGAACTTGATGTGATCTTGCATCTCCGACTTCATACGACTCTCAACCGCACGAATCACAAACTGCCACAGTCGAATCAGCAGATATCGGTTGGGTACCCGAATAATTAATACCCCATTCTTCGAAATCAGATCTGGTAAGGCTCTCCATAGCTTGTACAGTTCTGGTTCGTAGTAAATCACATCACTCATGATGATTACACCAAATTTGAAGGCCTTCGACTGCAGTGCGTTGACGTCACCGCATAACGTCCGAAAACCATATTTCTGCGCCGCATAATTGCAGGCCTCTTGGGACAGATCGTTGAGTACAACGTGTAGGTCGGGTCGGCGCTTTTTCAGCGTCGCCAGCAGATGGCCCTTCGCTCCCCCAACGTCCAGGACATTGCCTCCCTCCACAGCAGCAAGGTCAGCCACCGTGCATATTTGGTCAAATATTCGGCGTCTGCGATCCAGAAAATAGACTTCGTCTTTGTATGCTTGCTCAAAATGTGATTGGATGACTCTAGAATCAATCCGCTTGTCTGAGAACAACAGCCCACATCGCGTGCACGCTCGTAGGCTCACTAAGGTCGAGTAATAAATGTACTGTCCGACGACGTCAAATGATCGCCATTTGCAGTCCGGACATTCCTGCAATTCCTCAGCCTGCACTTTTCTGAAATTGTGGCTTAGCCCATAGTCGATCCATCTCACGGGATGAATGAATCCCTTGTTAAACTGAAGCACTTCTAACATCTTCTGTCTTTGCTCTTCCATTTGATAGTTACCAGAACGCGTGGTGCGACTTGCACAATGCGCCTCACAATAAGTTGACTATTCGCGATCCGAACATCGCTTCCGTAGAGGCCATATCCTGATGAATGGCAATCCTCTTGATTGTAAAAGGGTTAGCCCCCTGGCGATGCCATCCATTCTGGGTGGTCACCGCCAGGTGGTAGCCCGCCTCCCGAACCATTTCGCTCAATCTGTCCGAAAAACTCCCGTTCGGGTAACTGAAAGAGATGAAGTTAGTGTTTGTAACCTTGTGACCAATCAAAACGTCCATCGATTGTCTCAGTTCATGCTGAACCTGTTCCTCTGTCAGAGTCGTCAGGAGCGGATGCCCGGCGGTGTGCGACCCAAAACACACGAGGCCAGAACGAGACATTTCCCGCACCTCTTCCCAAGACAAAAACGCACGACCTGCTGGGGTCGAATCCTCACCTAAGGTAGCAGATAATTCCGATAGAACCTCCTCAATCTTCTCGATCCTATACGGTTTAAGGAGAGCAATTGCCCTTTCCAATCTCGTCTCATGCGTTCCCGATATGGACGCAAGTTCTCTTAGTAGAGGATCGCTGAAAGGCCAAGCGCATTTCGCAAGATTCCAGGATTGAGCAATGCGGTCTAATAGACATCCTACGCGATCTGTCCAAAACCACCGGTCAGTCCCGATAAAATCCGTTGGCAGGAAAACGGTCGCTGGGGCTTCATGCACTTTGAGGATCGGATATGCATACTCGTAGAAGTCGCACCAACCATCATCGAAGGTGAGGACACATAAGGGCTTTTTTCGCAGATCCTGAGCATCGTTGTGCTGACCCGATACCAAATAGGAGAGAGGAATAATTTCAAAATGATTCCGTAAATATCGAAGATGGAGGTCTAGGGTATTGGGTTCAACAACCATTCCTGCCTGCACAGCGGGGCCCATCTCTTTCATTGGGATTACGCGGTGGTACACTAGGACTGCAATATCGTCCCTCGAATATCGCCCCAGCTTCCAGGAATTGACGCCGGCGAGATGCAAGAAAGAAGCCAGCACGGATTTAACCTTGATCGATGCTTTCATGTTGTAGACGAATCGTTAGATATTGAAACTCCTTCGCTATTCCCGCGCCGCAGTTTCTTGAGCTCAGGATTTCCCGATTTCCAACCCACGCTCGAGTGCCATTGACTTTGAAGTATCCGCATTGTCAACGATCTTCCTGGTTGCGACAATCATTGCGGAGAGGTACCAATAGTGCGGATAGAACAAAACCGACAAAAATGTACCTGACGCAAAAAAGCCAGCGAGGCTCGCCATAAACGCTATCGATAAGACATGCGCGAATCTATGGCTATCACTGTCCATCGACAGCTTCTTTAGATATCTGAGATCGCGCAGGTTCGCTCCAAGAAGAAACAGGTAGAGTATTGTGCCGGGGATACCCAATTCAGCTAACAGGGTAAACCACAATGAATGCGCTGCTCTTCCCCACATGTTATGCGGCAGTGATGCGGGTTGATATTCCGGGAAACGGACTGGAAAATTTCCGGGACCCACGCCCAACGGATGATCCTTAAACATGTCCCAGCCCGCCTGCCACGAGTCTAATCTGCCTTTTGCGGTTCCCTCGTCAGTTTTCTTGATAGTTTCCATTCTGTCCCAGTATTTTTGATCTGAAACACCATAGACGCCCACCGCAAGGACAGCTATCAAGACCAGGGAAAGGACTTTCCGTGGACTCATTAACCAAACTACCGCCAAAACTACTAACAACCCCACAAGTCCACCCCGAGACCCAGAGCTAACAATACTCGCCACACACAGCAAAGAGGTAACCATGTAGGCCAGCTTCACTATCCACTTGCGCTCGTAAAGAAACAGACAAAGAGCGAATGGCAACATCACGTTTATCAAAAGTGCAACATCGTTTTCGTCACCAAGAAACGACGAGCCCGCTACGCCGAAACCAAGAATGCCGTTTATCGCGATGTAGAACGCCAGAAGGATCCACCACCTCATGAAGGCGTGCAGCCTCTCATATCTGTCTACAAATAGGACAACAGAGATAAGAAACGGAAGCAACAAGAAGAACCCTTCAGTTTGCTTGTAAGCCAGGAAATTGTTGGTCGCAAAAGGAACGTGGAGAGCGAGCAAACACAACATGAGCACAATGCAAGAAGATTGCGGACTCGCCACCAAACGAATATTGCCGTGCTTGAGCCATGTAATAAGCATCAGTGGTATGAGAACCAAGGTCGGTCTGAGTGCGCCAATGACACCGAACTTGTCCTGTGGGCGGCCGTACTCCAAGACCAAGAAAAGTATTACGAGTAAGAAGCCAAAACCTGTGGACTTCGATTCCTGCACATCATGCGGGGACCTAATGCCCTTGGATCTCACAAGTCACCTATTTGTGCTATTTCGAGAAGGACATTCGCGTACTCTCGCTTGCGAGTGCACGGGACGATTTGGCCTAACGTGGCTGCATGAATACCATCCGCACATCTTGCCGCGCCGGAACAAGATAGGCAATCGCGCGTAAAAGGTGCGTCCCTTGAGAAGCGTGGACGATTACCCCCACCATGGCCCGCTACTAGCACATCGATACCAGCTCCCCGCTTCCTGCCCGTCGACCTAGCGCGGCAGTTATTGCCCTGGACGTTCGAGCAACCTCCGTAACCGTTCGGCCAAGGCCGTCTTGACGGCCGGCAAGTGAGTCAGGCAGCGAGTTCGAGTTGGGTGTCGCCGCGCAGGGCATCGGCGACGTTCCAGGGCAGCAGGTCGTCAATGCGGTTGATGGGGTGCTCGGCGATGTGCTCGAGGAGGTAGCGCAAATAGGCCTCGGGATCCAGGTCGTTCAGCTTGGCGGTGCCGATCAGGCTGTAGATTGCGGCGGCGCGGCTGCCGCCGGCGTCGGAGCCGCAGAAGAGATAGTTCTTGCGTCCCAATGCGACCACCCGCAGCGCTCGCTCCGCGGCGTTGTTGTCGATCTCGATGCGGCCATCGTCGCGGTAACGGCTCAACGCCGTCCAGCGCGAGAGGATGTAGCTGATGGCCTTGGCGAGCTCCGACTTCTTCGACACGCGCGCGAGCGTCTGACGTAACCATTCGCGCATTGCATCGAGCAGTGGTCCGGCTCGCGCCTGCCGGCTTGCCATCCGCTCAGCGGGCGGGCGGCCGCGGATCTCGGCCTCGATCGCGTAGAGCGCGCCGATTCTCTCCAGCGCCTCGGCGGCGATCGGGGACTGATTTGCCTCATGCAGCTCGTAGAAGGCGCGCCGGGCGTGGGCCCAGCACGCCGCTTCCCGAATGCGTTCGACGTGATCCCCAATTTCAGTAGCAGTTTGATTTAGAGTCCACGCCGTCAAACTGTAGCCGATTCTGCCGTTTCCTGATTCACCTGCAGGGCGAGCCTGGTGGCATAGGTCGCCGGCGGCAGCCCACCGAGGTGCTTCTTCGGCCGCCGCTCGTTGTAGTCCCTGCGCCAGTCCTCGATGATCGCCCGCGCGTGCTCGAGGCTCGTGAACCAGTGCTCGTTCAGACACTCATCGCGTAGCCGCCCGTTGAAGGATTCCACGTAGGCGTTCTGGTTGGGCTTGCCCGGCTCGATGAAGCGCAGCGCCACGTTGTTCGCGTGCGCCCAGATCGCCATCGCGCGCCCGCAGAACTCCCGCCCGTTGTCCGAGCGGATCACCTTCGGCAGGCCCCGCTCGCCTTTGACTTGGTCCAGGATCCGCGTCACATAGGCACCCGAGATCGCCCGCTCTGGGGTAACCGTCACCGCCTCCTGGGTCGCGTCGTCCACCACCGCCAGGCACTTCAGCGCCCGGCCATCGGCCAGCCGATCGAACACGAAGTCCATGCTCCATACCTCGTTGGCGCGGCTGGGACGGATCAAGGGTTGGCAATCACCGGGAGCGACTTTCTTCCTCTTTCTCCGCTGCACCATCAGGCTCTCCTGCCGGTATAACCGCCGCACCCGCTTTATGTTCGCCGCCCAGCCCTCCTGGGTGAGCCGCAGGTGGATCATCCGGTAGCCGTGGCGCCGGTGCCGGTGCGCGAGCGCGACGATCCGGCTATGCAGCTCCCCGTTGCCATCATCCCGGCGCTCATAGCGCAGCACGCTCGGGCTCAGTCGCGCGAGCTTCAACGCCCGGTGTCACGGTCAATCCGAAACTCCCCACTTCGGACAATTGAAATCTCCCCACCCTCTGACAACGGAGGTGGAAAGTGGAAGAGCGAATCGAGGTGCAAGGGGCCGCTGTTGCCACGCTGCAGGGCAACAATGGGGGTTTGCCGGTTACTGTATCCGCGCCCGGGGTGGGCGTGGAGGAGCCGGTGGTTGGTCAAGAGCGTTGGGAAGAGATGCATCGTTTGAAGGCGGTGGGGATGACGGTGTCGGGGTTTGCGCGCGCGACGGGGCTGGACCGGAAGACCGTGCGCCGCTGCCTGCGGCAAGTGCGCTGGCAGGCGTATCGTCGGCCTGCGAGGCGGGAGGCCTTGCTCGATGCGCACCGGGGGTGGCTCGTGGAGCGCGCGGCGCAGGTCGGGTACTCGGCGCGGATTCTCTATCAGGAGCTGTGCGCTCGGCGCGGTTTTGAGGGCGGTTATGGGACGGTGCGCGATGCGGTGCGGCCGCTGCGGCTCGAGACGGGGGCGGCCTTGCTCACGCAGTGCCGATTCGAGACCGAGCCGGGGGAGCAGGCGCAGGCCGACTGGGGGGAGGTTCGGGTACGACTGAGTAGCGAGATCGTAGCGGTACACATCTTCGTGATGACGCTGGGCTACTCGCGCCGGGGGTGGGCTGAGGGCTACGAGCACGAGCGCATGGAATCGCTCTTGGCGGCGCACGAGCATGGGTTCGAGCACTTCGGTGGCGTGACCCGGGAGATCCTGTACGACCGCATGCGCACCGTCATCCAAGGCGAGCGCGAGGGAAGCAAGCGCTGGAACCCGACGTTTGCGGCGTTCGCGCGGCACTGGGGGTTCGAGCCACGGGTGTGCCGTGCCTACCGGGCACAGATCAAGGGCAAGGTCGAATCGGGGGTGAAGTACGTCAAGCGCAACTTCCTGCCCGGGCGGGTGTTTCGCGACCTGGAGGACTTCAACGCGCAGCTCGCCACCTGGCAGGCCGAGATTGCCGACCAGCGCATCCACGGCACGACACACGAGCCGCCGATCGAGCGGTTCAAACGGGAGGCGAATGCGCTCACGCCCCTTGCGGGGCGCGCAGGGTTTCTTGCGGGGATGCCGCGCCCCCGCGTGGTGGCAGAGGACTGGCTGGTGTCGATCGACACCAACCGCTACTCGGTGCCCTGGCGGCTGATCGGGGCGACCGTCGAGGTGTTCCAGGTCGGTGGCCACTGGCAGATCCGGCACCGCGGGGCGGTGGTGGCCGAGCATGCAGTACTGTGCGGTCGGCACGAGCTGAGCGTGAAGCCCGAGCACGGCCCCGGCGCCGTGGCGCGCAACGCCCGCACACGCTACGCCCAGAGCGCGGAGCTCGCATCACTCGAGCCGGAGCTCCTCGCTGAGCGCTTCAATCCGGTCGAGCAGCGCGATCTCGCGATCTACGAGCAGATGCTGGAGGCCGCATGAACCCGGGCCAACTGGAGCGTCTGTCCGAGCACCTGCTGAAACTGCGGCTGCTCAAGAGCCGCGAGCGGCTCGAAGCCCTGCTGCAGCACGCCGCCGAGAAGGAGCTCGCCTACTCGGACTTCCTCGAGCAGGTGCTGGGCGAAGAGGTGGCGGCGAAGTCGAGCAAGAACGTGACCATGCGCACCTCCATGGCGCGCTTCCCGTTCGTGAAGCCGCTGGAGACCTTCGACTTCGGCTACCAGCCCTCGATCGACCGGAAACAGGTCCAGAGCCTTGCCAGTTGCCACTTCATCGAACACGGCGACAACGTGGTGGTCCTGGGCCCGCCCGGGGTGGGCAAGACGCACCTGAGCGTCGGCCTGGGCTTGAAGGCGATCGAGGCCGGTTACCGGGTGTTCTTCAGCACCGCAGCCAACCTGATCAGCGCGCTGACCAAGGCACACGGCGAGGGACGCTTGGATGAGAGGCTGAAGTTCTACACCACCCCGCGCCTGTTGATCATCGATGAGATCGGCTACCTGCCGATCGAGCGGCTGGGGGCGAATCTGTTCTTCCAGCTGATCAGCCGGCGCTACGAGCGTGGGCCGATGATCCTCACCAGCAACCAGAGCTTCGGCGCCTGGGGCGAGGTGTTCGGCGACCGCGTCATCGCCACCGCGATCCTCGATCGCCTGCTGCATCACGCGGTGACGCTCAACATCCGCGGCAACTCCTACCGGCTCAAGGAAAAACTCAAGGCCGGCCTGGTGCGCGCCGAAGAAACGACCGAATCATGAACCGGGTGGGGAAGATTCAATTTACACAACTGGGGAAATTTGGGCTGTCCTTGACACAGGGCTCGCAATTCACCACCGAGGAGTTCACCGCGGTGCTGCTGGCCAAGGGCGTGCGCGTGAACATGGACGGCAAGGGCCGCTGGGTCGACAATGTCTTCGTCGAGCGGCTGTGGCGCAGCGTCAAATACGAACAGATCTACCTCCACGCCCACGAGACGATGCGCGAACTGAAGGAGGCGCTCACGGGCTACTTCGGTTTCTACAACGCCCGCCGCCCGCACCAGAGCCTCAAGTATCGAACGCCGGACGACGTGTACTTCGGAACCGGCGAGCTGAAGAAGGCGGCGTAGGATGAAACACCGTGCTCTCGCCTTGCGTACGGCGCATCCTGACGAAAAGGACCGAGCATGAGTCCATCCGACACTTCGAGTATTCATCCTAATGCGTTTGGCAAAAGAGTCAAAACCCTGAACCGCAGTTCAACACTTAACGAAGGCACTTTTTCTGTCTAAACGGGTGGAGCCACTGCTCTGCGATGTTTCGCTGATGATATAGTTTCTCGCATTCGCGCAAGTGAGAAACTGGACAGGGGAATGTATGGTCGCGCGGTGGAGCGGGAGTAGGCTTCTCAGTGGGTGGTACAAAACCTTTCTTCAATAGAGATTATGGAAAGAAAGATGTATAACAACCATTTTTATTGAAAATCTAGGCATCGCTATGAAGTCTCCTCAGCCTATCCTGCACCAGCACTGACAATGACGTAGGGATCATGGAGGAGAATGTCTCAAAGAGATAAAAATAACTGCTTGGAGGCAAATGTTCAAGCGAAACACAATAGGAGGTCGCGGCGTCGCGAGCTGCTGGTAAGTCTTATAGTACTTTGTGGGAGTTTGGTTTTCTCGGCTGCGGTGGGGGAGTTGAGTGTTCGTGTGCTTTTTCCGGAGTGGGCACCTAGAACTGCTAGGATTACCAAATTTTGGCAGTATCATCCGTACTACGGTTGGGCACATATTCCAGGAACGAGTGGGACATTTCAGGCATTTGGCGTCGATACCCAGGTTAGTATTAACGAGAAAGGGTTTCGAGGACCTGCGGTTCCTTATGAGAAGGGAGAAAAAGAACGAATTATCGTCCTTGGTGATTCTTTTGTATGGGGTTACGGAGTTGAGTATAAGGATACATTTGTTTCCCGTCTGACGGGAATGTTTCCGAATTCCGAGTTCGTAAATATGGGGGTGAGCGGTTACAGCCTGGATCAAGAACTACTTTTGTTTCGAGAAGAGGGAATACAGTATCGTCCCGACAAGGTGATGCTGGTAGTGGCAGCAAATGATATTCCGCTCCATGTTAAGACCGAGGCCTATCTTATATACGGCAAACCTGTTTTTGTCTGGGACAAGAGTGAGCTAAAGACCGAGAATTATCCGGTGCATCGAACTTCCTGGATTAAGCGGACATTGGTAGAGGCTGCCTGGCGTTCCTATCTCCTCACGCAACTAAACCGTCTGCGCTACTCCTTTCATATTAAAGTGCCGCAGCCCGACTCTTCTGCTAAACGGCCTAAGGCATTCCCGCGCAACAAAGCGGAAGAAATAACCGCTCATATCCTTCGGGTATTCAAAGAAGAGACTGAGTCGGCGGGAGCCAAACTTTTGGTGGTTTTTGTAGACGGCATGGGCGAAGCGAAGCTTGCCTCAGAATTTCTTAAACGGGAGGAAATTGAGTACGTCGCTTTGGATGACTATGTCGATTACCATAATACCCAACTGCATTTGCCTGACGGAATTCATTGGAGTGCGGCAGGACATAGTAAAGTTGCTGATGTGTTGAGTCATAAGCTGAAGGACTTGAACCGAAATGAAGTGATAAATAGGAAAATCAATCCGCCCGTTATGAAGTGATATATAGGAAAATTAATCCGCCCGTAGCCGGAGTTCGCTTGTACAGATTCAGTATTTCCCCGCCCCGCCGATTTTCGAGCTGAGTTTAACGAGCGGTCAGTTCAGCGGTGTCGGCGGTCTCCTCAGCGGGTTGTGGGTTGGTGAAGTCGAGCGACGGCAATTCGTTGCGTCTGCGCGCGTCGCATAGCGCCTGGACGGGGGTGCGGCGGTTGAGCCGATAGCCTTGGTGACACGGAATCAAATGATAATCATCTACTCAGTTTCTCTTGGGTCACGAAAAACCTGCTGAACATGAACCCCAAAGTTTTGAAGGCAAGCAAGACACCGAGCGGTTCGATGGAATAGCGATATCGGGCATATCCGAAGAAGATCACTGTGACCGCTAGGAAGTGCAAGATCGCCAAATGTATGAGCCAGCTTGGATCGCCTTTCCGAAGAAAGGCAATAAGTGTCACTGGAAACGCCACAGCGCTCAATACCAAGACTGGGCCCCAGGAAAGCAACATTCCATAGGCTTCCAACTTTGGGGCCCCAGGCTGAAGAAAAGGGGTTAATCCGCGCTGAAGCTTTGCCACAATCAGAAAAGGCCATTTGTCGCGATTTTCCTTTAACCACTCAAAAGCAAGTGTTCGAGCGACTTTATCGCGCTCAATTTCATTATTAGGTTTCTGGAGTAATTCGGCGTATTCAGGGATCTTGGTGTCCCAGATCACGTAGCCGTGCAAAGTGGGATTGGTAACGACTAACCGATTGTTTCCTTGAAGTAGGGCTGACCCCCCCATTGTTGAGAACGGGATAAACTCGCCGAACACATAGTAGTTCCGAATCACCCACGGTGATAGCACGGCTACCGCCACGACCGGGATTGCAAACCCCAATAGCAGCTTCGTTGCTTGCTTGCGGAACTGCCAGATCACCCAAACGAATACCAGAGGCAGCATGATTGCTTTTGAGGGATGAACCAACAAGGTCATGCCCAGCAGGAATCCAGCAAACACCGCACCGAGCCAGGTCGGACTATGGGCAAAGTGAAGACTTGCCACTAGAAAGCCCAACAACATAACAAGCATGAGCGGCTCAGAACCCAGCTGAGCCGAAAAAAAGAGCGAGGTTGGAAACCCAGCCCAGACGATGGCCGCGCCCCATCCAATGCGCTCGCCGAATGACAAGCGCCCGAGTTGCAAGAGCAACACACTTGACAGAGCCCCAAGAAAACAGTTTACAACTCGTACAACTTCGTATCGATGACCGAATATCGAGTACAACGCTCCCCATAGCAGCGATGTACCTGGGGTACGGTAGGCGGTCAAGTGGTCTTGGTCAGAGACATCTGGACTCATCCCCCGATATCCGCGACCCTGAGCCAGATTCCAAGCGTACCGATCGTACTCTTCCGCATCGCTGCCGGACAAGGGAGCATCTCCCAGGCCTAGCCATATAGCAACACCAAGGCGCAACACTAGAGCAAAAGTAAACAATATCGAGATTAGAAAGATTCGAGATCTGAGCATATTCATTCCTACGGAGCGTATCGCTAATTTGCCTGCGACCTAAGATCTTTAGGCCCGTTACCAGAAAGGCACTTCCCGATCACAAGTCCAAATAGCTTGTCCAAATATCTTGTCTAACGGGAATATGAACCTGTCGTAGGTGATGCGCGTGTAGTTATCGAAAATCCCTGAGTTTCCATCGAACTGGTTGCACTTTGAAGTTGAAACCGCGATAGGTGTTTGATAATAATTTTTACATATTGTTTTTCGGGCTCCTTCTAGCACCGGTCGCGTAATTTTTGTATGTCTACGATTCTTCTACGTTCGTAATTAACTGACAAAGTGTCAGGGCACAAACGGGGTGGCGCGATCCGTGCTATATATGGCAACATGGTAGCATTCCTCACGTCTATAATGGGAAGAGCTGCAGAATCAGTTTTTTGCGAGTAGGCGATGATGAGTTACGTACATACCAATGCAAACACGCGACTTGCAGCCCACGGGCGATTCAGCAATCGGCTCGGCTGAATTCCCTGGCCCGAAAGAATTTATCGACGCCGTTGAGGTGGCTGTTCTGGTCCCTTGCTACAACGAGGGTCTCACCATCGAGCGCGTGGTCCGCGATTTTCATCAAGCACTTCCTACCGCGCGCATTTTCGTGTACGACAACGGTTCGACCGACGACACCGCCGTCCGAGCACGTGCTGCGGGTGCGATTGTCCGCGCCGAGCCGTGGCCCGGAAAGGGAAACGTTGTGCGACGTATGTTCGCGGATATCGACGCAGACATTTACGTCATGGCTGACGGAGATGCGACGTATGACGCGACGGTGGTGCCGGAAATGGTGCGGCGACTTCTGGCAGAACGTCTGGACATGGTGGTCGGCACGCGTAACGACGTGTTTAGCAACGCACACCGGGCGGGACACGGGTTCGGCAATTGGCTCTTCAACCGCCTATATCGTGAACTGTTTGGCCCGATCTTTACCGACATCTTCTCTGGATATCGCGTTTTCTCACGCCGGTTTGTGAAGAGCTTTCCAGCGATATCGAGTGGATTCGAGATCGAGACGGAAATGTCGGTTCATGCCAGCCAGCTTCGCATGCCGGTTTCCGAGATCGAAACTAGGTACGGCGCGCGCGAAGAGGGTTCGGTCAGCAAGTTGCGAACGTTCCGGGACGCTTTCCGGATACTTGGTACCTTTCTGCTGTTGTACAAAGAGATCCAGCCCGCACGCTTCTTCGGTACGATCGCGGCCTGCCTCACGCTCGTTTCGCTGAGTCTAACTTATCCCTTATTGGAAACCTACCTCGAAACGGGCCTGGTGCCGAGATTTCCAACCGCGATCCTAGCGACCGGCCTCATGGTTCTTGCGGCCATTTCGCTAGTTTCCGGGCTCATCCTCGACAGCGTGGCGCGCGGACGGCTTGAATATAAGCGGCTCCTGTATCTCGGTCTTTCGCAGCTGCGCCCGAAGCAACAACGTTGAAGTCGGAGTTCTTCCGTTTTGTTGTCGTCGGCTGCCTCGGCTTTGTCGTGGATGCAGGCGTGGTGTTTGTACTGTATGAAACAGGCGTGTCGCCTGTGGTTGCTCGCATTCCGGCGCTTGCCGCCGCTATTCTCACGACTTGGACTCTGAATCGGACGTTAACGTTTCGCGTCAATGCACCGAAAAGCCGGAACGAGGTTCTCCGATATGTTGCGGTAGCTCTATCTGCCGCCGCCCTGAACTTCCTACTATATACAGCGCTAGTCCTTATGGGCGTCTGGCCTGTGGCCGCGGTCGCTGCATCCACGATTGTGCTCTTGTTTTATAGCTTCTTTGGCTACCGGCGATTCGCGTTCAGACCGCGGATGGCGAAGCACTAACCCACAGCACGCATGACACCAATTACGCCTGTCATGCGTCTTACCTTCTTGTCGGTGCCCACGTGACAATACGTTGTCCGCTCAGGTATCGCCACCATGAAATCAATATTGACGTATTTACCGCAAGAAAGTACACGCTGATCCTCACAAAGATCATATCTTGCATCTTCGGCCTTAGTAATCCTAGAACACCACATCCATAACACAAGAGCTGCAGCAGCAGTAGAGCGCTGTAGACCAATGAGTCATGCAGCAGCACGAGATTGGAAACAAAAGCCACAATTAGGAAGAAAGGCACTAACCAGCGAAGGAGTTTGTGACAGAACAACTGATATGAAAAGAGACCATACCGGAAAATATTCAGAAGCTCCACGTGGCGAAAGAAAACTGTGAGCCCTCGCACCACTGTCCGAATCTTACGGTCCCATTCTCGCTTTTGATCTCCACTGTCCTGATATATACCAACCGCAAGGGGATCGCTGACACCTCGAAGCCCCACCTTCACGCTGTTCAACACCGTCCGGAAATCGCTCTGCATCTCGCCCGAAAAATCATCACAAACTTCTTTTTTGGCAGCAAACAGCGAACCGCTGAGTCCAACCAGTGAGCCAGCCCTGGATTCCAGAGACCTCAACCACATTTCATATCGCACATACAACCCCTCGCCACTTGGCTTTCCGTCCCGTCCGACCAACCGGTCCTCGCTACTTACGCATCCCACCGTGGGATCGGCAAAACCGGAAACCAGCTGCCGAAGCCCTGCTATCTCCATTGTGGTAGCCACATCGCTGAAGACAATGATATCGCCTGTCGCGCTCTCGACGGCTGCCTTCTGGGCATATTCCTTCCCCATTCTATCTGGCATGTCAAGAAGCTCGATCCCCTGAGCACAATAGCCTCGAACTATCTCGTTTGTGCGATCGGTGGACCCATCTGAAGCTACAAGAACCTGGAGTTTCGCCCTTGGATAGTCAAGGCTGAGCGTGTTCCCCAGCTTCTCCTTTATCCGAGTTTCCTCATTATGAACCGTCACAATGAAGGTGACTGACGGATAAAACTCGGCTCGCTTAACCTCGCTGCCACGCACCCAACCCACCAGAAGCAGTGTCAACGGATAACCGAAATAGGAGAAGAAAATGAGAAAAACAGAACCAATAAGGAGCATTTCCGCCATTTTGTGCGCGTTCTCTTTAGGTATATCCAATCCGTCGCCAACGTGCAGATAAAAAAATCCATGGACTGGCGCTAATTACTTGCCACCTTAGATCACGGGCCTTACACCCAATTCCGCGACACCAGTCTTTGATCTTCATTGACTGTCCCACAGAATCATTTACCGACACCTCCCCTGCCTGCTTTCTTGACCGTTCTCATATACATATCCAGATAATCATTGACCATTCTTTCAAGAGAAAAATGCCCGATTATTTTTTTTCGCGCCGCACGAGCCATATTCCGCCGTAGGGTTCCATTGTTGTAGAGAGACAAGCACCTCTCGGCAAAGTCCCGTGGATTGCGAGTATCCACGAGATATCCATCCCCCCCGTCTTCAATGATCTCCCCTAGGCCTCCAACCCTGGGCACGACCGGCGTAACGCCGTGTGCCATGGCTTCGAGCACGCTCATGGGAATTCCTTCGTGCAATGAGGTGTTTAGAAAGACATCAAGCCCATCATAAAACGTGCAAACGTCGGAAACAAATCCTCTGAGCGTAAAGCACTCCTCTAATCCATACCTACTTATCAGCCTCTGAATGTCGCCCAGCATGGGCCCATCGCCGGCAAGTTCGAATCGAATCTCATGATCTTTCGCGCTCACCTCTTTCGCAACTTCAACCATCAAAGGATAGTCTTTAACGGGAACGAAGCGACCCGCAGAACCAATCACGAAGCCGTGCTTCTCCCCGGCGTGATCGCGCAATTCAGGAATAACAATGCCATTACGGATGATTTCAAGATTTCTTTCCTGGACACCATAGTCCCGAGTCAATGATTCCTTGATATCCGCGGAGACAGCAATCGTCTTATCGAACCTGGTTGCAAGCAACCTGTAGTTGGCGTGTGACTTTAGCCGATGCAACAGACTCCGCCTGCCATTATAAAGCTCCGGCATACCATGCTGTGTGCTGACAAGGGCCGCGTTTTCTCTTGAAGTCAGGGAAACGAGGTACGAAAGAATATTTTCCTTGTAACGGTGGGAATGGAGGATATGGGGTTCCTTCATCCTCACCATCCTTGCTGCCAACCTGACAATTTCAAGGAATGATCGCTTGCCCTCATCAAGAATACACGTGGGTATGCCTACACGCTCAAGCTCATCTGAAAGTCTGCCCTTGTTCAGGAGAATTACGAAAAGATCGACCCCAGGCAGCGTGCTGAGCCCCCTGAGAAGATGAAAGGCCATCACTTCGGCTCCAGCCCACAGGTCGCCTGATATTAGATGGCAGATCCTAATCGTCATCGTGCTTTCGGTCCGCGGCTTCACCTAGCAAGCGGCAGGTAATACGGTGGACGCGAAGGGGATTACGCAGAAATGTCCCCGTTTCTTAGGAGCCGCGGTCGTTCGGTCAGATCGCGCCCTGTGTCAGTCTTATGGCGTCAACCCCTGATTCTTGCCGGGGCGGGCGTGGAGCGCGGCGGATGACGCGCTCCTTATCCGGCTGTCCGCTGCTGCCGCAGACGGGTGAGGGCGTTGGCTTTTCATTCCCAACGCATCCCCGGAGCAGTCGTAGGTCAACCGGGCGTATCAGCACAAGGATTTCTGGTGGGATGCGGGTGGCGCGTATCATCGCTTCATTGATCGTTCTTGGCTATCACCAACATACTTGGTGTGAAAATCAACCTGCCAAATGAAAGGATGGAAAGCATTTTGCACAAGTAAAAATAGAGAGGGCGCCAAAAGTCGCCTGGATTCCTAACTAAAAGGTCGGACGGAACAGCAGTGACATGGGTGAAACCCAGTTCCTTCAGTCGTGTCACAAGATAGCGACGAGAAAACACATATAAGTGTTCTGAGTTAAAGAACTTGATGTGATCTTGCATCTCCGACTTCATACGACTCTCAACCGCACGAATCACAAACTGCCACAGTCGAATCAGCAGATATCGGTTGGGTACCCGAATAATTAATACCCCATTCTTCGAAATCAGATCTGGTAAGGCTCTCCATAGCTTGTACAGTTCTGGTTCGTAGTAAATCACATCACTCATGATGATTACACCAAATTTGAAGGCCTTCGACTGCAGTGCGTTGACGTCACCGCATAACGTCCGAAAACCATATTTCTGCGCCGCATAATTGCAGGCCTCTTGGGACAGATCGTTGAGTACAACGTGTAGGTCGGGTCGGCGCTTTTTCAGCGTCGCCAGCAGATGGCCCTTCGCTCCCCCAACGTCCAGGACATTGCCTCCCTCCACAGCAGCAAGGTCAGCCACCGTGCATATTTGGTCAAATATTCGGCGTCTGCGATCCAGAAAATAGACTTCGTCTTTGTATGCTTGCTCAAAATGTGATTGGATGACTCTAGAATCAATCCGCTTGTCTGAGAACAACAGCCCACATCGCGTGCACGCTCGTAGGCTCACTAAGGTCGAGTAATAAATGTACTGTCCGACGACGTCAAATGATCGCCATTTGCAGTCCGGACATTCCTGCAATTCCTCAGCCTGCACTTTTCTGAAATTGTGGCTTAGCCCATAGTCGATCCATCTCACGGGATGAATGAATCCCTTGTTAAACTGAAGCACTTCTAACATCTTCTGTCTTTGCTCTTCCATTTGATAGTTACCAGAACGCGTGGTGCGACTTGCACAATGCGCCTCACAATAAGTTGACTATTCGCGATCCGAACATCGCTTCCGTAGAGGCCATATCCTGATGAATGGCAATCCTCTTGATTGTAAAAGGGTTAGCCCCCTGGCGATGCCATCCATTCTGGGTGGTCACCGCCAGGTGGTAGCCCGCCTCCCGAACCATTTCGCTCAATCTGTCCGAAAAACTCCCGTTCGGGTAACTGAAAGAGATGAAGTTAGTGTTTGTAACCTTGTGACCAATCAAAACGTCCATCGATTGTCTCAGTTCATGCTGAACCTGTTCCTCTGTCAGAGTCGTCAGGAGCGGATGCCCGGCGGTGTGCGACCCAAAACACACGAGGCCAGAACGAGACATTTCCCGCACCTCTTCCCAAGACAAAAACGCACGACCTGCTGGGGTCGAATCCTCACCTAAGGTAGCAGATAATTCCGATAGAACCTCCTCAATCTTCTCGATCCTATACGGTTTAAGGAGAGCAATTGCCCTTTCCAATCTCGTCTCATGCGTTCCCGATATGGACGCAAGTTCTCTTAGTAGAGGATCGCTGAAAGGCCAAGCGCATTTCGCAAGATTCCAGGATTGAGCAATGCGGTCTAATAGACATCCTACGCGATCTGTCCAAAACCACCGGTCAGTCCCGATAAAATCCGTTGGCAGGAAAACGGTCGCTGGGGCTTCATGCACTTTGAGGATCGGATATGCATACTCGTAGAAGTCGCACCAACCATCATCGAAGGTGAGGACACATAAGGGCTTTTTTCGCAGATCCTGAGCATCGTTGTGCTGACCCGATACCAAATAGGAGAGAGGAATAATTTCAAAATGATTCCGTAAATATCGAAGATGGAGGTCTAGGGTATTGGGTTCAACAACCATTCCTGCCTGCACAGCGGGGCCCATCTCTTTCATTGGGATTACGCGGTGGTACACTAGGACTGCAATATCGTCCCTCGAATATCGCCCCAGCTTCCAGGAATTGACGCCGGCGAGATGCAAGAAAGAAGCCAGCACGGATTTAACCTTGATCGATGCTTTCATGTTGTAGACGAATCGTTAGATATTGAAACTCCTTCGCTATTCCCGCGCCGCAGTTTCTTGAGCTCAGGATTTCCCGATTTCCAACCCACGCTCGAGTGCCATTGACTTTGAAGTATCCGCATTGTCAACGATCTTCCTGGTTGCGACAATCATTGCGGAGAGGTACCAATAGTGCGGATAGAACAAAACCGACAAAAATGTACCTGACGCAAAAAAGCCAGCGAGGCTCGCCATAAACGCTATCGATAAGACATGCGCGAATCTATGGCTATCACTGTCCATCGACAGCTTCTTTAGATATCTGAGATCGCGCAGGTTCGCTCCAAGAAGAAACAGGTAGAGTATTGTGCCGGGGATACCCAATTCAGCTAACAGGGTAAACCACAATGAATGCGCTGCTCTTCCCCACATGTTATGCGGCAGTGATGCGGGTTGATATTCCGGGAAACGGACTGGAAAATTTCCGGGACCCACGCCCAACGGATGATCCTTAAACATGTCCCAGCCCGCCTGCCACGAGTCTAATCTGCCTTTTGCGGTTCCCTCGTCAGTTTTCTTGATAGTTTCCATTCTGTCCCAGTATTTTTGATCTGAAACACCATAGACGCCCACCGCAAGGACAGCTATCAAGACCAGGGAAAGGACTTTCCGTGGACTCATTAACCAAACTACCGCCAAAACTACTAACAACCCCACAAGTCCACCCCGAGACCCAGAGCTAACAATACTCGCCACACACAGCAAAGAGGTAACCATGTAGGCCAGCTTCACTATCCACTTGCGCTCGTAAAGAAACAGACAAAGAGCGAATGGCAACATCACGTTTATCAAAAGTGCAACATCGTTTTCGTCACCAAGAAACGACGAGCCCGCTACGCCGAAACCAAGAATGCCGTTTATCGCGATGTAGAACGCCAGAAGGATCCACCACCTCATGAAGGCGTGCAGCCTCTCATATCTGTCTACAAATAGGACAACAGAGATAAGAAACGGAAGCAACAAGAAGAACCCTTCAGTTTGCTTGTAAGCCAGGAAATTGTTGGTCGCAAAAGGAACGTGGAGAGCGAGCAAACACAACATGAGCACAATGCAAGAAGATTGCGGACTCGCCACCAAACGAATATTGCCGTGCTTGAGCCATGTAATAAGCATCAGTGGTATGAGAACCAAGGTCGGTCTGAGTGCGCCAATGACACCGAACTTGTCCTGTGGGCGGCCGTACTCCAAGACCAAGAAAAGTATTACGAGTAAGAAGCCAAAACCTGTGGACTTCGATTCCTGCACATCATGCGGGGACCTAATGCCCTTGGATCTCACAAGTCACCTATTTGTGCTATTTCGAGAAGGACATTCGCGTACTCTCGCTTGCGAGTGCACGGGACGATTTGGCCTAACGTGGCTGCATGAATACCATCCGCACATCTTGCCGCGCCGGAACAAGATAGGCAATCGCGCGTAAAAGGTGCGTCCCTTGAGAAGCGTGGACGATTACCCCCACCATGGCCCGCTACTAGCACATCGATACCAGCTCCCCGCTTCCTGCCCGTCGACCTAGCGCGGCAGTTATTGCCCTGGACGTTCGAGCAACCTCCGTAACCGTTCGGCCAAGGCCGTCTTGACGGCCGGCAAGTGAGTCAGGCAGCGAGTTCGAGTTGGGTGTCGCCGCGCAGGGCATCGGCGACGTTCCAGGGCAGCAGGTCGTCAATGCGGTTGATGGGGTGCTCGGCGATGTGCTCGAGGAGGTAGCGCAAATAGGCCTCGGGATCCAGGTCGTTCAGCTTGGCGGTGCCGATCAGGCTGTAGATTGCGGCGGCGCGGCTGCCGCCGGCGTCGGAGCCGCAGAAGAGATAGTTCTTGCGTCCCAATGCGACCACCCGCAGCGCTCGCTCCGCGGCGTTGTTGTCGATCTCGATGCGGCCATCGTCGCGGTAACGGCTCAACGCCGTCCAGCGCGAGAGGATGTAGCTGATGGCCTTGGCGAGCTCCGACTTCTTCGACACGCGCGCGAGCGTCTGACGTAACCATTCGCGCATTGCATCGAGCAGTGGTCCGGCTCGCGCCTGCCGGCTTGCCATCCGCTCAGCGGGCGGGCGGCCGCGGATCTCGGCCTCGATCGCGTAGAGCGCGCCGATTCTCTCCAGCGCCTCGGCGGCGATCGGGGACTGATTTGCCTCATGCAGCTCGTAGAAGGCGCGCCGGGCGTGGGCCCAGCACGCCGCTTCCCGAATGCGTTCGACGTGATCCCCAATTTCAGTAGCAGTTTGATTTAGAGTCCACGCCGTCAAACTGTAGCCGATTCTGCCGTTTCCTGATTCACCTGCAGGGCGAGCCTGGTGGCATAGGTCGCCGGCGGCAGCCCACCGAGGTGCTTCTTCGGCCGCCGCTCGTTGTAGTCCCTGCGCCAGTCCTCGATGATCGCCCGCGCGTGCTCGAGGCTCGTGAACCAGTGCTCGTTCAGACACTCATCGCGTAGCCGCCCGTTGAAGGATTCCACGTAGGCGTTCTGGTTGGGCTTGCCCGGCTCGATGAAGCGCAGCGCCACGTTGTTCGCGTGCGCCCAGATCGCCATCGCGCGCCCGCAGAACTCCCGCCCGTTGTCCGAGCGGATCACCTTCGGCAGGCCCCGCTCGCCTTTGACTTGGTCCAGGATCCGCGTCACATAGGCACCCGAGATCGCCCGCTCTGGGGTAACCGTCACCGCCTCCTGGGTCGCGTCGTCCACCACCGCCAGGCACTTCAGCGCCCGGCCATCGGCCAGCCGATCGAACACGAAGTCCATGCTCCATACCTCGTTGGCGCGGCTGGGACGGATCAAGGGTTGGCAATCACCGGGAGCGACTTTCTTCCTCTTTCTCCGCTGCACCATCAGGCTCTCCTGCCGGTATAACCGCCGCACCCGCTTTATGTTCGCCGCCCAGCCCTCCTGGGTGAGCCGCAGGTGGATCATCCGGTAGCCGTGGCGCCGGTGCCGGTGCGCGAGCGCGACGATCCGGCTATGCAGCTCCCCGTTGCCATCATCCCGGCGCTCATAGCGCAGCACGCTCGGGCTCAGTCGCGCGAGCTTCAACGCCCGGTGTCACGGTCAATCCGAAACTCCCCACTTCGGACAATTGAAATCTCCCCACCCTCTGACAACGGAGGTGGAAAGTGGAAGAGCGAATCGAGGTGCAAGGGGCCGCTGTTGCCACGCTGCAGGGCAACAATGGGGGTTTGCCGGTTACTGTATCCGCGCCCGGGGTGGGCGTGGAGGAGCCGGTGGTTGGTCAAGAGCGTTGGGAAGAGATGCATCGTTTGAAGGCGGTGGGGATGACGGTGTCGGGGTTTGCGCGCGCGACGGGGCTGGACCGGAAGACCGTGCGCCGCTGCCTGCGGCAAGTGCGCTGGCAGGCGTATCGTCGGCCTGCGAGGCGGGAGGCCTTGCTCGATGCGCACCGGGGGTGGCTCGTGGAGCGCGCGGCGCAGGTCGGGTACTCGGCGCGGATTCTCTATCAGGAGCTGTGCGCTCGGCGCGGTTTTGAGGGCGGTTATGGGACGGTGCGCGATGCGGTGCGGCCGCTGCGGCTCGAGACGGGGGCGGCCTTGCTCACGCAGTGCCGATTCGAGACCGAGCCGGGGGAGCAGGCGCAGGCCGACTGGGGGGAGGTTCGGGTACGACTGAGTAGCGAGATCGTAGCGGTACACATCTTCGTGATGACGCTGGGCTACTCGCGCCGGGGGTGGGCTGAGGGCTACGAGCACGAGCGCATGGAATCGCTCTTGGCGGCGCACGAGCATGGGTTCGAGCACTTCGGTGGCGTGACCCGGGAGATCCTGTACGACCGCATGCGCACCGTCATCCAAGGCGAGCGCGAGGGAAGCAAGCGCTGGAACCCGACGTTTGCGGCGTTCGCGCGGCACTGGGGGTTCGAGCCACGGGTGTGCCGTGCCTACCGGGCACAGATCAAGGGCAAGGTCGAATCGGGGGTGAAGTACGTCAAGCGCAACTTCCTGCCCGGGCGGGTGTTTCGCGACCTGGAGGACTTCAACGCGCAGCTCGCCACCTGGCAGGCCGAGATTGCCGACCAGCGCATCCACGGCACGACACACGAGCCGCCGATCGAGCGGTTCAAACGGGAGGCGAATGCGCTCACGCCCCTTGCGGGGCGCGCAGGGTTTCTTGCGGGGATGCCGCGCCCCCGCGTGGTGGCAGAGGACTGGCTGGTGTCGATCGACACCAACCGCTACTCGGTGCCCTGGCGGCTGATCGGGGCGACCGTCGAGGTGTTCCAGGTCGGTGGCCACTGGCAGATCCGGCACCGCGGGGCGGTGGTGGCCGAGCATGCAGTACTGTGCGGTCGGCACGAGCTGAGCGTGAAGCCCGAGCACGGCCCCGGCGCCGTGGCGCGCAACGCCCGCACACGCTACGCCCAGAGCGCGGAGCTCGCATCACTCGAGCCGGAGCTCCTCGCTGAGCGCTTCAATCCGGTCGAGCAGCGCGATCTCGCGATCTACGAGCAGATGCTGGAGGCCGCATGAACCCGGGCCAACTGGAGCGTCTGTCCGAGCACCTGCTGAAACTGCGGCTGCTCAAGAGCCGCGAGCGGCTCGAAGCCCTGCTGCAGCACGCCGCCGAGAAGGAGCTCGCCTACTCGGACTTCCTCGAGCAGGTGCTGGGCGAAGAGGTGGCGGCGAAGTCGAGCAAGAACGTGACCATGCGCACCTCCATGGCGCGCTTCCCGTTCGTGAAGCCGCTGGAGACCTTCGACTTCGGCTACCAGCCCTCGATCGACCGGAAACAGGTCCAGAGCCTTGCCAGTTGCCACTTCATCGAACACGGCGACAACGTGGTGGTCCTGGGCCCGCCCGGGGTGGGCAAGACGCACCTGAGCGTCGGCCTGGGCTTGAAGGCGATCGAGGCCGGTTACCGGGTGTTCTTCAGCACCGCAGCCAACCTGATCAGCGCGCTGACCAAGGCACACGGCGAGGGACGCTTGGATGAGAGGCTGAAGTTCTACACCACCCCGCGCCTGTTGATCATCGATGAGATCGGCTACCTGCCGATCGAGCGGCTGGGGGCGAATCTGTTCTTCCAGCTGATCAGCCGGCGCTACGAGCGTGGGCCGATGATCCTCACCAGCAACCAGAGCTTCGGCGCCTGGGGCGAGGTGTTCGGCGACCGCGTCATCGCCACCGCGATCCTCGATCGCCTGCTGCATCACGCGGTGACGCTCAACATCCGCGGCAACTCCTACCGGCTCAAGGAAAAACTCAAGGCCGGCCTGGTGCGCGCCGAAGAAACGACCGAATCATGAACCGGGTGGGGAAGATTCAATTTACACAACTGGGGAAATTTGGGCTGTCCTTGACACCCGGCGCTCGCTCAAGCCCCGCGCCTGCGCATACCGCACCAGCTCGCGCCTGGCTGGCACGGTCACCACTTTCGCCGCAGCGCCTCCTTGGTCACCTCGGCTTCCAGCAGCGTCTCGGCCAACAGCTTCTTCAGCCGCGCGTTCTCCGCCTCCAGCGCCTTCAACCGCTTCGCCTCCGAGACGCTCATGCCCCCGAACTTCGACCGCCACAGGTAGTAGCTCGCCTCCGAGAACCCGTGCCGCCGGCACAAGTCCTTCACCGCCACCCCCGCCTCGGCTTCCCGCAGAAAACCGATGATCTGCTCCTCCGTAAACCGCTTCTTCATGTCCGACCTCCCGTTGCATAATAGATCGGACTCTAATATCAGGTGCTACTGATTTCGGGGATCACGTCGCTCGCCAAACTCGAACGGCTTAGTAAAGTTATTGGCGGGACGCAACACTAGAACTTTCCTAAAGATCGACGGTTTCAGTCCTTAATTTCTTGCTCAACAAGTCGCGGCTCATGCAATACGTCTATCGGGAGCATTGCCTAAAATTAATTGACTACGAAAGCCGGCCCAGCCCAGCTCCTACGATTTCCTCATCAATAGCCCGAGAATTTGTTTAGCTTTTACTATTGCCCTTAAAGGGTTGCGAATCATAAGGCGACATCCTCTTACGATAAACTGTATCGCGCCTGCTATTGTTGGCTCTTGCCCTACCAAGTATTCCCTTCGTATCTTGTTCGATTGTTGGCATATTTTTTTCTGAGACCACCCTTGAATATTGGGAACATTCTGTAGATCCATAGCATCCGCCCTATCAAGATTGTGTCGCCATTCTTCATGGAACGCACTTGTTGAACGCCATGGCCCATCGCCAAAAGACACTAAGTGGATAATTATGCCGTCTACATTCTTGGCATTAGTTTTCCTTTCGTCGCGCATTTCCACTATTCGATTATAGACGGCTGGTACCGCTATCCACTTGTTATAAAAGTATAGATTGAATGGAAGTTGATCCCCTCCAAATGAACCAGTCTTTACGTATTTATTGAAGAGACTACGTATCTCGTCAAAACTATTGTCCTCTATGATTGCGGTGTTGAATGACATGACCCCGGAATTGAAGGCATCTGCATTAAGGTCATAGTTTCGTTTCAGTTCTGACAATAACGTGTCATCAATCCGCTTTAAGTCAATTAGATTGTCTTTAATAGTCTGCCCGAGACTCGGAACAGCTCCAAATCTCTCGACATCCAAGAGACCATCGATCGGCGCCCTGATCAGGATATCGACGTCCAAGTAAATGACATGCTCCCATTGCTTGAAATATTTTGAGAGCAAATAGCACTTACTAGCGGTAATAATGTCCCCCTTTTTTTCGCTCTTACAAGGAAGTGCTTTGCAGTGCTTGACAATTATTCCCTTTCTTGAAAACCACACCGTATCACTGTTGCTCGTCTCATGAGCCAAGAGCAGATAGTCACCCCTCCAACCGGCATTCCAGAACGCAACAGAAAATAACTGCCGTGCTGGTTCCAAGTATTGCTTATCCGCGAGCGCGACCAAAACGGACCTTTTCATAGTCTGTTCCCCATACGTGCGACAGAGACGGTATCGTTCGGCAGCGAAATAGATTTCCGCTTTGCTTTCTTCGCGACCGCGTCTACGACGTTAAGCAAACGCATGCGAAACGTCCAGTTGCCCAGGATCTCTGAGAGGATGTGGTACGTAGCCCCGAGGGGGCGCTGGCTCGTCGGGTCATGAGCGGCAACTAATCTTGATTAGAATACGGTTTTGCGTCCCGTAACCTCCGCCAGCATGGCATGAAATCTCTCTGTGCTGACCTTCTCGGAGAACATCTTGTGCATTCGTATCTTACCTGCCTGCCCCATCTGGGCAGCGCGATTGGGATTTGAGAGCAATTCGTCCAGCTTTGCGGCAAGATCTCCGACATCGCCAATTGCACACAAGAGACCAGTCTTTCCATCTTCAATACATTCGAGGCCACCGTTAGTGCGGGTGGATATGATGGGTTTGCCACACGCCATCGCCTCGATGTGAACTCGGCCCATCGCTTCCGAACGGGCGGCATTCACAAGCGCGTAACAACCTCTCATTTGTTCACCAACATCCTCTATCCAGCCAGGTTCAACGAAAACTATTCGCGGGTGACCACCAGCAATCTCCTTGTACTTAGCAAGATCTCGTTGTGGACAATAACCCATGATCCTTAGGCTCATCTGTTGATGTTTATCTGCGATCTGTCTAAATGCGGCAATTAGCACATCCATACCCTTGAGATCAAAAGGGTGCCCGATGGACAACAAATAATCACCCTGATAAGTTTGAAGTGACCCGAAATAATCGCTGGCCACGAAGTCAGGAAATCGGTATATAGGCTTGTGCGGGAGAAGGCGTCGACAAAATGCTTCTTGGTCAGCGTTCAGAACTTTGACGGCATCAGCCGCTCGGAGGTTGAGGTTAAATAGAGCCCTCATAAGGACCTTCATGGAATCAGATCGTCCCGGTTCTGTCTTGTGATAGTCCCCATTAAGCTCAACAATCATTTTGGTGTGGAGCAAGTACTTCAAAACCAGAGCGGCTAGTCCGGACCTGTAAGGGTCATATGCAATGACTACACCCGCCCGGGACTTACCCCACAAAATTTGGAGGGGAACAACTGTCTGAACCCAAGTTCCCAGGAAAAACCGACTTGCGGCACTGGCCCCTGACCTCTCAGAGTGAAAACGAAAGTTTGACAGGGCTACGTTTCTTTGTTTTGTGCCGCTAAGGGAAAAGATGTGGCCGCGGTACCATTGCGAGAGAAGCTCAAATCGCCTGGCAACATTGACCTTTAGCGGCCGATAGACAAGTGGAAATAGGAACAGGATCTGTGTCTTGTCTGATGGGGGAGTACGCGTTTCGCAGTTCATGCTCAACCACAACAAAGATGGGGCTCGGATTTCCGTACTGCAACTGAGGCGGCCTCCCTGTAGGCGAGGAGAAGACCCCTACCGACAACCGGCCACGAGTAGTCATGGCACACCAGGTCTCGACCCTGAGCAGCCAAGGTCGCGCGTAGACCTGGATCTGCTAGAACTCGTAGTACCTGCGTAACAAAGGCCTCTGGGGCGTCGGCCAAAAGAACATGTCTCTCGTCCTGGACTGAGATTCCGGAGCAGGCGAAGGTCGTGCCGACCAAAGGCATACCCATCGCAAGAGCGTCAAGAATCTTGAGTCGAGTGCCCCCACCGACCCTGATTGGACAGATATAGGCTGTCGCCTCTCTGAAGTACGGTCGAACATCATCGACAAATCCGGTGACATGGATGCGACGATCGGAATCGCCAAGCTGCGTCAGCCATTTCGGAGGTCTTCTTCCCACCACGACTACACGAACGTCTGGACGCCGCCGTGTAAGCCGCGGCCATATCTGATCAAAGAAATGGGCCATGGCTTCGCCGTTCGGATACCAATCCAACCCGCCACAAAACAACAACGTATTCCCGCCAGGGTCCGCTCGCGGAGTGAAATACTCCGTGTCGACACCATTTGCAACTACCTTCGCCTCAACGCCGGGGACGTGTCGAGCAAGTATCTCTCCATCCTCAGGTGAAACGACTAAGTTTACGGAGAATCGGGGACAGTAATCCCGTTCTGCGCGACGTAGCTTTTGTGCCTCCCAGCGCCAGTACTGCCGAGGAACACGGCGTGTTTCCGTCGCCGCGCGGTGCTCCATCATTGAGGATTCAATATTGTGGTGATTCAAGACTGTCCCCACCCCATTCACGAGCGTTCTGTACTGGGCAAGGCCGAGCGTGTCAAAGTGAACAATGTCAAATTTGACCCGCTCTACCGTACGTCGAAGGCGAGCTACCATCGAATGAGACGCCAACCAGTTGAGATCATAGGCATTCCGCGAAAGCAAACCACGCAGGCCAAGCCAATAGGGACTCTTGGAAACGCCATTTGCGAGAGGCACGCATTCAACATGAACACAAAATTTACGCAGGGCTTCGGCACAATCCTCGGCGCTGACGCCGGGCGGTCGTGTGGGCGGCTGGTCAAATGCGAGGACGTGCACCTCGGACTCTTTTGCCGCCTCTCGCAAGAGATTGTAGTTTCGCTGCAGAACCCCACGCACCGGCGGATATGCGAGATTATGACCGAACCATAGTACCCGCATTCCATAACCTCCGAGGAGTTGATGGCTCCCAAGTCTCAGGAGAACCCGACGATTCAATTATCACAATATGATATGCCTCGGGCCGACGCTCTGTAACGTGATTGCTGCCACGCCATGCGAGAACTATAGATCATCGATTTGTCTGAGTTGCTTAACAATTTCTACGTCTATTTTTTGAGGCCGAACAGCCATACCGACCGTCACGAGATCAGGCGGTCACCCGGTCAAACAGGACTGCAAGCTGCCTAGTAAGTTCTCGTCTCGAGAACTTTTTCAAAAACTCAGGATGGATCGCGACACTTGCCCGCGAACGAGCGTCGTAGGCACGTTCGACAGCATGACGAAGGTCCGCGCACGTATTGGAAGTCACAACATATCCGGCTGACGCATATTTCCGGACAAGCTCGGCGTTGTCGCCAGGCGGTACTTCGGCAAGAATTGGAAGGCCGGTTGCAAGGTACTCATATGTTTTCGCCCCAACTGCAATGTATTCCGACATGCCCGGTTCCCATCCCTGTTTAAGATAGAGAAGCGATGCCTCACGCATCAACTCAAGCGCCCGCTCTCTGGGGAGAGGAGGCACTATCTTAATTCTCACCCTTTCCTTGAAATGCTCGTAGGATTGGAAACTCCCCCCGATCTGGACGAATACGATGTCATCCCTCCCCATCTCGGCGAGACACTCCAGGAGCGCGTCCGGATTTCGAGACCCGTAGAATGTTCCGACGTGCATGATTTGAAAGTCACCCTCGATGGCCCTTCGATCCACCGGGGTAAGCACGTCGTATCCGTTTGGAATTGTGACGATCTTCTCACGGTGCTCCGGATAAGCGGTGGCATAAAGCCGCGCCGCTCCATTCGTGTTCACTATCAGAGCGTCACAGGCGCTGAGAACGAAACTTTCGAAACGACTGATGATCGCGCGGTGAAGCGGGCGAAGGTGAGTGTGCGGATTGAGAGACCACGCGTCACGGAAATCGACGACCAAGGGCCGCCCGGTTAGCCGCTTCACGATGGCGGCGCTAACGGATGAACTGAACGGCGAACAGCTTACGTAGATTAAGTCACATTCGCGTGCTGACCTTCGCGCAGGAAGCGTCGAGAACCAGGCTATTTGGGAATCCGGAATGCAGAGATACTCCCGGAAGAGATTATGTGTGAGACTCTTTCCGAAGAGCCGGGCAACACGACAGCAGCAGCCGTGAAGAAAATCGGCGAGGCCCGCCAGGTTCCATTCCAAAGTGCGCTCCACCCGAATCCCTTTCGGATCCCCACCGAGGCTAGCCTCGACCCATCGATCCTTGGAGTGCTTCACGGTGAGTACGAGTGGTTCCCACCCGAATTGCGGCAACAGCTTCGCGAATTCCAAGCTGCGCGCCACCCCCGACGTAACGATGGGCGGGAAATAGTAGCAAATCATCAGAACCTTTCGCTTCATCATGAAAAGCAACCCTCAATGTCGGCCACAATTCGCTGTGCCGCCATTACACGCGCGTCAGTATCGGCTCGACCGGATCTGCGCGGACAATCGCGAATTTCAGGAACTCATGTCATAAAGCGCCTGGTATTTCCGCACCATCTGCTCCAAGCCAAAAGCCTCTTCCACCGTCTTCCGTCCGGCCTGTCCAAAGCTGGCAGCCGTCCGGGGATCGCGAAGCAGCAGTAGTATCTTGTCCGCGAGCGCTTGCGGATCTTTCGGAGGCACCAAATATCCGGTGACTCCGTCCTCCACGATTTCCGGTATCCCCCCGACACTGGTGGCCACGACCGGCTTCCGCAGAGCCAGGGCCTCCAGGACGGCGAGCGGAAGCCCTTCCGAGAGGGAAGGCAGCACGAAGACTTCCATCGCCTGAAGCAGGGAGGGAACATCGTCGCGAAACCCCAAGAACTTGACGTTGCCTTCGATTCCGAGCGCGGAAGCCTCCTTTTGGAGGGGTCCCAGCTGATCCCCCTCACCGGCTACCAGCAGCAGAAGTTCCGGCACGGCGATTGCCACCGCCTTGCACGCCTTCAGCAAGTAGGTCTGCCCCTTTACCGAGAATAAATTGCCAACCGTACCGATCACGCGCTGGCCGGCGCCGATTCCAAGCTCTTCCCGGACCGCACGACTTCCGTCCAGGACAGTATACCGACTGAGGTCGACGCCATTATGTATGACCCGGATGTTATCCAGGGGAATCCCGACCCGCTGCGCCAAAAACCGCTTCAGGTCGTCCGAAACAGCCACCATCGTGGACTGCCAAGCCACAAAC
>Ga0214471_10000621_pt1 | contig 29505 bp, 33 predicted proteins | sample RVTome_5_FD_207665 | JGI IMG/M metagenome (GOLD analysis project Ga0214471, IMG submission 207665) | Soil microbial communities from uranium-contaminated site in the Upper Colorado River Basin, Wyoming, United States - RVT142D155 | ecosystem: Environmental > Terrestrial > Soil > Contaminated >... | reverse complement strand
GATGCGGCGCTACGCGCCGCATCGCAGCACCTTACTTTCAGAACATGCAAGTTCGGGAATGGAGAACGCAATGCTGAAGATCTGGGGCCGGGCGAACTCGGTCAACGTTAAGAAGGTACTGTGGTGCTGCGAGGAGCTCGGCCTCAAGTTCGAGCGCGTCGACGCCGGCATGCAGTTCGGCGTGGTCAACACCCCCGAGTACCGCAGGCTCAACCCGAACGGCCTCGTGCCGACGATCGAGGACGACGGCTTGGTGCTGTGGGAGTCGCATGCGATCGTGCGCTACCTCGCGGCCAAGCACGGCGAGGGCAAGCTCTGGCCGAAGGATCTGGGCGCGCGCGCCGATGCCGATCGCTGGATGGACTGGACCAACTCCACCTTCGGCGTCGCCTACCGTCCGGTGTTCTGGAACCTGATACGCACGCCGGCCGAAAAGCGCGACATGAAGGCGGTCGAGGAGGGCGCAAAGAAATGCGGCAAACTGTTCGGCATGGTCGAGACCGCGCTCGCCAGGAGCCCTTTCCTCGCCGGCAATACGCTGACCATGGGCGACATCCCGCTCGGCTGCTTCGTGCACGTGTGGCTGCAGCTGCCGATCGAGCGGCCCAAGCACCCCGAGCTCGAGGCCTGGCACAAGCGCTTGCTCGAGCGGCCGGGTTACGGCAAGTGGATCAACATGCCGATCAGCTGATGCCAAGTTGAGCGACGAACCCCTCTCCGGAAAGATTGCCATCGTCACCGGCGCGGCAAGCGGCATCGGCTTGGCCTGTGCCGAGCGGCTCGCCGCCGACGGCGCGCAGGTGGTGCTCGCCGACGTCAACGCCGAGGCGGGCGCAAAGCACGCGAAGCGCCTGAGCGCGACCTTCGTCGCCGCCGATCTGACGCGGCGGGACGGCTGCCGCACACTGGTCGATGCCGCGCTGAAGGCGCACGGCGGCGTGCACATCCTCGTCAACAACGCGGGCTTCCAGCACGTCGCGCCGATCGAGGATTTTCCCGAGGATCAGTGGGAGCGCATGGTAGCGCTGATGCTCACGGCGCCGTTCCTGCTGACGCGCTACTGCTGGCCGGCGATGAAGAAGCAGAATTGGGGACGCGTGGTAAACATCGCTTCGATCCATGCGCTGGTCGCGTCGCCGTACAAGGCCGGCTACGTCTCCGCCAAGCACGGCCTGATCGGTCTCACCCGCACCGCAGCACTCGAAGGCGGCGAGGCCGGCATCACGGTCAATGCGATCTGCCCCGCCTACGTGCGTACGCCGCTCGTCGACCGCCAGATCGCCGACCAGGCGAAGGCAAACAACATGTCGCCCGACGAGGTGATCGAGAAAATCATGCTCGCTCCGGCGGCGGTGAAGCGCCTGATCGAGCCCGCCGAGGTTGCCACCTTCGTTGCGTACCTGTGCAGCGACGCCGCCGGTGTGATCACGGGCGCAGCTCTGAGCATGGATCTTGGCTGGACGGCGCGCTAATCTCGCACTGCAACAACGGCAAATCGGCAGGAACCGCTTCGTGCCTCGCGCGGTCCGTCAAAGAGGGGATGGGCGCCGCCTCGATCTGCTCTCCGCGGCGCGCGAACAAGGAGGGGATCATGACGAGCCAACCCAGATCGTGCAGCCAATGCCGCAAGGAGGTGTCGCTTGCTTCGCTCGACGCGATTCACGGTGAGGAGGCGGGCGTGTGGCGCGTAACCCTGAATGGCATGCCCGCATACGTGTGCAGCGTAGGGCACAAGCGCTTCGTGTCGCCCGAGTTCGGCATGCAATACATCGAGGCACTGCTCTCGAACAAGTACGCGCTGCCTGCGCCGACCGGCGAGAAACGCGGCCTGCTGCGCAAACGCTACCATTGCGCCAAGTGCGGCGAGCAGCTCGAGCCGGCGGCGGCGAAGTCCGCACGCGTCGAGCGAAAAGTCGAAATCAAGGGCGGCGCGCCGTTCGCCGTCGAGATCGAGCTGCCCCTGTATCGCTGCGGCGGCTGCGGCGCGGAGCACCTGCGCTCCTCCGAGGAGATCACCGACGCCGTGATGAAGGCGAGTGCGCACGCCTTCCGCAGCGTCGAGCTAAGCCCGATCTGAGCCCGCGCTCGCGTCAGGGCGCAAGCAACGCTTCGAGCGCTGCGCGGCGTTGTTCGCGCGGCTCGGCCGCCAGCGAGCGCGCGCGTGCGTAGAACGCCGGCAAATCACCCTTCACCTTCTCGAGCAGCCGCTGGAACGACGGCACGAGCTGCGTGTAAGTCGAGATCGAAGCGAGCAGCGCGTTGTTGGGCGGCTCGGCGAACAGGCGGTCATAGCCGGCGAATCCGTCCCAAGCGGCCTTGAGTGCCGCATAGCGCCCCGCGAGACGCTCAATTTCGGCGCGCTTCGCTTCGCGCATGGCCTGCGGCGCCATCGGCCGCGCGTACAGCAGCGCAAGTCGCGCGCGCGCCTCCTCGATCAGCGCCACCAATTCGCTTCTGCGCGCCTGCGCGCGCCGAAAGGCGGCGAGCTCGGCACTGCGGCCCGCAGCCTCGAGCCAGCGGCGCACGCCCTCCTCTTCGACCGCGACCGCAAAGGACTCGTTGAACACCGTGTCGTCTTTCGCGTAGGTGACCTGGTGCGCAAGCTCGTGGAACAGGATGCGCGCGATCTCGCCCTCCGGATAGCCGATGAAGGTCGAAAGCAGTGGATCGTCGAACCAGCCCAGCGTCGAGTAGGCCGGCACGCCGCTGACGAACACATCGAAGCCCTCGCGCTGCATTCGCGCGGCATGGGCGCGGGCGTCGTCGTGCGCGAAGAAGCCGCGGTAGCTGACGCAGCCCGCGAACAGGAAGCACTCGCTGCGCGGCTCGACCGAGAACTCGGCCGCGGCAAACACGTTCCACACCGCATAGGGCCGGCCGAGCTCCGCGTAGCGCGTATAACTCGCGTTGTCCGGCAGCGCGAGCTCGCGCGCAGCGAACGCGCGTATACGCCGGGCGAGCTCGAGCCGCTCGCGCAGTGCCTGCGGCGTCGTAGGGTCGCCGAGCCAGTCCTCGACCGGGCGCGCCGCGCTGGTCAGCGCGAAATGCCCTTGCACCGCCTGCGCGTAATAGCCGACTGAGGCGCATCCGGCGGCGAGCGCAAGCAGCCCGGTACCAAGCGTTCGCCTAGCGAGCGCACGCATCAAAGCTTCCGCGCTGCAGGAACGCCGCGCTGTGCGCCGCGACGCGCGAGGACAGCAGCATCGCAGAATGGCTTACCGGCAGCAGCAGGCGCTCGCGCATGCCCTCGACTTCGGTCTCCTCGACCTGCACCACGCCGTCGTTTGCGCCGGACGGGGGCCCGAGCGCGCGCCCAAGCCCGATCGGCAAGGTACCGGCGATCACCCCGAGGGGCTCGGGTCGCGTCCAGCGCATGCGGCGGCCCTCGCGCCACAGCGGCTCGCTTTCGCCAAGCATCCAGTGACCGATGCGGGCGCGCGCCAAGCGCCGCCCCGCGATGCTGCCTTGCGCCGGCGTGCCAAGCAACACCACGGCACCGACTTCGAGCGAGCGCTCGGTGGCGAGCGTCTCGAGTACCACCAGTCCACCGAGACTGTGCCCGAGATAGGCCGCCGGGCCGCAATCGCGCGCCAAGCGAGCCAGGCGCTCGGCGAGTGCGGGGAGCGGAGACTCCCGGCCCGAGTAGTCGAACGCACGGCAACGCATTCCGGCGCGCGTCAGGCGCGCGCCGAGCCACGACATGGCGGCCCCTGGCATCCACAAGCCGGGCACCAGGATCACTTCCCGACTCATCGACATGGAGCCGGCATTGTAGGCCGAGCGCGCTTCAGCGCTCCATCAGCAGGTCAGAGACCCACCGCGCGAGCAACGCGACTACGCTCCGAACGCTATCGGTGGTGGTACGCTCGTGGCACGCAGCCGATCGGTTCGTCGTCCGCCGCTGCGCGAGCGCATGCGAGACAAGGTACGCAAGGTAGATTACTTCTCGATCGTGGTGGCCAATCGGCCGGGCCAGACGTTCAAGGTGCTTTCGACCCTGGTCAGCGCAGGGGTCAACATGCTTGCGTGTACCGGCTTCCCCCAGGGCCGCCGCGCCCAGATCGACGTCGTGCCCGACGACACGCGCAAGCTGACGCGCGCCGCGAAACGGGCAGGTCTGCGCTTCAAGCCGAAGAAATCCGGCTTCCTGATCCAGGGCAAGGATCGCCCCGGCGCGCTCGCGCAGAACCTGGGGAAGCTTGCCGAGGCCGGCATCAACGTTACCGCGGTCGACGCGTTGTCTGCGGGAAGCGGTCGTTGGGCAGCGATCCTTTGGGTCAAGCCTGCGGACGTGCCCAGGGCCGGCAGGGTGCTCGGCGCGAAGGCGCCGTGAACCTTGCGCCAGGGCCGCGACGAGGATCACTTGCAGATGAGAGCGCATCGCCGGCGCGCTGCGCGCGCCTGTCATTCCGCCTTCGACGCGACCGCAAAGATGGCGCTCGCACGCACCACGCGCTTGCCGGCCGACACCAGATAGCAGTTTGCAAAGGCGAGCCGCGAGCCGGTGCGCTGCACCTCGACCTCGGACTCGATCCACTCGCCGACTTTTGCCGAGCCGGCGTAGTCGATCGTGAGGCTCGCGGTGAGCATCGTGACCTTGCCGCCGGAGCTTCCCGCGACGGCGTAGCCGAGTGCGATGTCAGCGAGCGAGGCGAGCACGCCGCCGTGGCACATGCCGCGCCTGTTGGCGTGCTTCGGCGCGACGTGCAGACCGAGCGACACGCCATGGTCGTCACGCCGCTCGTACACCGGGCCGATCAGCTCGATGAACGGGCTGATGCGCGACAACGGCCGGAAGCCTTGTGGAACGGTCCCCATGGCGCGCGATTCTAGCCCGCGGCCCGCGCAGCGGCCGGGACCTTGGCGACGAGCAGGCGCGCGCCGATGGCGATTGCCGGAAGTCCGAACACCGCGTAGGCCACCGCGTAGCTGCCCGAGAAGCCGAACACGAGATTGAACACCAGCGGGGTCACCACGACGCCGAGGAACGTGAAGAACAGGCATCCGCCGGTGGCGGCCCCGATCTGACCCGGCGGCGCGAGATGCGCCACTTCGGCGAGATACACGCCGTTCCATCCAACCGCAGTCGCACCGAAGAAGGCAGCGAACGTGAACAGCAGCCATATCGGCCAGCCGGGTCCGGCGGCAAGCGTCAGCAGCGCGGCGACGCCCATGCCCAGGCCGAGCAGACCGAGCATCGTGCGCCGCGCGAACAGCCGGTCCGCCGCCACGCCCCAGAGCAGGCGACCGGCGACGCTCGAAAACTGCGACACCGCCATCACCAGCCCGGCAAGTACGAGCGTCATGGCGAACGTCTCGGTGAGGAAGGTCACCAGATAGGTCACCAACGTGATCTGCGTGCCGCCGTACAGAAACGATGCGAGCGCCATCTCGCGCAGCCGCGGTTCGCGCAGCACGAGGCCCACTGGGGCAAGCGCGGAGTGCAGCGAAATCGGCGCCCCCGGATTGAGCGCGCGGTCGTAGCGCATGCGCAGCGGCCCGATCGCCAGCGCGAGCGCCACGCACGCGAGCCCGATCGTGAGCGCAGCCGCGCGCCAGCCGGCGAGCAAAATCAGTGCCGGGACGAGGGCGCCGGCGATCGCACCCCCGACCGGCACACCGGTCTGCTTGATCGAGAAGGTGAGCGCAATCAGCGAGGGCGGCGCCGCGCGCACCAGGATCTGCGAGCTCGCCGGCGTGGTGGGCCCGTAGCCCAGACCGATGATGAAAGCGCCCAGCACCACCAGCGGCAGCCAACCAGAAGCCGCCATCGCGAGGCCGCCGAAGCACAGCGCGAGCCCGACCTGGCTGACGCGGATCGGACCGAAGCGTGCCGACCAGCCGCCCGCGGTGACGGATCCGACCATCGAGCCGAGGTAGGCGAGCGCGATGAAATAGCCGATCGCCGAGGGTGACAGGCCAAGCGATGGCGCCGCCACCGGGGCCATCACCGGTGTGCTGTAGATCGCGAGTGCGACCAGCGCCTGGATGGCAAGCGTCGCGGCGAGCGGCAGCGCGACCTCGCGCAGCGTCGCCGGGACCGGCGAAGGGGCGGATTCGGTCAAGCTCGCGTCAGCCGCCCTTCCCGCGGATCGCACGCACGGTCTCGAGCACGGCGCGCGCGCGGTACACGATCGGGTAATCGACCATCTGTCCGTCGACCTGGATCGCCGCCGCACCCTGCGCCTCGGCCTGATCGAAGGCCGCAACGATGCGCTCGGCGCGCGCGATGTCCTCCTGCGAGGGTGTGTACGCGGCGTTCACCGGCGCCACCTGGTCAGGATGGATGCACAGCCGCCCCTGGAAGCCGCAGCGCCGGCTGCGCTCGAGCGCGCGCGCGAAGGCCTGCGTCTCCTTGAGATGGAACCAGGGGCTGTCCACCGGATTTTCCAGCCCGGCCGCGCGGGACGCGAGCACCACCCGAGCGCGCGCGTGAGCGAGCTCGTCTTCCTCGAGCGTCGGCGTGAGGCCGACGTCGCGGCCGTAGTCGCCGGCGCCGAAGGCGATGCGCCGCACGCGCCAGGCGCCCTCGTAAGGCCGCAGCCGGTTCGCCTGCAGGATGCGGTCGACTCGCGCCACACCCGACGCGGTCTCGATGATCGGCATCAGGTCGATCGAACCTTCGCCGAGCCCGCGCTCGCGCTCGAGATTCGCCATCAGCCAGTCGATCGCGTGCAGGTCGGCCGCGCTCTCGACTTTCGGCAGCACGACGCCGTCGACGCCCCTGGCGATCACCGCAACCAGATCGGCGTAGCAGAACGGTGTCGAGGGTGCGTTGACCCGCACGTAGCCACGGCAGGAGCGCGGTCGCGCCAGCGCCTCGGCGACCGGCTTGCGCGCGGCGGGCTTTTCGGCGAACGCCACCGCATCCTCGAGATCGAGAATCACAGCATCGGCGCCGAGCGTGAACGCCTTCTCCACCCGGCGCGCGTGGTTGCCCGGGGCGAACAGGAAACTGCGATTAACGGCCATGGCTCGTCCTCATCTTCATTTGCCCTTGCTTCCGAGAAGCGTGCGCGCCTCCCAGCGCGGGTAGGGCGATCGCCACGTCGCGCCAGCCAAAGTCGCCGGCCACACGATCTCGCGCCGACCGCCCTGGATCTGTACTACCGCCACCTGCGCCGCGCGCTGCACGCCGGTTGCGGGATCGATCTTGTACGCCCCGAGCGGCGTTCCGGTCTCGAGCGTGGCGAGCGCGGCACGCAGCTTCTCCTGGTCGAGCGTGGCCGCCTGCCGCACGGCCCGCTCGAGCACCTTGGCCGCGGCATAACCTTGCGCGGCGGTGAGCGATGGCGCTGACGACCACTTCGCCGCGAAGGCCTGCGCGAATGCCGCGTTGCCGGGTGTGGCAAAGCGCGCCTCGTACGCGGAGAGCCCGATCACTTCCTCGGCGTCCTGGCCGACGAGATCCACGAAGCGGGGCTCTTCCGCGCCTTGCGCGGCGACCAGCGCCGGCGCGTAGCCCGCGCGCTTGAAGCTTTTCACCATCTCGGCGGCGCTGCGCGCGTCGCCGAACGCGATCCAGGCCTCGGCGCCGGCAGCGCGGGCGCGCTCAACCAGCGGCACGAAGTCGCTCAAGCCCGTCGTAAAGAGCACCGGTTCGCCAACGCTCATGCCCTGCGCGCGCCCGGCATCGCGCAGGCCGGCCGCCATCTCGCGCGAAGCCGGGTCGTCACGCGCCACCACGAACAGCGTGCGAAGCCCCGTTGCGCGCGCCATTGCGAGCACGCCCTCGCCGTACACGCTGAATGGCGCCGGCACCTGGAACACGTAGCGAGTGCCAGGTTTGTGCAGGATGCGCGCAGCGCCGGTCGCGTTGATCAGCACTCGCTGCGCGCGCTCGGCCGCCGCCGCAGCGCCAAGCGACGCCGCAACGCCGAAGGGGCCGAGCAGCAGGTCGGCCTTGTCCTCATCGATCAGACGCTCATAGATCCGGCCTGCGGCCTGCGCCTCGGAGCGGTCGTCCACCAGGCGCAACTCGACGCGCCGGCCGAGTAGCCCCCCGGCCGCGTTGACCTCGTCCTGCCACAGCAATAACGCTTTGCGATAGTCGGCGGCCAGATCGGCCAGCATGCCCGACTGCGCGAGCGAGGCGCCGATCACGATCGCAGGTTCGGCCGCCGCCGCGCCCATGGCGAGCAGCGCACACAGCAATGCCGCGACGCGCTTCAACTGCCGACCTCCACAACAGGCATTAAGGTGGCAAGGCGCTCAGCCCGGTGGCTTGGCACGCGTCCGGTCGGCACCATCGGTGAGCCCATTTCAGTAATCCATCTTGTCTTCGACCGAATGCCCGCGCATCGGGATTAGCGCCGAGCGCTCGAAGGTCATGAACACCGTGCCGTCCGCCTTCCTGCCGGTGGTGCGCACCGTGACGATACCGTGGTGGGGCCGCGACTTGGACTCGCGCTTGTCGAGCACCTCGGATTCAGCGTAGATCGTGTCACCGGCGAACACCGGCGCGGTAAGCCGGATCTTGTCCCAGCCGAGGTTGGCCACCGTGCGCTGGCTGACATCGGCCACGCTCATGCCCGAGACGATGGCGAGTGTCAGGCACGAGTTGACCAGCGGCTTGCCGAACTCGGTGTGCGCCGCGTACTCGGTATCGAAGTGCAGCGGATGCTGGTTCATGGTGAGCAGCGTGAACCAGGTGTTGTCGGCCTCGCTCAGCGTGCGCCCGGGGCGATGCTCATAGACCGCGCCGAGCTCGAAATCCTCGTAATAGCGGCCGATCGAATTGCGATAGCGCTTCGGGCCGACCGGCTTGGCGTGGCTGACCATGGCGGATGCTCCGGGAAGTGAAAGGGCTTTGGCGCCAAAGTACGGTGTGCCAAAATCCGCGTCAAGGATCATTCCAGAGCATTTCGTTTTCCTCATGGCCGCGGCCCCCGCAACGAGCTTCGTCGAGCGCCTCGCGCAGGTCGTTGGCCGCACCCACGTGCTCACCGCGGCGGCCGACACGGCGCCCTTCTTTACTGACTGGCGGCGGCTTTACTCCGCGGCCGGCGAGTGCGTGGTTCGCCCCGCGGATACCTCGCAGGTCTCCAAGGTGGTGCGCCTGTGCGCCGCCGAGGGCGTGGCGCTCGTGCCGCAGGGGGGCAACACCGGGCTTTGCGGCGGCTCGGTGCCGACCGGAGTGCAGCGCGAGATCGTGGTCTCGCTCGCGCGGATGAACCGCATTCGCGAGCTCGACACGCTGAACGACACGATCACTGTCGACGCAGGCTGCGTGCTGGCGGCGATCCAAGAGGCCGCGCTGCGTGCAGGGCGGCTCATTGCGCTGTCGCTCGCCGCTGAAGGCAGCTGCCAGATCGGCGGCAACCTCTCGACCAACGCGGGCGGGGTCAATGTCCTGCGCTACGGCAACGCGCGCGAGCAGGTGCTCGGCCTTGAGCTGGTGCTGCCCGACGGACGCGTCTGGAACGGGCTGCGCGCTCTGCGCAAGGACAACACGGGCTACGACTTGAAGCAGCTGTTCGTCGGCGCCGAGGGCACGCTCGGCATCATCACCGCCGCGGTGCTCAAGCTCTATCCGCGGCCCACCGCATCGGTTACCGCCTGGATCGCGCTCGAGAGCCCGGCGCGTGCGGTCGAGCTGCTGGCGCACCTGCGCGGGGAGCTCGGCGAGCGCATTTCAGCGTTCGAGCTCGTCTCCCGGGTGTGCCTTGAAGCGGTGCTGACGCACGATCGGGCCACGCGCGATCCGCTTCCTGCGCCACATCCCTGGTACGTGCTGGCGCAGTTCGACGATTGCGGCGTGCCGCAGGCGTTGCGCACTGCGGTCGAAGCGGCGCTCGGCTCTGCTACCGAGGGCGGTCTCGCCTGCGATGCGGCGCTCGCCAACAGCGAAGCACAGGCGAAGGCACTGTGGAGGCTTCGCGAGACGCTGCCCGAGGCGCAGTTCCAGAACGTGAAGCACGACGTCTCCGTTTCAGTATCGCATGTACCGGAGTTGATCGAGCGTGCCGGCGCAGCGCTCGCGACGACGTTCCCGGGCGCCGTGCTTTACGCCTTCGGCCACGTCGGCGACGGCAACCTGCACTACAACGTCGGCATGCGCGACACCGCGGACACCGACGCGCTGATGGCGCGGCGCGACGAGGTGAACGAGATCGTCTATCGGACGGTGGTGGCGCTCGGTGGCTCGATCTCCGCCGAGCACGGCATCGGTCAGCTCAAGCGCGAGGCGATCCGGCGCTACAAGGACCCGCTCGAACTCGAGCTGATGCGTGCACTCAAGCGTGCGCTCGATCCCGCCGGCCTGATGAATCCGGGCAAGGTGATCTAGGAAACCTCTGAACAAATTGCACACATGCGCGTTGCCCATCGCGCTCGCCTCGGCGGAACGCCCCGGCGCGGAACTTTCGCAGAGCTATCCTAGGGCTCCCGCTCCAGGACGAGCGGCAGCGTACGCTCCGCCGAAGCGAGCTCGCCGACGATGCGCTCGCCCTCGACCCGGCCGCGGAAGCGCGCTCCGCGCACGCGCCAGGCGATCTCGCGCCCGGTAAGCGTCGCCTGATCGAACTCGAGCGGCGCGCCATCAGCGCTGCCCTCGAGCGTTATCTCCTGATGGTTTTGCTCGATGCGAATGCGCCACCCCCCGGCCCTCGAGGATCCGGACGAGCGCCACTGGCCGCGCGCCTGCGCCGGCACGATCCACAGGTGCAGGTTGCTCGTCTCGCCCTGACCCGGATGCGGGGAAAGCACGCGCACCGTCTCGCTACGGTCCGGCCGCCATCCCGACATGACGAAGGCGTGCGAGACGATGCGCGCCCCTGGCGGCAGCTCGGCGAGGAGCTTCGGACGCAGCCGCTCCATCAGCCCCGGCAACAAGTAGGTGGTCACTACCGTGGCGCGCGAAACGTCGGCGTGCAGCGCGTCGCCATGCTCGAACGCGGCGCGCGCGGCGACCCCCGTCGCTCGCGCCCGCTCGCGCGCGAGCTCGACCAGCGCGGAATCGAGCTCGACGCCAAGCGCTTGCGCGCCGAAATCCCGTGCCGCGGCGATGACGATGCGCCCGTCGCCTGAGCCGAGATCGATCACGATGTCCTGCGGGCCGGTTTGCGCCAGCCGCAGCATTCGGTCCACCACTTCGAGCGGCGTAGTAACGAACGGCGGCTTGCGATCCAGATCCTGCGCGCGCGCCGTGCCCAGGCACAGCCAACTCGCGGCGAGCGCGACCACCGCGCGCCGCCCGCCCGCCGGCATCACGATCCGGCTCCACCCGCACCGCGCGCGCGCTGCCCCGGCGCCTCGCGGGCCGACAGCAGTGCCTCGATGGTTCTGCGCACCGCTGCGCTCGTCCAGTCGAGCGCGCCTAAATAGCTGTAGCGGATGCGCCCGTCGGCGCCAACGATGTAGGTTGCCGGCAGGGCGCGCGCACCCCAGGCGCGCGACACGCTCGTGTCGGCGTCGAGAAGCATCGCGAAGCCGAGCGGCATCGTCTCGGCGAAGGCGTGCGCCGCGCGCGCGCTCTCGCCGACGTTCACCGCGAGCACGACAAAGGGCTCGCCCTCGAGCGAGCGCCGCAGCTGCTCGATCGAGGGCATTTCCTCGCGGCAGGGCGCGCACCATGTAGCCCAGAAGTTCACCAGCACCACCTTGCCGCGATAAGCCTCGAGCCGGTGCATGCGCCCGTCGAGGTCGGTAAGCATAAGCGCCGGCGTCGCGCCGCCGGTCCACGGGCGCAGTGCCTGGGCCTGTGCGCCATGCACCGCCAGCAGTGCGAACCAGACCAGTACGATTGCCATGCGCTTCATAAGCGACATGCTACTGCTGCACCGAGGCGAGCGCGCGGCGCAGCATGGCGCTCGTCTGATCGACCAGGATCACCAGCGCCAGCATGCCGAGGATCACGCTCGAGGCCTGCGCCTGATGAAACAGCGACAGCGATACGTGCAGCATCTGGCCCAGCCCCCCGGCGCCGACGAACCCGAGCACCGCCGCCATGCGAATATTGATCTCCCACCGGTACAGCGAGTACGCCACGCATTGCGGCAGCACCGTGGGCAGCGTCCCGTAGAAGAACGCCGCGACGCGCGGACTGCCCGCCTGCAGCAGCGCCTCGACCGGTTCGCGCGGCGTGTTCTCGAGCGCGTCCGCAAACAGGCGCCCGAGCACCCCGGTGGTATGCAGGGCGAGCGCCAGGGTGCCGGCGAACGGCCCGAGGCCGGCGGCAATCACCATCAGCGCAGCGAATACCAGCTCGGGAATCGAGCGCAGTGCGTTCAGCACGAAGCGCGCCCCGAGGCGCGCCGCGAGGCCGAAGCGGCCGGCCGCCGGCAGCGCGACCAGCATGCCGAGGAGCGCGGCGAGCAGCGTCGCGACGGCGGAGATTGCGAGCGTCTCGAGCGCCCCCTTGCCGATGGCGCCGAGATGCTCGGCGCTCAGATCCGGCGGAAAGAATTCCGCTGCGTACACGAGCATCCCGGCGCGCGACCCGCGATCGAAAATCTCGCCGGGATGAAAGCCGAGATACGCCGCGCTCGCCCAGACGAGACCCGCGATCACGAGCAGCGTGGCGATGCCGAGCGTTTTCATCGCGGCCTCATGCCAATAGCCTGCGAAACAGTGCCGAGACACCATCGGCGAGCAGCACCAGCAGCAGGAAGGTGATGAGAATGGTGCACGCCTCGGCCCCGTTCAGCATGCGCATCGAGAGCTCGAGCTGCTGGCCGAGCCCGCCGGCGCCGACGAAGCCCATGATCACCGAGGCGCGCACCGCGCACTCCCAGCGGTAGATGGTGTAGGACACGAGTTCGGGCAGCGCCGCGGGCAGGAGCCCGTACAAGTAAGCCTGGAGACGTCCCGCGCCGCCCTCCATCAGCGCGCGCGCCGGCCGGTTGCTGCCCGACTCGTAGATCTCCGCGTAAACCTTGCCGAGCATGCCGCCGTACGTAATCGCGAGCGCCAGCACGCCCGCGGTCGGTCCGAGGCCGACTGCGCGCACGAACAGCAGCGCCCAGACAAGCTCGGGGATCGCTCGCAGCACGATCAGAAGCAGGCGGAAGGGATAGCGCAGCGCGCGGCGCCAGCCCGCATCGCGCGACGGGCCGATGGCCGACAGCGACAGGCTCTGGCTCGTCACGAGCGACAGCGGAAAAGCAATCACGAAGGCGAGCGCAGTGCCGAGCGTGGCGATCGCGAGCGTCTCGAGCGTGGCGCGCCCGACCAGCAGCAGGAAATCGGGCGCCACGGCCGGCGGCACGAATTGGGACAGGAACCGCCCCATGGTCGCGGCATTGCCAGACTCGAACAGCACCGCCGGGTTGAACTCGGTGATCCTCAGTCCCGGCCAGAGAAGCAGCAGCGCGATCGCTGCAAGGCCGAGGCGCGGCAGCGCGGCCGGGTCGCGCGCGGCGGGAAGGCTGACCGCGCTCACTGAGCCATCCCCCGCAAACGCTGCGCCGAGAGCTCGAGCGCGCGTCCGTGCTGGGTCGGCGCGAAGCCCTCTTGCGAGTAGAGCGCTTCGAGCATCGCGTCTTCGATCCGCTCGGTCGGCAGGTCGAACAGCACCTTGCCGTCGCGCAGGCCGATGATGCGCGGAAAGTGCGCGAGCGCGAGGTCGACCGCGTGCAGGCTAGCCACCAGCGTGATGTCGCGCTCGATCGCTTCCGACACCAGGACGCCGACCGCGTGGTTGGCGAGCGCCGGGTCGAGCGAGGAGACTGGCTCGTCGGCGAGGATCACCTCGGGGCGCTGATAAATCACCCGCGCGATGCCGACGCGCTGCGCCTGGCCACCCGAGAGCCGGTCGCAGCGGTCGAATACGCGGTCAGAGAGGTCGAGGCGCGCGAGCGCCGCGCGGGCGCCGGCGACATCCAGCGGGTAGGCGAGCGAGACCAGCGACCTGAGCAGGCTCCAGGCGCCGAGGCGCCCGGCAAGCACGGCGGTCACTACGCGCTGGCGCGGCGGCAGCGGCGGTGCCTGATGGATCAGCCCGACCCGGCGGCGCAGCGCTCGCCGCCCCGATGCGCCGAGCGCCCATGGATCCTCACCGAGGACTTGGAGCTCTCCCTCGCTTTGACGTTGCGCCACGGCGAGGATGCGCAGCAGGCTCGTCTTGCCGGCACCGGAGGGCCCGATGATGGCCACGCGCTCGCCCGGGCGCACCGCGATGTCGATCGCGTCGAGCGCGCGCCGCCCGTCGGGTTGATCGAGCGATAGTGCCCGCACGCCGAGCGCCAGCGCGCTCGCCTCGCCGCGCACGGCCGCGCGCGCGACGCCCGCCATGGGAGCAATCGGAGTGCCCGGGGCGCTCATGCGTCGCGACGGTGCCGGAGCTACTTGATGATGCCCGCCTCGCGCCCGACCGCTTCGATGCTCTTGTAGTTCTCGGCGCTGGTGGCAATGAAGCGCGTCGCCCGCTGCAGCTCGAGGATCTCGCGGTGCTCGGGATTGGCGCGATCGAGCTTGAGGAACGCGTCGGTGAGCTTGCGCACGATGGCCGGATCGAGATCGCCGCGCACCGTCCAGTTGTAGTCGAAGTACGGCGGCGTCGTGTAGATCACCTTGACTTTCGTCGGGTCGACCTTCTTCTGCTCGACGAGCTTGTCCCACACCGAGGCGTTGAGCGCGCCGGCCTCGACGCGGCCGGATTCGACCCATGCGGCGGTCGCATCATGGGCGCCCGAGAACGCGATGCGCTTGAAGTCCTTCGCCGCGTCAATGCCGTTCTGCTTGAGGAAATGCCGCGGCATCAGGTGACCCGAGGTCGACGAGGGCGAGCCGAAGGCGAAGTTCTTGCCTTTGAGGTCGGCGAGGCTGCTGATGCCCGCGGCGGTGCTGGCGATGATCTTGCTGGTGAAGCGCGCATCCTCCTCGCGCTGCACGATCGGGATCGCGTTGCCGGCACGCATGCGCGCCTGCACGAAGGTCACGCCGCCAAACCAGGCAAGGTCGATCTTCTTCGCCGCGAGCGCCTCGACCACTGCGGGATAGTCGTTCACCGGCGTCCAGTCGACCTTCATGCCGAGCTCGCGCTCGAGATAGCGGCCGAGCGGCGTGAACTTGCGCAGCAGCTCGGTCGGCGATTCGTCTGGGATTGCCGACACGCTCAGTACTTGCTGTGCCTGCGCCGGCCACGCGCTTCCAAGCAGTACCGCGAGGAGTGCAGACCCTAGCATCGGGTTTAGCAATTCTCGCATCGTCTTGACCTTCTGGGTGTTGAACAACAAGGCAAATCCCGGACGTCGGCGCAAGAGCACCGCTCGGGCGAATCGCTTCTCGGGGGCTGGCCGGTGGGCCGCAACGGTGCCACCGTGTCGAGGACGGAGGGTTGACCTGGCGACGGGCCGGCAGTCGTCCTCCGGGCTGGCGCTGCGCTCGGCGCGGCCGCCGCCGCAACGCGCGTATTCGAGCGTCACGGCGAGCGAGCGCGAGCTTTGCGAGGTCAGGCGGCGGAGCAGAATCATTTGGAGCGCGAACCGATCCGGAGTCGGTCGCCGGCGGTGCGGCGCGCCTTACGCTCCGGGAGAATGCCAAGATCTACTTTAGCAGCCCCACGCTCGGCATCGGGAAACACTGCAAAACTGCACTTTGAAAACGAAAAGCCCGGCCGGAGCCGGGCTTCTGCTGCTGTTGCGCCTGAGTCGGCGCGAATTAGCCTTCCTTCTTGACCTTTTCCTTCTTGGCCTTTTTTTCCTTTTTTTGGACGCTCTCCTTCTTAACCTTAGGCGCTTTCTCGGCCTTCGCCGTCTTCTTCGCGGGCTTGGCCGGCGTGGCCGCCTGCGCCGGCTGGGCAGAGGTCGCGGCCGTTGCCGGCGCCGCCGCAGGCTGAGCGGGGGCCGCCGCCTTGGCGGGCGTCGCGGGGGTTGCGGGAGTCGCCGGCTGCGCTTGCGCGAAGGCGGAGGCCGCGACGGCGGTAGCGATCACCGCAACCAGCATTTTTTGCCTGAGCATGGCGTTTCCTTTCGGAGGTTCGAATGGATCCAAGCCGGATCCGCCTTTATCAACGCGCCGCGCACCCGGAGGTTGACGCAGCCTCGGTCGCGGAAACGAAGCCCATGCGAATCCCGCGCTCGTGGCGGGTGATGACCCGCACGACTCTATAATGCACACCGATCCGACTATGCCCAGCACGGCCTGGCTGCACGCAACGTTCATCGGGATGGTGCGCCCGAAGCGCCCCTGCGACGTTGCGCCTTTCATCGACGCGCGCGCGCCATCCGCGGGCGAGCGCGCGAGCGCATCGACCCACGTTCTGCGCGATCACCCAGTGCTGCGGGCATGAAGCTCGCGGAGTTCCGGGCGCAGCTGCCAGCGGGCGATCTGTGGGTGTTCGGCTATGCGTCCCTCATGTGGTCGCCCGGTTTTCGCCATCGCGAGCGCGTGCCCGCGTTCGTGTACGGCTATCACCGCTCGCTGTGCATCTACTCGCACCGCCATCGCGGCACGCCAGAGCGGCCTGGGCTGGTGATGGGCCTTTGCCGCGGCGGCTCCTGCTGGGGGATGGCATTTCGCGTCAAGTCCTGCGATGCGGCGGCGGTGCTGCGCGCGCTGTGGCATCGCGAAATGCGCAATGTTGTCTACCAGCCGCGGCTGATGCGCGCGCGGGTGCGCCGCGACCGCGTAGTGGACGCGCTTAGCTTCGTCGCCGATACTTGCCACCGGCAGTTCGCCGGCGATCTCGACGTCGATCACACGGCGCGCCTTGTCGCCCAGGGCAAGGGCGGGCGCGGCCACAACCTGGACTACCTGCGCCGAACCCTCGCGCACATGCACGAGATCGGCGTGCGCGATGCGCATTTGGATCGCGTGCTCGAGCGCGTGCTTAGGTTGCGCGCTGGCACGCGCCTCGGCTAGGAAAGTTCTGCACAAGTTGCGCAGGACTTGCCTAGTCGCTAGGCGCGTTCCTTATCCGCCTCCATCGCGCGCGCCATGCGCGCAAGCGCCTCCTCGAGGCGCGCGCGCTGAGTACCGAAATTCAAGCGCACGAAGCGCTCGGCGCCGAACTGTGCGCCCGGTGAGAGCGCCACACCGTGCTGCAAGAAGAGCGCCTGCGGATCGCGCGTGTCGAGGCCGCTCGCGTCGATCCACGCCAGATACGTCGCCTCGACATGCGCCATTTCGAGCCCGGCCTGCCGCGCCACCCACGCCTCGAGACGCTCGCGATTCACCCGCAGGTAGTCGAGCTGCGCCGCGAGCCAGGCATCGCCCTCGCGGTATGCGGCGATCGCACCTAGATAGCCGAACACCGAGGGGTCGTGGATCGTCGCGTGGTGATCGACCGAGAAGGCCTGCCGCAATGACTGGTCCTCGACGATCGCGAAGGCGCAGCCGGCGCCGGGAAAGTTGTAGGTCTTGTTGGGTGACATCAGCGTTACGGTGCGGCGTGACACTTCGGGCGCGAGACTCGCGATCGGCACGTGCGGCTTGCCTTCATCGAGCAGCAGCTCGGCATGGATCTCGTCGGAGCAGATGACTAGATCATGGCGCTCGGCAAGCGCCGCGAGCCGCCCGAGCTCGGCACGGGTAAAAATCGTTCCGCCCGGATTCTGCGGATTGCACAGGAACAGCAGCCGCGTCTGCGCCCGCACTGCGCGCACCAGACGCTCCTCGTCGAATACCCAGCGCCCGCCCGAGAGCACCAGCGGCACGTCAGCATGCGCGCGCGGCGCGAGCTCCACGGCGCGCTTGAAGTGTTGGTAGATCGGGATCGGCACCAGGACGTGGCCGTCCGCCGGCACGAAATGGCGTGCTGCCAGGTGCAGGCCGGGCACCACGCCCGGCAGGAACACGATCCAGTCGGGCGCGATGCGCCAGCCGTAGAGCCGCTGCATGCGCGCAACGATCTCCTCGCGCAGCTCGCCTGGCGGGCTGGTGTAGCCGAACACGCCGTGCTCGATACGCCCGGCGAACGCCGCAAGCACCGCCGGCGGCGCGCGAAAATCGGTGTCCGCCACCCACAACGGCACGACGTCGCGCCCTGCGTAGCGTTCCCAGCGCAGCGCGCCGGTGCCGGCGCGCTCGACCGGCAGGTCAAAATCGAATCGCATCGCCGCCTTCTAGCACATCCATTCGCGCAAACAAAAACGCCGAGCCCTGGGCCCGGCGTTGAATCGGGTCTGCGGCGTCGGTGCGCGGCACGACCCTGGGAGCTTGCTTATTTGACTTTGGCTGGCGCACCAGGCTGGGACTCGTCCGTTTCCAGCGCGTCTCCCCCCTCCTCCTTCACTTCCTTACGCGCTTCCTCGAGCGCATCCTCAAGCCGCGGGCCTTAGCCGCCCTGCGGCAGGTAGTCTTCGAGCAAGTTGGTTGTTCCGGAATCGCTTAATTTCGCAATGCGAAACTTAGATTACCGACAAGAATTGACCCGGTCAACCAAAACCCGTGGCGGGGGGCCGATCGAGGCTTTGCCTGTTCGCCGCCGGTAAGGAGAATCAGTCCAATCGCGCGACGATGCCCTTCAGTTGCGACGAGGGGGCCGGGTAGCGCTCGAGCACCAGGGGGTCGTGTCCGGGGATGACGTGCGCCGGCGAGCCGGCGAGCTCGCGCAGGCGCCGGTAACCCTCGACCATGTCCGCCACCGAGTACACGATCGGAAACGGCCGCACCTGCTCCATATTGGCGTAGAAGTGGCTCGCATCGGAGGCGAGCACCAGCCAGCCGCGGCGCGTTGCGACGCGCACCACCTGCAGCCCCATGGTATGGCCACCGATCAGGTGCAGCGAGATCCCGGGACAGAGTTCAGCGTCGCCATCGTGGAAGCGGACGCGCCCGGCGTAGACGCTGCGCACCATGCCGACCACGTCCTCGACCTCGAATGCACCGCGGAAGGGCTCGTGGCACATGTGCCGGCCGGTTGCGTATCGCATCTCGAGATCCTGCAGATGAAAGGTCGCCGCCGGAAACAAGTCGAAGTTGCCGACGTGGTCGTAGTGCAAGTGAGTGATCACCACATCGCGCAGCGTGCGCGCGTCGACGCCGAGCAGGCTCAAGCCCTGCGTCGGGCAGCGCAGGTGCTCGCGGCGGCGCTTGGCCGCCATGGCCGCCGAGAACCCCGTGTCCACGAGCAACGCGCGGCTCGCGTCGCGCACCAGCCAGACGAAGTAGTCGAGGGGCATCGGCCCGTCGTGCGGATCTCCGCCGATGAAGTTCTCGCTCGCCCGGCGCGCGTGGTGCGCGTACTTGATGGCGAAGACCTCGAAGGCGGGTGCGGTGCTCATGGCGCCTCTCAGGCGATGCGAATGCGGGCGAACTTGCGCTTGCCGACCTGCACGACCACCGATTCGCCGCGCGCAATGCTGCGCGAGCGGTCCGAGAGCCGCTCGCCGTTCAGCTTCACGCCGCCCTGCTCGATCAGGCGCTGCGCCTCGGTGGTGCTCGAGACGAGGCCTGACTGCTTGAGCGCCTGCGCCACCGGCATCGCCCGATCGGCGCATTGCAGGGTCACCTCGGGCATTTCCTCGGGCAGCGCGCCGTGGCGAAAGCGCGCCTCGAATTCCCTCTGCGCCGCTGCCGCCGCGGCGGCGCCGACAAAACGCGCCACGATCTCCCTGGCAAATGCCACCTTGATGTCGCGCGGGTTGCGCCCGCTCGCGACTTCGTCGCGCCACTTGCGCACCATCGCCATCGGCTCGAAGGAGAGCAGCTCGATATAGCGCCACATCAGCTCGTCTGAGATCGACATCAGCTTGCCGAAGATCTCCTGTGGCGGCTCCGCGATGCCGACGTAGTTGCCGAGCGACTTCGACATCTTGTTGACGCCATCCAGCCCCTCCAGCAGCGGCATGGTGACGATGCACTGCGGCTCCTGCCCGTAATCCTTCTGCAGCTCGCGACCGACTAGCAAATTGAACTTCTGGTCGGTGCCGCCGAGCTCGACGTCGCTTTTCATCGCCACCGAGTCGTAGCCCTGCATCAGGGGATAGAGCAGCTCGTGCACCGCGATCGGCTGGTTCGAACGGAAGCGCTTGCCGAAGTCGTCACGTTCCAGGATGCGCGCCACCGTGTAGCGCGACGCGAGCCGGATCATGCCCTCGGCGCCGAGCTTGTCGGACCACTCCGAGTTGAACAGGATCTGCGTCTTGTCCGGATCGAGGATCTTGAACACCTGCGCGCGGTAGGTCGCTGCATTCTCGAGAATTCTTTCGCGCGACAGCGGCGGGCGCGTCTGGTTCTTACCGCTCGGGTCGCCGATCATCCCGGTGAAATCGCCGATCAGGAATTGCACCAGGTGGCCGAGCTCCTGGAAGTGGCGCAGCTTGTTGATCACCACCGTGTGACCGAGGTGCAGGTCGGGGGCGGTCGGATCCATACCGAGCTTGACGTTCAGCCGGCGTCCGCTGGCGAGCTTCCTGGCGAGCTCCTCCTCGACAATCAGCTCCTCGCAGCCGCGCTTGATCAGTTCTAGGGCCTCGGAGATCGCTACCATGGACGGTCTGAGCGCGCTTGTGCGGTAATAGTTGTTTTTTTCCTCGGGCAAAGTTTGTTACACTGCCCCTGCCTGAACAAGTAGCGCCAGGCACCTGAAAATTCACGGAAATATGCCACGCATGATAGCTGAGATTCGGGCGTGACCCAAGGTTCGAACCCGGTTCGAGGCCGCGTGCTGCGCATGGGCGCGGTAGGGGTGCTGGCGCTTTCCGGAGTGGTGGCGGCTTTCGCGACGATCGGCCCCGCGCCCGACGCGGACCTGTTCATCGTCAGGAGCGCGGTGCTCGAGTCGCTCGCCATCGATCACGAGCAAGGGCTGATGCCCGCCCCGCGCGTCTTCATCCGCGAAGAGCGCTTCCAGCGTGGCGACACGCACGCGAGCCTGCTATCGCGGCTCGGCGTGACCGGAGAGGACGCGACACGGGCGCTGCGAGCACGCGTCTTCTGGCAGCTGCGCACCGGCTCCAGTGTGACCGCGCAAGTCGACGCCGAGGGTGCGCTGCTCGGCCTCTCCTACCTTTCGGGCCGCGAGACGCTGGTGCGGGTCGAGCCCGACGGCGAGCGCTTCCAGGCCGGCGAGGAAAGCGCGCCGCTCGAGACTCACGTCGCGAGAAAGGCGGGGACAATCCGAAGCTCGCTATTCGTGGCTTCCGATACCGCCGGCATACCCGACAGCGTCGCGATCCAGTTCGCCGACGTTTTCGGCGGTGACATCGACTTCCACCGCGATCTGCGCAAGGGCGACCGGTTCTCGGTGGTTTACGAGCAGCACTACGTTGAGGGCCGCGAGGTTCACACCGGACGCGTGCTCGCCGCAGAGTTCCTGAACCAGGGCAAGCGACTGCGCGCGGTCTATTTCGAGGACGCCGACGGCAAGGGCGGCTACTACGCGCCCGACGGTAAAAACCTGCGCAAGGCGTTCCTGCGTTCTCCGCTCCAATTCTCGCGCGTGAGCTCGGGCTTTGGCATGCGCCGCCATCCGTTCCTGAAGGACTGGCGCGCGCACCAGGGCGTCGATTACGCCGCGCCGCCCGGCACACTCGTGCGCAGCGTAGGCGACGGCGTGGTTGAATTGGCCGGCATCAAAGGCGGCTACGGCAAGGTCGTGATCATCCGGCACCAGGGTCACTACAGCACGCTCTACGCGCACCTCAGGGGCTTCGCGAGCGACGTGCGCCGCGGCACGCGCGTGTCGCAGGGCGAGACCATCGGCTTCGTCGGGCAGACCGGCTGGGCCACCGGACCGCACTTGCACTACGAGTTCCGCATCGCCGGGGCAGCGCGCAATCCTTTGGCAATCTCCTTGCCGGCGGCGTTGCCGGTGCCGAAGCAGGAACTGGCTGCGTTTCGAGTGCAGGCCGAGCGGCTCGACGCGCAACTCGACCTGCTCGCCGACACAAACCTCGCTCTTCTCGAGTAGCCCGCGCGCTCAGGGCGCGCCCCATCGTGTCCCCGGTGCAGCGCTACATCGGTCTCATGTCGGGTACCAGCCTGGACGGGATAGACGCCGTACTGGTTGATTTCTCGCGCGATGCCCCTCAGTTGCTCGGACATTCGCATCGTCCGTTCGACGCCGCGCTTCGCGCGGCGCTCTTTGCGCTGAACGCTCCCGGGCACGACGAACTGGACCGGGCGTCGTCGCTTGGCAACAAGCTGGCACGGCGTTATGCGGATTCGGTAAGTGAGGTGCTCGCGCAGGCTGCAATGGACCGCTCCGCAGTGCGCGCGATCGGCTGCCATGGACAGACCGTGCGCCATCGGCCGGAACGCGGCTATAGCGTTCAGATCGGCAATGCCGCGCTGCTTGCCGAGCTCACCGGCATCGCCGTGGTGACCGATTTCCGCAGCCGGGACTTGGCGGCGGGAGGCCAAGGCGCGCCGCTGGTGCCCAGCTTTCACGCAATGATGTTTACGAGCGAGCGCGAAAACCGCGCGGTGCTAAACCTGGGCGGGATCGCCAACCTCACATGGCTGCCGCGCGCGGGCGCGGTCCAGGGCTTCGATTCGGGACCGGGAAACTGCCTGCTCGATCTGTGGGCTGCGCGTCATCTCGGGCGGGCCTTTGACGACGGTGGGCGCTGGGCAAAGAAAGGCAAGGTCAACGCGGCGCTCCTCGCACAACTGATGCAGGAACCGTTTTTTTCCATGCCGCCACCGAAAAGTACTGGCCGTGACCTGTTCAGCGCGGGTTGGCTAGACGCTCGCCTGATTCCGGAAAGCGATGCGCGCGACGTGCAGGCGACGCTGCTCGAACTGACCGCGCGCAGCGTGGCCGAGGCTTGCGCACGGCACTGCATCGGCCTGGAGCGACTAGTCGTTTGCGGCGGTGGCTCGCGCAACGCGGCCTTGCTCGAGCGCCTTGGCGAGCTACTATCGCCAGTGCCGATCGAGACGAGCGAGCGCCACGGCATCGATGCGTGCCTGGTTGAAGCCTGCGCGTTTGCCTGGCTCGCCAAGCAAGCCATCGAAAACCGGCCCGCGGGCCTGCCTTCGGTTACCGGCGCGCGCGGCGCGCGCGTGCTGGGTGCAATCTATCCGCAATAAGCCGCGCAGTGGCTCGAACGCCGGAAAATCAAAAGGGGGCCGCCCCTCCAACGAAAAAGGGGCCGCAGCCCCTTTTCAATAAAATGGGGCCGCAGCCCCTTGTCCTATTTCTGCCCGGTCTCGATGATTACACGGAGAACGATGAACCGCAGCCGCAGGTCGACTGCGCATTCGGGTTCTTGATCACGAACTGCGCGCCTTCGAGGCCTTCCTGGTAGTCGATCTCGGCGCCCACCAGGTACTGGTAGCTCATCGGGTCGACCAGCAGCATGACGCCGCTTTTCTCCATCACGGTGTCGTCTTCGTTCTTCACCTCGTCGAAGGTGAAGCCGTACTGGAAGCCCGAGCAGCCGCCGCCGGTAACGAACACCCGCAGCTTGAGCTCCGGGTTGCCCTCTTCCTCGATCAGCTGCTTGACCTTGCCCGCCGCGTTGTCAGTGAAAACCAGCGGCGCCGGCATCTCGGTTACTGCATTCATCGTTCAGACTCCATGAATCAGGTTAAGCGATTTTCCCGCTCGCGTTCCCACAAAGTCAAAAGGGCCTTTTTTCGGCGCGCCCTAGGTGCGCGAGGCGAGCTTCAATTCGACCTGCTTTACCTCGGCATTGCCGTAATGTACCAAGCGGCCCTCGACGACCGCGCCATGCTGCATTTCGATGTTCTTGTAATGCACGTCACCTTTGACCCGCGACCCCGCCTGGAGTTCGAGCGACTCCGTGGCATGCACCGCGCCGTTGATGGTGCCATTGACCACCACGTGGGCCGCCTGCACCTCGCCGTCGATGCGCGCCTGTTCCGAAACGACCAGCGTGCCTGGCTGGTCCGGAAGGGCGGCGACGTTGCCGCGCACCAAGCCGTCGACTCGCAGGCCGCCGCTAAAGAACACGTTGCCTTCGATGCGCGTGGTATCTCCGATCAGGCTGTCGATTCGATTTTGTGGCTTGCTCGTCTTGCCAAACATCATCGTTCTCCTGTCAACCGAGGGTTACGGACTGCGAAGCACGCGGCTGGTTATTGCCTGCCTCGTAGACCCGCACCTGGACGCTCTCCACCTTGGCATTCGGACCTACCCTAAACGTCCCTTCGACGCGTCGGAAGTTCTTGAATGCAAACCGAAAGGCGGCAGCACTGGCGTCCCCCTGCTCGGGTACCGTGATCATAGCACTCTTGCCCTCCTCGGTCAGGCTGACCACCAGCTCCAGCCGACCCTGAAACTCGCGATCGCGCTTTGCGCCGGAGGCGAGCAGCAGAATCCGGTAGCGGTATTCACCGGGCAGGGCGTCAGGTTCGACCTTGAAGCGCTTGATCGCCAGGCCCTGCGAATCGCGCGCATCCGCAGACAGCATGCTTTCGAAGATCGCCAGCTCCTCGCGCAGCCGGGCATTGTCGTGCTCTAGGCCGCGGATCTGCTGGGCCAGGCGCAGCTGCGCGGTGCGCTCGATCGATACGCGGCTGTCGGCTGCGTTCGCGATCGCCCGCAGCTTGACGAGCTCGGACTGTGCCATCTCGAGCTCGTGCCGGGTGCTGGCGAGCGCCTGACCGACTTCGCTGCGATCGAATCCAGCGAAGCGGCCCCCCGCATCGTACATCCAGGCGGCCAACGCACCCGCGACACCCAGCAACAGCGCAAATCCCAGCCAGCGCCAGTACCACGTGACCGCGGTGCGCACCGCGACGCGCGGCGCGGCGATGCCGAAACGCTGGCGCAGCTTCCATAGCTTTCCAGACATCAGGGAACGACCGGTACCTGCTCGAGGCCCATGGTTTCGGGAAATCCGAACATCAGGTTCGTGTTCTGCACCGCCTGTCCGGAGGCGCCCTTGACCAGATTGTCGATCACCGAGAGCACCACGACCGTGTCGGCTCGTTCGCGGCCTTCGCGCGGTCGGTGCACCGCGATGCGGCAGGTGTTCGCCGCGCGCACCGAGCGCGTGTCCGGATGGCTGCCTGAGGGAAGCACATCGATGAATGGCTCGCTCGCAAAGCGCTTCTCGTAGAGGGCCTGGAAGTCGATCTCCTTTGTGATCCGGCCGTAAAGCGTCGCGTGAATGCCGCGGATGATCGGCGTCAGATGCGCGGTAAACACCAGCCCGATCTCGCGCCCCGCGACCTGTGCCAGACCCTGCCGGATTTCCGGCCAGTGCCGATGCCCGGGCACGCCGTAAGCAGCGAAGTTGTCGGAGGTTTCCGAGAACGAGATGTTTAGCTCGGCTTTGCGCCCCGCGCCGCTTACGCCGGATTTGGCATCCGCGATCAAATGGTCGAGATCGACCGCCCCTGCCTCGACCAGCGGCAGAAATCCGAGTTGCGTGGCGGTCGGATAGCAGCCCGGATTCGCCACCAGCCGCGCGCCGCGGATACGCTCACGATTGACCTCGCACAGTCCGTACACGGACTCGCGCACGAGATCGGGCGCCGCGTGCTTCATCTGGTACCAGCGCTCCCACTCCGCAATGTCCTGGATGCGGAAGTCCGCCGAAAGATCCACCACGCGCACGCCGGCGTCGAGCAGCGCGCGCACTTCTCCCATCGCGACGCCGTTTGGCGTGGCGTAGAACACCACATCGCAACCGCCGAGCGTCTTTCGGTCGGGCTCGGTGAAGGCGAGCGCCACCCGGCCGCGCAGGCTCGGGAACATCGTCGCGACGGGTGTGCCAGCGTCCTTGCGCGAGGTGATGACCTTGAGCTCGATCTGCGGATGCTGGGCGAGCAGGCGCAACAGTTCCATGCCCGTGTATCCCGTTCCGCCTACGATGCCTGCCTTGATCATGTCGCGTGTCCCGATCTCACTGCGCCGCAATCGACGAAGCGCCAGCCCAGAGACGAAAAAGCCGCCCGCGGGCGGCTTTTGTCGAACGCTGGGGCCGGATTGCGCCCCGGTTCGCTCAGCGCTTGGAGTATTGCTTGCGCCGCCTGGCTTTGTGCAAGCCGACTTTCTTTCGCTCCACCTCGCGCGCGTCGCGCGTCACGAGTCCGGCAGCGCTTAGCGTCGGCTTGAGCCCCGCATCATACTCGATCAAAGCTCGAGTGATGCCGTGGCGCACCGCGCCGGCCTGGCCGTTCTCGCCGCCGCCATAGACGTTGACCTTGATGTCAAAGGACGTGGCGTTCTTAGTCAGCTCGAGCGGCTGACGCACGATCATGCGGCCCGTCTCGCGAGCGAAAAACTCGTCCACCGGCTTGTCGTTCACCACGAACTGCCCCTTGCCGGGCTTCAGGAAGACGCGCGCAACTGCGCTCTTGCGACGTCCCGTGCCGTAATAGTAATCACCAACCATATCGTTCCTCAGAGTTCCAGGGTCTTGGGCTGCTGCGCGGCATGCGGGTGCGTGCCGTCGGCATAGACCTTGAGCTTGCGCAGCATCGCGGAGCCGAGCGGACCCTTGGGCAGCATGCCCTTGACCGCCTTCTGCAGCACGCGCTCGGGAAACTTCGCGATCAGCTTGCTGAAATCGGTCTCGCGAATGCCGCCCGGATGGCCCGTGTGGCGATAGTACATCTTGTCCAGCGCCTTGTTGCCGGTGACGCGCACCTTGGACGCGTTGAGCACGACGATGAAATCGCCGGTGTCGACATGCGGGGTATATTCCGCCTTGTGCTTGCCGCGCAGACGCTTCGCGATCTGCGTCGCGAGTCGTCCCAGCACCTTGCCCTGCGCGTCGACCACGTACCAGCCGTGCTCGATTTCGCCCGCCTTCGCCGAATAGGTTTTCATGGCGCCGCAAATTGAGAAAAAGGGCGGATTTTATTGCACATCTGTTGCTCGGTCAAAGAATTGGCAGTGCCACAAAAAAAAGCGCAACCCTGTTGGGTTGCGCTGAATCCACCAAAGGAGGAGGGTGGAGGAGACAAACCGTAGACTCCTCTCGCGAGGAGCAAACGGACGAATGAATTATGCGACGCCATATGTTGCGTCGCAAAACGATTTCCTTTATATATCTATTAGTTTTACAAATGTTTCGCCGCAGCAACACAACGGCATGATTGTAATTTGATTTTTTTCACATTTTACTGCGGCTTAAGAGACTCCAGAAGGAATTTCCTGAGATCCTCACAAGGTATTTTTGCTGCATAGCACAATCAGCTGATTAATAAGGGTTGGGGATGGATTGCACAGTGCGCTGGACAGGGGGCATGACGTTCCTCGCCGAGACCGGCAGCAACCACGTCGTCGCGATGGACGGCGCGCCGGACGGCGGCGGGCGCAACCTCGCGCCGCGCCCGATGGAGATGGTGCTGGTCGGAACGGGCGGCTGCACCGCCTACGACGTCGTACTGATCCTGAAAAGGGGGCGGCACAACGTGACCGGCTGCGAGGTCAAGGTCACTGCGGAGCGCGCGCCGCGCGATCCAAAGGTGTTCACGCGCATACACATGCATTTCACCGTGCGGGGCAAGGATCTCAGGCGCGAGGTCGTCGAGCGCGCGATTCACTTGTCCCACGATAAGTACTGCTCGGCTTCGATTATGCTCGCCAAGACCGCCGGGATTTCGCAGGACTTCGAAATCGTCGAGGAATGAACCGGGACGCGGCGCGCCGAGCGCGTTGAAGTGTATGCGATCGACGATCCAGCTGCGGTGCTGCGCAACTACGCAGATGCCGGCGCCGCCTCGCGCGCGACGGCGCGAGGCGTCTGTTACTTCTTGCCGCTGCCGACAGTGCGGCTCAGCTGGGCGGTCGTATTCGCCAGTCTTCCAGCCAGGATCCGGACCAGCTCGAGCGCCGCGTCCGGGCTCTGCCGGATCACGTTGGTAAACACTTCCTTGGAGATACGCAGCGTTTCGAGGCGCGTCTGCGCGGTCGCCGTCGCGGTGCGCGGCACCTCGCCGAAAATAGCAATCTCGCCGACAATGTCGTTTGGCCTCATTGTGTTCACGACGATCGGTCCGGAGGGCGTCGGCACCGAGATCTCCACGGTACCCTCGATAACGACATAGGCCGCGTCCGCCTCGTCGCCGGCATGGAACATGACCTGGCCCGCGGCGAAGGTCAGCCGCTCGCTGCTGAAGCACAGCAGCTTCTGCATCGCGGGGTCGATCTTGCTGAAGATCCGGAATTGCCGGATCAGCTCTACTTCCTGCTCTAGGCTCATGGTCCTTTTCCCCGCTGCGATCAGCCCGTTTTCAGAAGCTTCTGCAATGCCCCGCCGTTATCCTTGAGTTCGTCGAAGGCGCCCCGTTCGACCAGCTTGCCGCGCTCGAGCACCAGCACCTTGCCGAAATGCTCGGCAACCTCAACACGGTGCAGCACCCAGATTACGCTATGCAACGCGCGGTAGGCGAGAATTCCCGCCACGATGCGCTGCTGGGAGCCGGGATCGAGCACCGCAGCAGCTTGGTCGAGGATCAGCACCGCCGGGCGCTTCAGGATCGCGCGCGCGATCGCGATCTTCTGCCGGTCTGAGCTCGCCAGCCGCGCGCCGCCCACCCCCACCTGGAAATCGATGCCGATGCGCACCACCAGAGGCCGCAGCTCGAGCTCGTCGAGCACCTGGCGCATGAGCTCGCCGATGCGCGTCGGCGCACCGGCCTGGGCCGTCACGATCTTCCCGAACAGGATGTTGTCCTGCAGCGAGGCAGCGTCGTTGTAGCGCTGCGGGTCGAAGAACTCGACCGCGCCCCGCAGGTCCTCGAGCAGATGGTCGGCGAAATAGTGGCGCGCCTCGAGGATGCGCGCCTCGAACACCTCGTCGATCAGGTCCAAGCGGTGCCGGGCCGGGATCAGCTTGAAGGGCAGCGAGAGAAGCGCCTGCCGGTCGTCGTCGCTGACGTTCTTGAGTCCTAGATCCACGGTGCGCGTCAGGATCTCCTTGACCTGCGGCAGGTCCTCGTGGCGGATGAAGCTGAAGCGCTCGAAGAACTCGTGCCCCGGCGGCAGACCGCTGAACAGCTCGACCATCGTCTCGGCGAGCTTGCGCCCCATGCGCAGCAGGTCGTCGTGCAGCCCGGTTTTCTCGAGCACTGCGCGCACGTATTCGTTCCTCGCCAGATTCTCGATATCGAAGGTCTTGTCGACCGGCGTGCCGAATAGCAGGTTCTCGGCGAGCGTCGCGTTGCGGTTGTAGCGCGCCGGATCGAAGCGATCCACCCAGTCCTGGATGCCGAGCGAATTGAGCCGTTCGCGCATCGCCTGGCGCGCACGTAGCAGTTGCTCTCCAAGCTCGCCGTTCTGCTTCGACGCGACCGCGCTGCGCAGGCCAAGCTCGAACAGCGTCTCTTCGAGGTCGACGACCTTGAGCACCTCGATGAGCTTCGCTTCCATCTCCTGCGGCCCGGAGACGCCGGCGGAGGCGTAGTCGTGCCAGTCCGCGTTGATGTCGAGCACCGACGTTCCGGTGCGCTTCGACTCGGAGAGCTGGAAAGCGTGTTCGCGCAGCGCTTCATCGTCGTAGCTCGCATCGTTGATCGGTCGATGCTTCAGGCCGTACAGCAGGTTTTCGCGCACGCTGCGCGGGAATAGGTACGCAGCTGGCCCGACGTAGGAGATCGCGCGGCCGGTCACCGCCTCGGGCGCACGCTTGATGTCGATGCCGCCCATCTCAATCGTACCGTTCGTCGGCAAGACGAGCCGCGCGAGAACTTGCG